>Ga0129297_10000331_pt1 | contig 22664 bp, 21 predicted proteins | sample I18A1metaG_FD_94708 | JGI IMG/M metagenome (GOLD analysis project Ga0129297, IMG submission 94708) | Lake sediment bacterial and archeal communities from Gulf of Boni, Indonesia to study Microbial Dark Matter (Phase II) - ​I18A1 metaG | ecosystem: Environmental > Aquatic > Freshwater > Lake >... | reverse complement strand
GTCAATATGGACTAAACGCGGATTATCGCATCGTCGACGATAGGACTGCGATCCAAGCAAGTCTTCCCAGGGCGATCACAATAGCTATGATCAGAGCAGTGAGAGCGGGCTTGTTGCTTACACGAATGAGAACCGACGAGGAAACCACGATTGTGGGGACTTCAGACCTTCTTTCTGAGCTTATCCCTCTCCTTTTTGTTAGGAAGGATCAAATTAGGCGGATCGCGATTTTCCATATGATTTATCCACTTGGGGGATATAAGTACCGTTTCAGTACTGAGTTTGCTCTGAATCCGAAGGAATTCATTGGATACCTTCAACAAGCGATTTCTCTAATGATTCTTCGTTGGAGGTGTGATTATGTCTTCGCCTTGTCCAACACGTTCGGCTTCCTTGTTGGAAAAGGAATCGACTCAAAGAGAATAGTGACGTTTGATCAGGGAGTGGCACGCGACCTAGTCGACGGTTGTACCAATGAAGCATCAGCTTACGATGCCTGCTGGATAGGTAGGTATTCGCCTCGGAAGGGTTGCGAAGATCTTATTCACATCTGGAAGTTAGTCAACAAGGAAAGACCGTCCGCTAACTTGGCGATTATGGGCAGTGCATCCGACTCTGAACGAATTCGAGCTCTTGTAGCTCAAAATGGACTCGGGGAATGCGTCAAGCTCCTGGGGTTTGTTTCTGAGCGCGTCAAGTTCCAGATATTCGCGCAGAGCAAGGTCTTTCCGTTTCCGAGCTACTATGAAGGTTGGCCAGTCGCTGTCTGCGAGGCCTTGGCATGCGGCCTTCCGGCGGTCTTGTACGATCTCCCTTTCAATGATGTGTTCGACGCCGGCGTCGTTAAGGTTCCGGTTGAAGATGTAGGTGCTTTTGCCAAGGCTATACTTACACTTTTGGAAAACGATGAGAAAAGACAGGAGCTGTCAGCTGCGGCTAAGGCAGCTAGCACGAGGTTCGACTGGAACAAAGTGGGACACAGGTTTATGAACATCTTTGGGAGGCCTTGATCAGCGTAGTTGCTGGCGGTGGTCTGCCCGCAGTGATAAGAGGTGTGAAAGAGTAACTGGGCTGGATGTGGGTGAACACGAGGTGAGCGATACTGCACTGGTCTAACGTGTCTGTTCTTGTTACGGGCGGCGCCGGATTCATAGGATCCCACTTGGTAAGGCGTCTAGTGAAAGAACGAGCGAACGTCATCGTGCTTGACGACTTCAGCACTGGCAGTAGAGATTCCATCTCTGATTTGGATATTGGAATGTTTGAAGGGGATGTCTCCAAAAAGGACACCTTATCTCAGTTCGAGGGAGTGGAATATTTGTTCCACTTCGCTGCACCGTCTTCAATCGTCCTGTTTCAGGACGACCCAGCACGCTGCATGCACAGGACAGTTTGTGGGTTTGTCAACGTCTTTGAATGGGCGAAGTCTGCAGGGGTAAGGAGAGTCGTGTATCCATCGAGTGGGAGTGTTTATGGGAACATAGATCCGCCGCACCGGGAAACAGCAAGTCCTCAACCCACCAATTTGTACGGCGTCGCGAAACTCTGTACGGAGCATATTGCTAAGCAATATGATTCGGTCAGGAGTGTAGGCCTACGAATTTTTGCTGGATACGGCCTAGGTGAAAATCGAAAGGAAAAAGCCGCCAGTGTAGTCACATTATTCCTAAATTCGGTACTGAGAAATGAATCTCCGGTCGTATTCGGTGATGGAACTCAACGCAGGGACTACGTTTACATAGACGACATCACGGAAGCGGTTTTGGTTGCGGCTTCAGGTGACTTTTCCGGAATAGTAAATGTAGGCACAGGCCGTTCCTATTCTTTCAATGAGATAGTTAGCATACTCAACCGCCTGCTCGACAAGAGAGTAACTCCACGTTACATCGCCAAGCCAAATGCGTACCTACAGCACACTCTGGCGGATACCAAGTTGATGAGCTCGATTCTCGGAGTCCAACCCGTGGACTTGGAAACGGGTTTGAGACGTTACCTACAATCATCAGAAGTTTTGTAATCAATCCCTGAACTCGGTATGCGCTCAATCCCACATCTGTTTAGCTATTAGCATCTCGATGGCTACCAAGGTCGCTGGTCTTTGCCACTACGAAAATAAGGTGGTCGGCCAAGGATGGACGTCTGCAAAGCACTCTACCAACGACCATGTACGGGAGTCTGAGCGACCGGTATGGGTGATGGCTTCCCTTGGGGTCGGTGAGAGATCGATAGGCTCCATACTGTTCTAGGACAACAAAGCCGTGAAGTCTGAGCAATTCCTTCAGCGCCCTGAATGTGAACACTCGTATATGCTGTCCATGAGCCTCTGGCGAAGCTAGTGGCATTCCTACGCAACCAAATCTCGGGCTTGGGGATGTATGAAAGGGCTGGTAACCTATCAGCAGCGCTATCCTGTTATACCAAGCAGCCAAGTTTGGAGTTGTAAACACCGCCGCGCCATTAGGCTTAAGCACTCTATGCACTTCATCCAGTAAATGGTCAGGATCAAAGAGGTGTTCAATGATTTCTCCGCAGATAACGAGATCGAAGAAAGAATCTTGGAAAGGTAACGGTTGCTCATCGACATTGCATAAGAACGAAATTATGCCGCGGCTCCTAGCCTTTGCTACTGCGTCGCCCGATATGTCGACTCCGTAGACGTCACAGGTGATCAAGACCGCTTTGGCCAGAACTCCAATATCACCTGCGCCGCATCCAACATCCAAGACCTTCCCTGGTCTTCGCTCCTTCGCAATGCTGATTACTTTCCTTATTCTGTTCTCTGACAGAATTTCAGGAGATGATCCAAAGTACAAATGCTTACGCTCGTCATGTTGTCCCCCACATGATGCCGAGATCTCAAAGCGAAGACCCAGAATTTGTGTTGATAGAGCTGTTGAGATATGTTTTCACCTGGTTGAAGCACCTGATCGCAAACTTCTGTCAACGTCGCGAGCGCTTATAAAGTTGAATAGGGTGTTCATCAGAGGTGTGTGAGATGAAAGCCAGCCATCCGTTGGTGTCGGTCATCATAACGTCAAACTCATTGGAACGGCTGCGAGACCTTTCCGAACTTCTAGGCTCTATATCGAGGCAGGTATACAAGAACGTTGAAGTACTGATCGTGATAGCTCATTCACGAGAACTGTTCGAAAGGCTTACCAGCGTTATCAAAAATACGAGGGTTCATCTGGTGTTTGAACCGAGATTGATAAACGCGAACAAAGGGAGAAACCATGGTCTGATACTTTCATCAGGCGATATTGTGGTGTTTCTCGATGACGATGTTATTCTCCCCGAAGCCTGGATAGAGACGCTTGTATCAACATTTTCCGATGATGAAGTTGTTGGGGCAACCGGCCCAATTAGACCCTTATGGCAGAATCGTGTATATGAGTGGTTTCCTAGCGAGTTGGAATGGCTTATCGGCTGCTCAGGGTGGTTTTCGAAGAGAGATCTTTGTGAGATTAGGGGAGTCTTAGGCACGAATGCTTCTTTCAGAAGAGAAGCCGTTCGTGGTGCAGGCGGGTATGCCGATGAATTGGGGCCGCGTGGACATTTTGGTTCCACACGTGACGAAACCAAGGAATTGGGGGAAGAGACTGAGCTTAGTCTTAGAATCAGAAGATTTTCTGGAGGCAAGATTGTGTACAATCCGCGTCTCCTTTTGTACCACAAGGTTCAGCCCTACAAGCTCACAATTGGCTTCCTGAGCCGTAGAGCATTTCAGGTGGGAAGGACCAGACGAGTGCTTAGAACTCTCTTCGCTCGGTATCGGCGCGACGATGTTTTTGATCTGGAGAAGCGACTTGTCGCAACAATGTTTGTTTCGGGTCTTCTGCAACTCAAACAACTCTTGCGCCAACCAACTGCCATATTCAAGGTGTGGGGTCTTCTCGGCATATCTGTGCTTTTCGTAGTTCTTGGGTTCTCGTTGCCCACCCCCAACCTGATAAGAAGCGAGCGAGAGTCAGTTGGATAGTATTCATCACGCCGTTCATTTCAGCTCTCAAGGTGCTTCTGTCCAAAGCTACTTGGCGTTCTATGCATCGAGATCTTACCACACTCCTCGAGGAATCCGGCACATACTCCAGATGCAAACAACCTCCACGATCTTTGAAAAGAGTTACGCGATCGCGGCTCATTACGTATACTAACATCGTTCTACCATGGATCCAATTGTTTCTTGGTGTTCATTTTCAAAAATCACGGAGTCACCTTCGAATCTCAGATAGCAACCTGCGTTCCATTCTTTCAAGAAGAGCTGAAACCGTTCCCAGAATAAGAGCTTGCGCACCAAAGAAAATGAGAGCGAAGCCTATGATAATCCACCCTAGATGCCAACCGTGTCCGATTACCGTTTCATACAGACTAAGTAGCAACATCAACGAACCAGATATTGTCACAAGGACACCGAGACCTGAAAAGAATAGGAATGGATGATAGAACCTAGACAGAGTTGCAATGATCATGATATCACTAAAACCGTCTCGTATCCGAGACGCTTTGGACTCCCCGATTCGATAGCGATACTCTATTGGTATTTCCGTTACGCGACAGATTCCTGCCATCTGTATTGCTATTTCCGCCTCCGAGTCGACGCCTGAGGAATGCAGTTCAAGAGTGCGTGCAATTCGCGTTCGAAGAAGGTACATGCCTGAAGCCACGTCAGAAAGATTGCTCCCTGTGAAGAAGTTGAACGCTAGACAGATAATCCTGTTGCCCAATCTGTTGAGTAAAGGAATCCTCTCTCTTCGGGTCCTAGCACCAATGATATAATCGTATCTTTCAGCATGTGCAAGAAATTTCTCGATGTCATTGGGGTCGTATGTACAATCGCCATCCATCACAAGCAAATAAGAGGTATTCACTCTCTCAAAGGCCGTTTTCAGAGCACCGGTCTTACCACGCCCGTGCTGTTGAACAACTTCGACACCCATACTCTTCGCTATCTCGGCCGTCCCGTCAGTAGAATGGCCATCTACCACCAAGATGTTACTGTAACCCGCTCGCCTCAATTCATCCAAAACACGACCTATGGCATTTGCTTCGTTAAGAACAGGAAGTACTATAGTTACGTCATTTCTTGTGACTATTCCCATCACGAGCAACCACATAATGACTTTCAAACTACAAAAACCAAGAAAAGACTCCTATCCGTTTAAATCTAACGTTGATCCGATGTGCACAGCTGGCTTGTTAAGGAAGATTGCGGGATGGCCTTTCGAGGAAAAAGAACTTTGATAACAGGAGGCGCGGGGTTACTGGGAAGTCACCTTGTTCCCCTTCTTCTTGATGAAGGGGCTATTGTCCGCGTCGTCGACAGGATACCTCGTGACCATGCCGTAAACCTGATGAGCGCTATGGATCATATTGATTACATCGAAGGTGATCTACGAAACCCAGAGATTACAGACATGGCGTTCCGCGGAACGGAGATTGTTTTCCACCTAGCCGCACGTGTCGCAGGAGCGCAGTATGTGCAACTACACGACCTCGACATAGGACTAGACAATGCAAGGATAGATGTTAATGTATTCGAGTCAACATTGAAACATAAGCCTTCGGTTCTACTTTACGCCTCGACGGGCGGAGTGTACGATAAATCGAAACAAGATACGTTGCCAACCTCCGAGAGCCAAGCCTGGAGAGGCGAGCCAGTCAACCTTTACGGGATGGCAAAACTCCTTGGAGAACGATTGGCAACCCGCGTGGCGGAGAGGATAGGCACGAGACTTGCAATCGTCAGATTGTTCAGCGTGTACGGCCCCGGCGAAGACTACGGAGAAACGAGCAGAGTTATTCCTGATCTCATCCGGAAGATCCTACTGAAGGAACCTTTCATCATTTGGGGGGATGGAAGTCAAATTAGGAACTTTCTGTACGTTGCGGATGCCGCGAATGCGTTGGTATCAGCTGTGAAGAATATCAGCAGGATAGATAAAAGGCCCATAAACATCGGGTCCGAAAAATCGATTACGATCAAGGAGCTGGCGTTGATGCTCAGAGAGATCAGCCCTTATCCAGAAAAACCGACTCCTATATTCGATCCGTCAAAACCATTGGGTGCGATCCAAATGATTCCGGACATATCGGCTGCAAGAGCCAGTTTAGATTGGCGTCCCAAGGTGCCGCTTGAAGAGGGTTTGAGGAAAACGTTCGATTGGTATAGGAATATTTTCGTGCCTCAACAATAGGTTGTGTGTCGAATTCTGGTGGTTGCTAGACTTTCACGGTAACCTTTTTTTCGGCCGAAGTGTATGCGGCGTAAACTAGTTTCATCGCCTCTAACCCGTCCGTCCCGCTGCCAATAGGAGGTCTCCGGTTCGTGACAGAGGCTTCGAACTCTTCCCACTCGTTCCGCCATGACTCGTCGGTGCCCCTGTATTCCAAGATCTGCTCAGAGAACGGTTTACCGAACTCTCTTCGAGCAAGTGATGCGCGCTCGGTTCCATATGAGCCCCCTAGTCCTTCCACGGTTGCATAGCCATCGTGACCCGATAGCTCAAATTGAAACTTGTTTTTCCACTGTGTCAGACTTGAATGTAACCCCGCAAGTTTGCCGTCTTCTGTTGCAAAAATCACGAAAGCATTGTCCTCAAGCGGATGGATCTTCCAATACCTCGTGCTCGTGAAGGCGTTCACCTCTCTCAGATCTCCCAAAAACCAACGGAAGAGATCGATAGCATGTATCCCCTGTTCCATGAGCTGGCCCCCACCAACATAGCTCTGATTTGCACGCCATTCGCTTTCGTATCCGGGCCTTCCACATATTCCGTATACGCATCTAGCAAAGTCTATTTCCCCAATTTCGCCCGAGTCCACCCATCTTCTGAGTTGAAGAATACCGGGGTGATGCCGGTGATTGAATCCACACTTCAAAACAACACCTGCATCCTTGGCCTGCCGAACCATTTTCTCAGCTTCCTCCACAGTGCGTGCCAAAGGCTTCTCGCATAGGACGTGCTTTCCATTATCGATGGCTTTCATAGCCATTTCAGCATGCAAATGCGGCGGAGTGCAAACGATGACTGCGTCAATGTCCTCTCTAGAAACCAGGTCTTTCCACTTGAAATGATGATCGCAACCGAATGACTTCGAGAATCGTAGCACGGTGTCCTCATGGTGAGGATGACCACACGCAGCTGCCAGAAGCTTCGAGCCGCTAGCGGTCGGGAATACCGAGGCTCTTCTTTTCCCCTGCAGCCCAACACCAATTATTCCAATGTTCAAAGTGATCATGCCGTCAGGAAGAGGTTCGGTCCATCCCTCTCCCAATGCCATAGTATTTGAATCCTTGCTCGTCAACTTTCATCTTATACAACAAATTCTGAGCGTCCACCACGATCGGCCGTCTCATGGACTGAAGGATCTTCTGAAAATCGATTTCGAAGAACTCGGGCCAGTCATTGAGGACAAGCATTGCGTCGGCGCCTTCGGCAGCCTCATATACAGTGCTAGTGAACTGGAACTTGGACGGGACCCCATCCTTGGAAATCTTGGGATCATAACACTTCACATTAACGCCACTCTCGCATAAGGCTTCCATGATTTCAAGTGCTACCGACCGCCTAAGAGTACTGGTACCTGCCTTGTAGGTTAGGCCTAGAACTGCAATTGTTAATCCGTTCAGATCGCCCAAGATTATTCTTAGTTTGTTGATAATCGATGCATTCTGTCTCTGATTGAGCGCCAGCACCCCGTCTAAGAGAAATGTATCATAGCCGTTCTTGTCGCCAACATCTTGGAGAACTTTCATGTCCCTAGCTAGTGTTCCGCCGGAAAATCCAAGACCCGGTCTAAGTAACGCCCTACTTCCAATCCTCGAATCGCACTTCAACGCCTCGGCGATCTTCAGCCCGTCAGCTCCTACCAAATCACAAATGTTTCCGATCTCGTTGGCGAAGCTGACAGAGGTGGCTAAGAAACAATTGAGGGCATGTTTGGTCATCTCTGCCGATCTTAGATCCATTTCAACGAATTTCGTTTCTAACGAAGAAAAAAATTCACGAACTCTTCGCCTTGTCTCTGGGTCGTTGGCGCCCACTACGATCATGTCAGGTCTCAAGAAGCGCTGAATAGCAGTGCCAAGCCTCAAATTCTCTGGAACATATGCCAGCTGGAGTGTTACGCCTTTCCTGCGTTGGGCAATTGACTGGATCATCTTTTCGCAGGTGCCAACGGGAACTTGGCTGCTAACTATGATCAATGCACTATGAGATGCGTATTCACCAATTCGATCCGCCGCATCCATGACGATTGAAATATCAGGTTTATCTTGCTCATCTACGGGTGTGTCGTAGGCGATAACGACGCAATCAGCTTTCGACAGATCTTCAAAGTTCGAAGTAAAACCTAGGTTTCCCTTTGAAAGTCCATCGGCCACCAATGGGTCTAAGTCAGTTTCATAGAGCGGAGCTCTCCCCTTGTTTAGGCTTGAAACCACCTCTCGATTTTCGTCTATGCCGGTGACTTTGCATCCCAACTTAGCTAAGCATGCAGCGTATACTACTCCTAGGTGCCACAAACCGATAACGGCTACACGTTGATCCATTCGTATTTTCTCCTGAATGATCAGAGGCACCTCGATTGAGCCTTTGCGGTCAAGTGAGATATATTGTACGAAAAACAGACTATATAGGGCTCTCGTAGAGGGTGAAAAGAAAAGTTGCGTCGCTGTCTCGTCACAGGAGCCAATGGGTTCATTGGATCCCACTTAGTTGAGTCTCTAGCAGCTGATGCCTCAAACCAAGTATATGCCATCTTTCACGCAACCCAAGAAAACATAGCGCACTTGAAAAACAGAGTATCGCTGCACAGCGTGGACCTCTTGGAACGTTCACAACTGAGCAAGGTGCTGATCAAATGCCAAGCGACCCATGTATTTCACTTGGCAGCTGCCAGCAACGTCGCTCAATCTTGGTCGAACCCGGATCTTTACTTCCGGGTGAACGTGAACGCGACAGCTAACTTACTCGAATCCACTAGAAAAGCAGACTTGGATCCGACGATGATGGTCGTCTGCTCCGGTGCGGAGTACGGTGTTGGGTCATCTGAACCTCTAACTGAAGAATCACCCCTGAACCCAGCTAGCCCCTACGCCGTGAGTAAAGTCGCCCAAGACATGCTTGCAGGCCTCTATGCCAAGGCATATGGAATGAAGATAGTTAGAGTTCGACCTTTCCTGGTAATAGGCCCTCGAAGATTGACTGGCGCATGTGCGGATTTTGGAAGAGGAATAGCAAGGATTGAAGTCGGCTTGCAAGACCATTTGCAGGTCGGAAACTTGAGCCCCATCATTGACGTACTTGATGTGCGTGACGCCGTTGAGGGATTCAAGGTTGTCACTGATCGGGGCGTAGGAGGCGACATTTACAACCTAGCTTCTGGGCGGGGTTACAGCGTCAGGCAACTACTGGACATGTTGATTGGGTTGGCTCGGACCAGGATCGATGTTTCCGTGGATCCGAAGAAGTTCCGCCCTCTAGACGAGACGATACTCATCGGAGACAACTCCAAGCTCAGGCGACTGGGCTGGCATCCAACCATCCCAATAGAAGCAAGCCTTAAAGATGTTCTTGACTTCTGGAGAACCAGAATTCGCCAAAGCTCGGGATAACAGGAGAAAGAGTCCAGATTGAGAGTTTTCGTTACAGGCGGCTGCGGTTTTATCGGTAGCCACCTCACCCGCAGGCTAATGGCCATCGGCCATGATGTTACCGTCTATGACGACATGTCCGTCGGGAACCCGAGCTTCCTCGAGGAGGCGGTGAAAGACAGGCACTGCAAGATCGTTCGGGGGGACATAATGAACCTCGACCAGCTCGCGAAAACTATGAGAGACCATGACACAGTATACCACCTAGCAGCAAACGCCAACATTCCACTTGGTGTCTCAAACACTAGGATCGACCTTGACACCAACGTCATCGGAACCTACAATGTGCTGGAAGCCATGCGAAGGACCGGAGTCGGCAAGATCGCATTCTCCTCATCATCGGCGGTCTACGGCGAGCCGGCGAAATCTCCAGTAGACGAAGACTATGGCCCCCTTGCGCCGATCTCGCTCTACGGCGCAAGCAAACTAGCCGCCGAGGCTTATGTCACGGCCTACCATCATATGTTTGGTCTCGAAGCTTGGATGTTTCGATTCGCAAACGTAGTCGGCCCTCATGGAACCCATGGGGTCATCAAAGATTTCATAGCCAAACTACGAGCTAATCCCAAAATCCTTGAAATCTTGGGCGATGGAAAACAGGAGAAGTCATTCATCTACGTCGACGACTGCGTAAACGGTATACTTCACGCTGTGACTCATACACCAGGAAACGCTTCGGCCTATAACATCGGAAGCGTCGACACAATCGTCGTCGACCGCATCGCGGAGATCGTCATCCGTGAAACGGGCTTGGAATCGGTGAAGTTCACGTACACAGGTGGACGACGCGGATGGATCGGAGATGTACCCTATGTCTTCCTAGACATATCGAGAATGAAGAAGTTGGGCTTCACGCCAAAGTACAACTCTGAGCAAGCCGTCACACTGGCTGTCAGAAACATGCTCTCCTAGCTCGAATTCCAGTGAGTACGACGAGAGATCTCCTCTCCAAGAGTGCCAGTAAGTTCTTCCTAGATATTATGAGGTCTTTGCTCCTTGCTGTCTGTCTTAGGCTCGCAGGGTCATTTCTCCTATAAGCTTGGCCCACCTCTATTTCTACTAGCTAGTTTCAAGCAAATCCTCCTTCTCGGAGAATCTTGAGCTTCGACTTTAGTTCTTCGATTTCAGTCATCTCCTTTTCGGTTAGGAGATTGTTTCTCTCGGCGAGTCTGGACAAGATCTCCAGAATCTGCATAAACATTGGAGCGTATACTTCGCGAGCATAGCCAGGCGGTAGCTTGTAGTAGTAGGGACTGGATTCAACTGATATGTCTTGTTCGGACGCGTAGAACTTGCTGCGTTTCATGTGAAACCAACCGGCGAGAACTCCTACTGGGACCCCTACTAAGACTGCCGCGATGAAAAATGGGATGAAGGTTGGGAACGCGGCTTCTAGAAGGGGGGCACTCCTGATAGCAAGGTAGTATACGGTGACGGTGGTCGTGAGGAACCCTAACAGAAAGGTAAGGTACGTACCGTATCCTATCCTGAAATAATACCACATTCTACTAATTCCCTTCCACGATGTAATGTGTTTCCAAAAGTTACCCAAACAACACACTAGTCCATCTTGCGTTGAAAGAACCTTGTACGCCAATGAGTTAAGCATAGCGGAGGTTGCGCTGCAGCACTGTAGTATGCGACAATAATCGTGCAGAATATATGTGGATGAAGGATGCTAAACCGACTACAATCGAAGCTTGATGCGGCTTAGATGCTTCTATGGGCTGTCACTGAAGCTCGTGAACGTAAGAAAGGAGCTGAGGTCATCATTGTCTCTGTAGCTTATGTTCAAGGGTTACTTCGCTCAACCATCCCTCTCCTGGAAAAGAAGCCTACAGGCAAGCCTTCCATAGACCCTAAGACCAAGATCCTAGCTGTCATAATTGAGACTTGGCATAAACAGAGAAGCTGAGGTCTTCATAGACGAGAACTGGGAAACATGCGCAAGTCATGGTACGATAAGTTCCCACAATTTAACCATCTGGAGAACTCCGAAGAAGCTTCCAAAAGCCTGTCGGAAGCGATTGAACAGAAAAAGCTTATTATGCTTGTAGCGCGTTTCTGAAAAAACATTCTCATAATCAATGGAAGGACGACTGGTCATGGCACTTTTTGATGATCCTTCGTATGAACGACCGTTGACAAAGTGGCATACATGATAATCTCGAGAACTCCTGTCCGACTTCCACTGGGTGGCGGTGGTACCGATCTCGCCTCTTACTACTCAAGGTATGGAGGATTCTTCGTTAGCGCAGCCATAGACAAGTACAATTACATAGCTGTCAAGAAGAGGTTTGAGAACGGTTTCAGGATAAGCTATAGTATGACCGAGATAGTAGAAAGAGTCGAGAACATCCAGCAACCGATAGTCAGGGAAGCGCTTAAGCTACTTAACATCAACGACTATTTGGAGATCGTCTCGATAGCCGACGTTCCAGGCCGTTCTGGACTAGGCGGTTCTAGCAGCTATGCCGTAGGCGTACTAAATGCGTTGCATTCCTTCAAGAGGGAGAACGTTTCCCGTGAAACCCTGGCTGAGGAGGCTTGCCATTTAGAGATCGATATCCTAAAGGAACCTATTGGGAAACAGGACCAGTATGTCGCGTCCTTCGGCGGAATCAACTGCTATGAAATCGAAAGAGATGGCACGGTGCACGTAAAGCCCGTTACTATCTCGACGCACAGCGTTGCTGAAATCGAGAGTAACCTCCTTCTATTCTACACAGGCATCAAGAGGGATGCTTCCCAGATACTCGAACATCAAAAAGAAGAGACGGAGAGGGGAAACGAACGAGTCGTCAAGACTATGCATGAAATCAAGAACATCGGCTACAAAGTCAGAGACTCTCTAGCGAACGGAGACATCCGGAGCTTCGGCGAACTCCTTGACCTCCATTGGCGCACAAAGAAGAAACTCTCGAACGATGTGAGCAACAGTCGCATCGATGTCCTGTATGAGACCGCAAAGCGAAACGGTGCCATAGGTGGAAAGGTTTGCTTTTCTCCTGAAACAATGATCAAGACAGAAGATGGTTACAAGCAGATCAGGGAAGTGAGGGAAGGGGATAGAGTTTGCGACCATCGAAACGTGGCTCAGCGTGCGTTGCGGGTCTTCAAGAGGCACCACAAAGGCGTAATGCTGGAGTTCACGGTCAAAGGGCTCGACAACAAGATCAGAGTCACCCCAGAGCATCCCATATTCACAACTATGAAGCATCCAGGGAATCGGCGCGAGGGCAGAAAGATCGTCAACCTGCCAATCTTCAGGAAAGCGAGGGACTTCCGGAAGGGAGATGTTTTTCTGATTCCGATTGACGACACCGTAGCTGATTTAGAATACCTCGATTTCGAAGCAATCGTCGAACAATCCAAATTCAGCAACCATGACATTTACGAGAACATTCCCAAGAAAGTGAAGGTGGGATGGGACTTGTTGAATTTGCTGGGCTGGTACGTCGCTGAAGGATCCAGAAGCAGAAAACAGTTCTTTCTCTCATTGAACGGGAAGGAGATGCGTATCGCCGAGGAGATCTTGGAAAATATCAGTCAATTATTCTGTAAAGAAGCAGTCATCGCGGCAGCCAACGGAGCAGCCAGCTCGATAATCGTTCGATGTTCCTCGGTAGTTCTGAGCTGGTTCTTTGACGATTTGTGCGGTTCTGGGGCTGCCAATAAGCATCTCCCGAACTTCGTTATGAAGCTACCACTTGAAAAGCAGTTCACTGTGTTGCGGGCCTTGTGGCGAGGAGACGGTTGCTTGCGAACTGTCTTCGACAAAAGGTACGGTGGTAGGTCTCCTGTTTGCAACTTCAAGACTGTTTCGTTCACACTTGCCAAACAAGTTCAACACCTGTGTCTCAGACTGGGATATCTATGTAGCATCAGAAGCGAGCAATCACGGGAATGTTACATAGCCAATAACAGGAATCCCTCCAAAACGAGCATCATGTACAATGTGACCTTGCACGGTGACGATGCTGCCGCTTTCATCGAATCGATGAGCAAAGGTTCGCCGCTCCCAGTAAACAGAAGCAATCAGAAGCATCTCTCCCAGAAGAAGGAGTTTGCTAAGATTGACGGAATAAGATACGCTAAACGGACCGTCTTGAAGATTGAAGAGAAGGATTACGAAGGCGACGTCTTCAACCTAGACGTAGAGAATAGTCATACGTACGTAGCCGAAGACGTGGCCGTGCACAATTGCGGCGCTGGAGGCGGAGGTTTCTTTGCGTTCTACGCAGAAAATGGGAAGGACAGACTGCGGAACGCCATGACGAAGGAGGGATTGAGTGAGGTCAGGTTCAGGTTCGACTTTGATGGTTCAAAAACGTTACTCAACATATAGAGCCCTGGGATGCTTTCTACTTGAAGAGCGAAGGTTTTGTAAGAAAGTTTCTAGATGAATTCGCCGAGGTCGCTTCGCGATTTTCTGAGGATGATATCAATAAGACCATTGAGATTCTATTCGAGGCTTGGAAGAATGGAAACAAAGTATTCATCTGCGGAAATGGAGGTTCAGCCTCGACTGCAACACATTTTGCCTGCGATCTTGCAAAGACTACAGTGGTTAAGGGAAAGAAGAGGTTTAGGGTAATCAGCCTCACAGATAACGTTCCTCTAATCACCGCACTAACTAATGACGAGGGGTTCGCGAACATCTTCGTCGAACAGTTGAAGAACCTGCTCGATAAGGATGATGTAGTCATAGCGATCAGCGTCCACGGCGGAGCCGGACAAAACAAGGCAGGTCCATGGTCACAGAACTTACTCGCCGCACTACAATACGCAAAGGACAACTCCGCGAAAACCATTGGTATAGCCGGCTTCGACGGAGGAACATTCAAGGGGATGGCGGATGCGTGCATAGTTGTCCCTGCGAATTCTACGCCATACGTTGAGTCTTGGCACTCGGCCCTAGAGCATCTCATCTGCAGCTACCTGAAGGAGAAGATCAAGGGAACTTGAGTGTACGAGCGGCCTTCCTCGACCGCGATGGTGTCATCAACGAGCTGGTATACTTTCCCGAGCTTGGTGTCATAGATTCACCGCTAAACCCAGACCAGTTCAAATTGTTGCCTGATGTCGCTAAGGCTATACAGACTTCGAATGAACTGGATTTCAAGGTGGTGGTCATTTCCAACCAACCTGGAATCGCAAAAGGGAAAATGACCCAGAAGCTGTTTGAGGCGATCAGATTGAAAATGAGGAAAGAACTCGAGAGTAAAGGAGCTCACTTGGATGCTGAATACTACTGTCTCCATCATCCCGAAGCAGTAAGGGAAGAGTATAGACTTGACTGCAATTGCAGGAAACCGAAGATTGGACTCTTCTTAAGAGCCTTATCTGAACTCAACATAGATCCTCGAAGATCCTTCTCCATCGGCGACAGCTTGACAGATGTCAAAGCGGGGAAGGCCGCAGGACTAGCAACAATCCTAATCGGATCTATGAAATGCGACCTTTGCAGATTAATGGATCAACAAGATGCTCATCCCGACTTTGTGGTCACAAGCTTAATGAATGCGGTTGAGATAATTCGCAGGAGATGAGCTCTGATGGAATTATTTCTAGATACCGCCAGCGTGACCGAGATCAAAGAGATCCTTCCTTGGAGCATAATCAGCGGCGTCACAACGAACCAAAAGATCTTCTGTAACGAGAAGGGATGCAACTTTGAGGAGCGGGTTCAAGAGATACTTTCACTCATAGATGGGCCCATAAGTGTGGAGTTAACTAAGACGGATGGAACAGATGAGGACATGATCAACGAGGCAGCCTCCTACGCGAGTTGGAACCCTAAGAACATTACAATTAAGGTTCCAATGTTTGGAGATGGCAGAGGCCTTAGAATCATGACTCAGCTTCACAAGCGGAACATTAGGACGAATGCCACCGCTTTAATGTCCGTAAACCAGGTGTTGCTGGCTGCTAAGGCTGGTGCAACATATGCAAGCATTTTCTTTAATAGAATAAAGGATGCAGGCGAGGATCCGGAGCGTGTTGTTAGAGATTCCCGTGCTTTGTTGGACAAGATGAGCACGCCGACTAAGATAATCGTTGGAAGCCTTAGGAAGCTTGAGGATGTAACACAAGCAGCGATCTCTGGAGCTCACATAATCACTATTCCATATAAGATCATGATACAGATGCCATTTCACAAAAAGACTGAAGAGACGATAGCTGAGTTCGACCGTGCATGGCATGAGTTCAAGCAAGCAGAAAAAATAGTATAAGGAAACTTGGTCAACGCTGAGATTTGATCGAACGAGTTATTCTACATAGAGATTTTACCGAACCTTAACTTCTGTTTGATAAATGGTGTGCACGTCTTGAGGGCTATCATACTCGCTGGCGGATACGCCAAGAGAATGTGGCCCCTCACTAAAGACGTTCCGAAGACTCTATTGACCATAGAAGGTAGACCAGCACTAGACCATATTCTAGACAGGCTACATGACGCCTTTATCGAAGACATAATCATATCTACAAATCTAAAGTTCAAGTCCCATCATGAAGCATGGCTCAAGGAGAAATATAACGATCACATCGAGATTGTGGCAGAAGCATCGAGATGCGAAGAGGAAAAACTTGGTGCGGTGGGAGCATTAGCCGATCTCGCCCCTATACTGAAGCCAGACGATTACATAATCATAGCCGGCGACAACGTGTTCACAACTGGATTAAAGGGGATGATAGACTTCTACAGGGAAAAGAGAGCCCCTGTAGTGGCGGTCGTTGAGGCTAGAAGCGTAGATGAAGTGCTACTGGGCTCAACGATCATAGTCGGAAAGGACATGAGGATTGTGCGGTTCAAGGAAAAACCAGCGAAGGCTGAGAGCATGCTGATAGGGGCGTGTATCTACATACTGCCTTACGGAACCCTACTTAAAACCAGAGAGTATGTTCAGCAGGGTAAAAACAGAGATGAGCCTGGAAGTTTCATGGAATGGCTATGCGACAGAGAAGTAATTTATGGATACATGCTACAAGGGCGACTCTGGGATATCGGAACAATCGAAGGCTACAATGAACTCGAACGAGAATTCCAAAAAGTGAATCTCTGAAGACGAACAGCGAACCACGATCCTGATTGAACAAAAAACTCAACGCGACTAAAGCAAATGACAAGACATTCACTAAGGGCGATCTTCTACATATTTACGGACCAAAACGACGAGCGAGAAGTGAGCTCCTTACCTACATAGGCTTCGCACTAAAAACAGTACTTAACGCTATGCTTAATTTATTCGCATGCAAGGTTTTCTCAATGAGAGATGGGCAAGTGTTCTGTTTCTAGTTAAGTACTGTTTTTCTCACCAATGTTTACCCAGATTCTAGAGATCCTATTCAGACTAGGCGAGAAAAAACTCATGAGTGAAAAAGAGAGAATCGACTGGGGTCACTTTACAGCAACGATAGCTATCGCTGCGACCGTTGCTCTTCCGCTCTTTGTGCTCGAATATGCGCTCACCTCTCCATACCCTGTCAACCCGATAACTAGAATCGTCCTCGAAGGATTTTCCTTTCTCGCAATTTACGTAGTCTCCTTGAGGCTCTTGAAGATCGTCCAGAGAGAAGACTTCGAAATCCTCAGGAAAGCGCTCCTACATCGACTCGATAAGATTATGAGCGCACTTGAAGGGTTCATTACCCAGAAAGCATAGCTAGGTCTTCCCCAACTGCTTATACACGAGGAGCAGGCTTCACCGGAAGCTGGCTCTATTACAAATAGTTGATAATAAGTGGTGTCTATCTCAGTGCGCCGATTCCGAATCATTCACTGAAATGCTTCAAGAGCTAATAAATATGTTCTATGAGATAAGACACGAAAGGGAGTTTTCGATGTCAACTAGAAGTAAAATGCCAATGGTAGATATTGTGGCTACGATTGGATTCGTGTTCCTGCTGGTAATTCATTTCCCAACGGCATCTGCGGGAAGCGTGGCTCATACGGTGACTGCTCAAGGAGACGCGCAGATAAACACGGCACAGTCAAAGTTCGGAGGCGCAAGCGGACTCTTCGACGGTAGTGGAGATTATCTTTCAACACCGGATAGCACCGATTGGTACTTCGTCTCAGGTGATTTCACAGTGGATTTTTGGGTAAGATTCAACGTGTTTCCTGTTGATGCATACGCATATCTTGTTGAACAATATCAAAACGATAATAATCGTTGGTACTTGGGGCTTTACAGAAGCGGAGCCGCGTATTTATGGATGTTTCAGGTTATAGCGACAGGATCTACAACTGCAAATATCCAGAGGTCTACGACACTAAGCACTAATACATGGTATCATCTTGCGCTTGTTAGGAACGGAAATAACTGGTACGTTTTTCAAGACGGAGTGCAGGTTGGGGCGACCGAATCCAATTCTGCAGCTATATCTGACTTGGCAGGGCCTTTGAATATTGGTGCTAACGTTCGGGCACCTGCTCAATATTTCTTGAACGGTTGGCTTGACGAGTTTCGTGTCAGCAAAGGAATAGCGCGTTGGACCAGCAGCTTCACACCACCAACCTCAGCCTATACCACTGATTCGTCCACGGCTCTGCTGTTACACATGGATGGCGCATCTGGCAGCACCACATTTACTGATGACTCTCTCTACACCTCTGCATCATTTAGCTTCAATGTGAAAGCGAGCGCAACCCAGATTGTAGTGACATTAACGTACAGTTGGAGTGGGTCCGGATCGCTTCCCTTGGGAAGCATAAGCATTGCTGGCCCCGGCGGAACACCTACTTTGCAAGAGTCTGGTGCAGTCGTTTATGACAGAACCTCGATCACTGTCTCCGGCACGAACACCTACTCAATCATACATAGAGCCACATTCACAATAACAGCGCCGGGCTCTGTTCAAACTTGGACAACACAGGTCTCACTGTCAGGAATCAGCAGCTACAATGTGGCGATCGAGGTAAGCTAGACGTATCTGCAGTGTCTCACTCATGTACCGTCGCGACGAGACCGATAGCGATTTCATGACGCATCAGATGAAGGCTCAGTCAGCCGGTGAAGGAGCGCTTGCGTAAAGCTTTGTGGGGAGAATGATATTGTATGAAGCTTAGGTTGGTGTACGTTTACGCATCTTCTCTGCTTTTCCTGATCACTGCGTCAGCTCTGGTACCTTTTGTTAGCCAGGGCATGCCAAGTACTAGTCTCGTTGCATCGCTCCTTGAAGGTGGTGCCACCTACCGTTTTTCTAACGAGGTTGAAGATCTCTTACAAGCCAGTGAAGGAACCTTTGGTTCACGCTTACAAAGCAAGCAGGATAATCGACTCGAACCAGTGAATCTTGATGACATCAAGGTAAGAAACGAGACGATCACCAAGAAAGGAGGCGAGAGATGGTCATCGGATCAAGTCATTCTAAAATACAAAGCCTCCAGCAAAAAATCAGTAATTGAGAAATATCCGGACATAAAGTCAGAGAAGAAACTTTTACTTGACAGGGTAGTCCTGTTAAACGTGACTAAAGGGAAGGTTAAGGATGTTATTGAGAAGCTGAAGAATGATCCAGACGTAGAATATGTTGAACCGAACTATGTCATGACTGCGAGTTATGTTCCAAATGATCCATACTATAGCTATCAATGGCATTTCCCAATGATTCAGATGGAGCAAGCTTGGGACGTTTCAACAGGATTGGGAGTGACAGTCGCTGTGGTAGACACGGGTGTCGCGTACGAGACTTACGGTGGCTTCGTCCGAGCTCCCGACTTGACTGGGACAATTTTCGTCGCAGGTTACGATTTTGTCAACAATGACGCCCATCCAAATGATGATGAGGGGCATGGAACACATGTAGGCGGGACGATCGCCCAAACAACGAACAACGGTATGGGAGTTGCTGGAATCGCGTTCAATGCAAGAATCATGCCTGTAAAGGTTCTTGACTACAGCGGCTCCGGATACGATTCATGGGTTGCGGATGGAATTGTTTGGGCTACAGATCATGGCGCAGTCATCATCAACCTGAGTCTTGGAGGGCCAGACTACAGTAGAGTCCTCGAAGATGCCGTCAACTATGCCTACAATCATGGTGTCACAGTTGTGGCTGCGAGTGGAAATGACAATGCGGGATCTGTAAGCTATCCAGCAGCGTATTCAAATGCGATAGCTGTTGGCGCCGTTAGGTATGATGAGACTCGGGCCTATTATTCCAACTATGGATCAGAACTAGATTTCGTGGCACCTGGAGGAGACGTACGTGTGGATCAAAATGGCGATGGCTATGGCGATGGTGTACTGCAACAAACATTTGCCAGCGGTAACCCAACGAGTTTCGCATACTATTTCTATCAAGGGACTTCTATGGCTGCTCCTCACGTTTCAGGGTTGGCAGCTCTCCTGTACGCGACGGGATATACTACGCCAAGCCAAATAAGACAGAGGATAATCGATGGCGCTAAAGACTTGGGACCGCCAGGCTGGGACACGCAATATGGATACGGGTTGATTCAAGCATACAATTCTCTGCCGCTACAGATTACCGTAACGTCCAGCTCAACAGGTTCTGGCTTTGTAACGGTTGATGGCACACCGATCACGACACCGCAAGTATTCGCATGGACTCAGGGCTCAACGCATACATTGGCCGCGAACTCGCCTGTGAGCGGTGGAACCAGCACTCAATATGTTTGGACGTCGTGGAGTGATGGTGGCGCTCAATCACATACCATCACGGTACCTTCAACATCCACCACGTACACAGCGAATTTCAAGAAGCAGTACATGTTAACCGTTTCAGTCAACCCCTCAGATGCCGGAACCCTTTCAGTTAGCACTGGATGGCAAGACGAGGGAACCACAGTCTCAATCACTGCAACAGCGAGCAGCGGATACTCCTTCTACTACTGGAGTCTGGATGGGAGCAACGTGGGAAGCAACCCATCATACTCGATTTTGATGAACTCGGCTCATACCTTGACGGCGTTCTTCCGTGGCACTTCTTCCATATCACTGGCACTGTCCTCTGGGTCGGTAGCATTGGGTTCTTCGGTTTCGCTCTCCGGTACGGTGACCCCTACCCAACCTTCACCAGGAATATCAGCGGGAGCCACGGTTACGCTAAGCTACAGTCTGGACGGAGCGACGTGGGTCTCGTTCATCACGACACAGATTGAGAGTGGTGGGACATATTCCGCTATCTGGTATCCGCCTTACCCGAATACTTATCAGATCAAAGCAAGTTGGAGCGGTGATCAGAACTATACTGGCTCAGCAAGCTCCGCCGTTTTCTTGACTGTCACAGGAGCCATGCCGCCCAACGTCACGCTTCTCGTTTCAGGATCCACCTCAACAACGAGAGGCAACTCAGCAACCTTCGATGTGCTGATTACCAATCCTAGTTCCTCCCTGTCCACAACATTGTACTTCGAGGTGACTGGACCGGATGGCTACTTCTACTTCGACACCCAACAAGTCACAGTGCCTGCTGGCGAAAGAGGAAGGCTCCAATTCACGTGGCAAGTTTCTTCAGCAGTTAATGCAGGGCAGTACAATGTTTTTGTGGGCTTGATCCCACCGAAACCGTCAGCCATATCCCAAACCGAAATCACGGTAACCTGACAGAAATAACAGGAATCGCGAAATCAGCCGTCCCGACACAGAATCCAAGCAGTGTTACTATTTGATATAGTAATGTGTTCGCTTTGGTCGACACGGATCAAAAGAACGATGCTCTTGCAGAAATTCGTTTATGGGATTCTCGTTCAGCCACCCCTGCGTTTGTAGCGGTGACGTGAACCGTGTACATGGAATATATTCCCCTCCAAGTCGCTTTATCCTTTCACATTGTTTATGATGGAATTAGACGTAGACCATCTTTACTGGATGCAGAGGCTGTGTTTGAGAAAAATGAACTTTGGCGGATGGGCTCCGCTTTGAAGAGGCGTTATGAGGATCTTGATGTGTGACTAGCCGAATTGACCCGGTCTATTGAATTGGACTATGACCAACCAGCCCGCACGAGGTATGCAGGTTTCTCTAGAACCTGCACATAGCCGTACGGTACGGTAGGGGTATCTTAGTGTCTCTTTCAATATCCCCAGAACCTCCCATAGGCCACGCCACACCTCCCTTCGAAGCTAAGAACTCTGTGAAATCCCTTGAGCCGCTATGGAAAAACTGACACTCTTTCTGGACACTCTGGAATCAACACGCAGCATCGTCGTCGCTGAGTTAGACACAAAGGCTTGGAAGATCGTAATGAAGATCGATCTACCGGAACTCCACGACCGCATGATAGTTGCAACTTACCTCCGCTCCGACTCAGAGGCGATCTTGACGGATGATAGCGAAATCGCCTCACTTTCCAGTGTGAAGGTAATCTGGACTTACTCTTCGATCCAGCTTGGTGGGTTACCGATTTACTCAGCATCGATTCTACTCTCTTGATTAGTCTGCATCTGGGTTTACCCATTCATCTTTCTGGCCTTACTAACCATGTCATCTAAGGCACCAAAGAGCGTTAGATGGTTCATACTTGGAGCTTTCTTGGGATGGACAATTCACCTGATACTAGACGGGATCATGCACTTCATCCAGATATTCAACTCTTCCAAGCTCAATTCCATAGGATTGGATGAGACCACATAATCGCAAAGTCCTAGACAGGACATCTTCTTCCAGACTGATCAAATCCTCGATCAGCATAACATGAAACTCGAAACTAGGTGTAGAGTACCTCCTACTCAATCGATGGATCAGGTTGATCAGTCGCCTATAGACGTCACCAGACGGAATTAACCAGAGAGAATAGCCCTCCACCCTAACCATACAGCATCATGTGAGATTTGAGTCTGTTAAAGCCTAAGCCCCATTAGGCTAGTCAAAACACTTCGTAAAGCATAAGTGCTTAGTCTTTGTCGCAGAGGACGTCAAGTCTGGATCGGTTCGACCACAATTCTGTCGCCTTGGATATAGACGCGCACCGTTGTCCCCTGCTTGATATTCAGGAGATGTTCCACATCTCTCGGTACGTATATGGCAAGTTGCCCTCC
>Ga0129297_10000330_pt1 | contig 22749 bp, 20 predicted proteins | sample I18A1metaG_FD_94708 | JGI IMG/M metagenome (GOLD analysis project Ga0129297, IMG submission 94708) | Lake sediment bacterial and archeal communities from Gulf of Boni, Indonesia to study Microbial Dark Matter (Phase II) - ​I18A1 metaG | ecosystem: Environmental > Aquatic > Freshwater > Lake >... | reverse complement strand
GTCGTCTCGTCCATAACGATCATCTCGCCCGAACCCATAATCGTGCCGGCTTTTGCCAGAGCGTTATAGTCCACCGGAAGACCAAGCATCTGGGCGGGAAGAAACCCTCCCGCCGGCCCTCCCGTCTGGATTGCCTTGAACTTCTTCCCGTCCTTTATTCCACGGCCGATGCCATAGATGATCTCTCTCAGCTTGGTCCCCATCGGAACTTCGACGAGTCCGGCAGTGTTGATCTTCCCCGCCAAGGAAAACATTTTGGTCCCTTTGCTCTTGGCCGTGCCAATTTTGCTATACCACTCCGCGCCCCGGTTGATGATCAAAGGGACATTGGCCCATGTTTCAACGTTAGTGATATTGCATCGCTTGGCCCATAGTTCTTCAGCCGCAGGAAATGCCGGCTGGGGCCTGGAAAATGCGCTCCGGCCATCCCCGGGCTCATTCGCCGAAGCCCCAACTTCGGAAATAAAAGCGGCCGCCCTCAGGACGAGGTGAATATCCAAATGGAACTCAGACCCCAGGATCGATTTTCCCAGCAACCCACATCTCTGAGCTTGTTCTAAAGCCAGCATGATATGGCGGACAACGAGGGGGTATTCCCTCCGGACGCAAATATAGGCCTGGCCGGCGCCGATAGCGTAGGCGCCGATAATCATGCCTTCAATCACACTGTGCGGATTCCCTTCCAAAAGGATGCGATCCATGTATGCGCCCGGGTCTCTCCCATCCCCATGGCAGATGATGTATTTTTGTTCGGAGATTTCATCGCGACAGGCCTGCCATTTCTTTCCCGTCAGGAGGCCCTCTCCTTCCCGTTCTCGAAGGCCCGAGGCGGTGATCTCGTGGATGACCTCTTCAGCGGTCATATCAAAAAGGACTTTGGCTAGAGCTTGATAGCCATCGGCAAGGATGTAGTCCTCAATCCTTGTGGGATTGATCTTGAAATTCCCTCCGGTGAGCAGCCGCATCTGCTTTTTGTAGAACGGAATCTCCTTCTGCAGGGTGAACTTGCGCCCAGATTTCTGATCCGCATAAACAAGTGAGGAGATAATCTTGTTCTTGAGGAGAGTGTCCTCAACCACTGCCGAGATATGCCTGGTCTCCACCTTCTTATAAAAAATGCCCCGCGGGTAGATGATCAGGCTCGGCTCGAGCTCGCAGAGACCGTGGCATCCGGTGATCTCTAGCCCAACCTTTCCATCGAGGTTTCTTCTGGCCAGCTCCTCGCGCAGGACGTCAAAAATCTGGAGCGAACCACTGGCTTCGCCGCATGTTCCCGAGGACACCGCCACTGTCTTTTCATAGACGGGACGGTCCGAAAGCAGACGCGCTTTCCAATCCTGGAGTTGAGAGGGATGGATCAGTCTTTTCATCATCTTGTGAGCTTTGTCATGATGGTCTCGGCTCAGTCTTTTTCAGCCCACAAGCAGCTCCTGGCATGGCAAATTGAATCGCTCGGCAATATTTTTCTTGACGATATTGCCCCGGTGCAAATAAACGCCGCGCCTCATGGAATCGTCTTTCTGCAGGGCCCCCTCGATTCCGCAGTCTCCGATGAGGTGCAGGTAGCGCACAACGAGATTGGACAGGACCTTGGTGGATGTGCGGCTCACCGAAGAGGTAATATTGGGCACACAATAATGGATGACCCCTTCATCAACGAACGTAGGATGCTCCAGGGTGGTCAACCGGCTGGTTTCGATGCAGCCGCCGTGATCTATGGCCAAGTCGATGATGACAGAGCCCTTCCTCATTGTTTTGACCATGTCACGGGTGATCATGATGGGCGCCCGTTCTCCGGGTCGGAGCACGGCACCGATCAGGACATCGGCGACTCGGGTGATCCGGGCCAGGTTGTACTTGCTCCCCATAAGGGTAATGACCCGGCCAGAGGTCATTTCTTCAATCTTCCTCAACCGTTCCATGTTGTGGCCGATGACGATCGTGTGAGCCCCCGCCCCTAACATCGCTCTAGTGGCGCTGCGCGCGAGCACGCCGCTTCCAATAATCACAACCGTAGCCGGCGGAACGCTGACAACGCCGCCCAGGATCATCCCCCGGCCGCCCTGGTTCGTCTGAAGATAGTGGCCAGCAATCACCAGGCACATCTGCCCGGCAACCTCGCCCAGGCTCTCATAGAACGGCAGCGCCTCATGCTCATCCTGGATGATCTCATACCCGATCATGGTGACATTCTTCTGCAGGAGTTCCTCAACAATCGATTTCCTGGCAATAGCCAGGTGGTGAAACCCGAGAAGAATCTGATCGTTCTTGACCAACTGGCATTCTTCCTGGTTGAGCGGCGAAATGTTCAAGACGATATCCGAGCGCCCAAACACCTCTTCTTTGGTGAAGACAATATGCGCTCCCTGAGCCGTGTACTCCTCGTTGGTGTAGCCGGATTTCAACCCGGCGCCGGCCTGGACATAGACGGTGTGCCCCTTGTCAGCTAAGAAGGAAACACCGCTCGGATTAAGGCCGGCTCTGTTTTCTATCTTTGCACTCTCATTAATGACTCCAATATTCATCCTGTCCTCCTCGAAAAGACAAATTATATTACCAAATTAATTTCTCCAGGACAAATAAAAACCTGTCACTGTGAGCATCTCCTTTTGCGTGATTCGATTTGCGCAGGAAGCCACCCTCGGCCTCCGCACCCCGGAGCGTTTGACGCCTCCGAAATTTCTGTTTATGTAACCAACAATATGGGCCGCGAGGATGGCGGAAGGATGCCGCGACAGGACCCCTTGGTGATCCCTAATGGCAATTTTGGGTGGGCGCCGGAAGAGCTCAATCTTTATCTTTGATAAATGATTCGTCCACCGAGGATTGTCGTCTTAACGCGCGTTTCAATTATTTTTTCCGCGGGGACGTTGAAGATATTCTGGCTCAAGATGACGATATCGGCCAGCTTGCCCTCGGCCAAAGAGCCTTTAAGGTCCTCGGCAAATTCGGCATAAGCGCCGTTGAGAGTATATCCTGTTAGGGCCTCCTGGAGCGAAATTTTTTCCTCTGGAAACCAGCCGTCCGGATTTTTGCCATCCAGGGTCCTCCTGGTGACTGCTGCATAGATGCCGGAGAGCGGGTTGAGTGGAGCCACGGTCCAATCCGAACCAAAAGCGAGGCGAACGCCCTGATCGAGGAGGGTACGGAAAGCATAGGTCGTGTGGCATCTGTCTCGGCCGATCCTGTTCTCAGCCCAGCGGCCGTCGTCAATAGCATGGTAAGGCTGGACAGAGGCGATGATATCGAGTTTTGCCATCCGTTCCATGTCGACGGGACGGAGGTGCTGAGCATGCTCGATCCGCCAGCGCCTGTCCCGGGGCCCGTTTTCTTGGATGACTCTTTCAAAGATATCGAGAATGATGGCATTGGCCTTGTCTCCGATGGCATGAATGGCTGTCTGAAGAGCGGCCTGATCGGCTGCCCTGATTCTTCGCTCCATGATTCCTTCGGGAAACATGTCCGAGCTGAGAAGCCCCACGAGGTTGGGCTGATCGGTATAAGGCTCAAAAAACAGGGCTGTGGAAGAACCTAGGGAGCCGTCCACGAACCCCTTCAGCCCGCCGATCTTAAGGTACTCATTGCCGAACGGGGTTTTCAAGCGCAAGCGCGAATAAAGATCCACTTGGCTCACAGGAACGTAAAGAAAAATCCTCGAAGTCAGCTTCTTTTTTCGAAATAGGTCTTGATAAATCTCAAAGCTGGAACTGTCGGCCATTTCATGGAGAGAGGTGACGCCACATTCTGCGGCCAGCCGCAAAGCCGCTTCTGTTGCTTTAATTTTCTCTTCAAGCCCGGGCTCGGGGATATGATGCGTGACCAGGTCCATAGCCGCGTCTTTCAGGATGCCCGTGGGCTCACCGCTCTTGGGATCCTTGACAATCTCGCCGCCTTCGGGTGAAGCAGTATTCTTATTAATGCCTGCAATCTGAAGAGCCAAGCTATTCACCAGAACCATGTGGCCGTCAAGCCGGTTGACGCAAACGGGGTTTTCGGGGGTGACGGAGTCGATCCATTCCCGACGGGGGAGCTCGGGAGGGTCAAACTGCTCGTGGTCCCAGTCCCCGTTCTGGATCCATTGTCCTTTCCCGAGTTCCCGGGCCTTTTCCCCGATCCGGGCAATGAATTCCCGTTTGCTCTTTGCTTCTCTCAGATGGATACTGAGCAGAGAAAAACCGCCGCTGAGAAAATGAGTATGACTGTCGATGAACCCTGGCAGGACCAAATCTCCTCTGAGGTCAAGCACCTGAGTTTTTTTACCGGCCAGGTTGCGGACATCCTTGTTTGATCCAACCAAAAAAATCTTGTCGCCTTTGATACCAACAGCTTCTGCCCATGGCCGGCTGTTCTCGCCCGTCCAAATGGTGCCGTTAAGAAGGATAAGGTCAGCCATTTCATTTACCTTCATGCAGGCCCAGACGAGCACGAAACAGCTGAGGATAATCAAAGCAGAGGCTATTTTTTTGCGCATGATCCTGCCTCATCATGAGAGTTTTATCTTTACAAAATCGATAGGAATGATCAACTTTCCCCTGTACGACCGCCTGATTTCTGCCCTGATCTCGGCCGCGGAAAATTCGATCTCCCCGAGAAAATGGCAGGGAATGAGGCACTTGACGCCGGCCTCAGCGCTCCATTTTCCCAGCTCAACGGAGGACGTGTGCATTTTGTGAAGCTCGGGATACTGCTTAAATACGCGGCTGGGAGCGCTCGAATCATGGACGAGGAAATCGATTTCCCGCGCTTCCTCAAAAAGCGGCGCGAAGGGCGGAGTATCTCCTGAGAAAAGGAGGTCTTCGTTCTTCCCTTCGCCATAAAAACGGTAGGCCAGGGAGGAAGAATGATGGGGCACCTTGATGGCTTTGACGGCCAGGGATGGACTCAACCTCACCGTTTGCCCCGGAGCAAGAGGCCTGAAGCGAACCCTTGTCTTGAACCCGCTTTCACGAAGATGAAAGAGGTCGAGCAAAAGCCGCGAAAATGAAACCGTCTCTTCGGAGGCGCAAAGAAGGATTTCTCCCTCCTCAAGCATCAGACTGTGGACGAGCGAGGGCAAGCCATAGACATGGTCGGGATGAACATGGGTCACGAGGAGGATGCGAACCTGGCGCGGATGGAATTTTAGCTTTTGGATTTTTTGGACGACACTCCCCGGGCAATCGACGAGGACAAGGTCTTCCCCGTGCCGCAAAAGAAACGAAGTATTGTCTCTCTTCGGCGTGGCGACGGAACCCCCTGTCCCCAAAAAATATATCTCAGCCATCGCCTTCTTTTTCGAATCCCATATATAAAAGAAAATCCAACCAAAATCAAATTCAGCGAACAGCATATCCTGCTAAGGGATTTCTATGATGGGTGCAGGAGGCTGCCCTGTAGCCCCCGGGGGAAGAGACGAGAGTGTTGGGCGAGGAAGCCCGTCGAAGACTGAGCGGGCGTCGCGAGGCATCGAAGATGCCGTGGCGATCTCAGTTTGTGATTGCTTCGTCACAGAGTTCCTCGCAATGACCAGTTTCCTCGCTGGGGAAACGAGCGGGCTGACGAACCCAAGCTCCTCGCCTTGATGGGGGGAACCGACGGGACTGGTTCCCCGGGGTGCGGGGGCCAAAGGGCAGCTTCCTGCACCCTATTGAAGCAAGCAGATGAAGATGCTTACAAAGAGAACGGCGGATTTGACAGCTGCTACCGAATTCGGCTAAAAAAGAATAGCTCTGCTCGGTGCCGAAGAATTGAGGAGGACGGATGATTAACGCGACGCAAATTCGAAAAGGCATGATCATCAAGCTCGAGGGGAACCTCTACAAAGTGCTCGAGGCCACCCACATCACGCCGGGCCGATGGAAGGCCATGATCCAGACCAAGTTGCGCAACATCAAGGACCAAAGCCTCCTGGATTATAGGTTCCGCTCCGAGGACCGCGTCGAGCAAGCCTTCCTTGAAGAAGTCGAGATGGAATTCTTATACAGGAGCGGCGAAGACGCTGTCTTCATGAACCTTGAAAACTATGAGCAGATCAGGCTCTCTCCAGATATCATCGGCACGAGCGTCAACTATCTCGTGCCCAACGTTGTCATGACGATCGAACTCCATGAAGGCAAACCAGTGGGCGTCCAGCCATCTCTGGTCGTTGAGTTGAAAGTGGTTAAAACAGAGCCTTATCTCAAGGGGGCCACGCAATCAGCCAGCAATAAGCCCGCGACTTTGGAAACGGGGCTCGTAATCAGTGTGCCTCAATTTATCAAAGAGGGGGATATTGTTCGGGTGGATACAAGAGAAGACAAGTACGTCGAGCGAGCCAAAGGCAGCTGAGAAGGGCCGGCCGAGTCAGAAAGTCTGTCTGAAAACGCCGATATTGTGGTGCCGGTCAGTTACCCGGACGCTGATGAGACTATCCGCGTTCGGCGGAAGGGGGACGCTGAACTTAAAGCTTTCCTTCCGGGAATCACAAATACCGTCAACCGGGAAGACAACCCGCCATAACCCAGGCCTGATAAGATATTCAACTTTTTCAATTGAGGAGAAAGAATCCTCAGCCTGAAAGGCTACAGCCAACTCGCCCTTGTCTTTTGCCACAGAAAAACCCGTGATGACAGGCAAGGAGTGGTCGATAATGAAGGGCGGGCTCGTCTTTTCAGCTTTGAGCTCAAGGCCAGTGGGGTTGGAAGGCAAGTCCGAAGCTTGAAGCCTGAAAAAATAACTTCCGTCAGGAAAAGTCAGCGTATCAAAAGCAAAAACGGAGTCAGTGAGCCGGTCCTTCACCAGGCGCCAAGAGGTCTCACCTTCCTTTTTTATATAAAGGGAATAGGTCAGCTCATCCTCATTCTCATCGCTGGCCTCCCAAGTCACCGTCTGATAACCCTTTCTCTCGGCCTTCTTCGGGGTGTAGAAGGCTTTCTCTTCCCTCTTCTTTTCCTCTTTTGCCGGGGAGATATCCTCCAAGCCCCAAATAATCTCATCCTGGTCGGGTGGCTTGAGATAGACCTCATTCGGCGGCAGGATGACCAACTTTTTAACCTGCGGAGCGATATTGGTCTGGAGGTAATAAAGCCCTATTCTTTGGAGCAAAGGCGAAACGTTTCCAGTCTGACTCCGGAACAGGACCTTGAATTGAAGGTAACGGGCTTTGGGGCTCAGGATTTGCTCGTCTGTTTTTTGGATCGGCGGAGACCAGTCGCTCCACAAGCTGTTGGGTTCAAAAGAATTGCCGCTGCGTGTCTGGACCTGAAGCGTTGTCCCGGCAGGGATTGTCCCATCAAATTCTATTCTTCCCCAAGAAGAGACAGTCATTCCGTCCAGGACATCGCTCACGTATTCTCCGCTCGACCGCTGCACCGAGGAGATCACCTCCAGCCGGGACGGATTGTTGGCCAAAGCATAGACCTTCGAGCCGGAAGGGACCAGGGCGTACACCTGCTCCGAGCTGCTTTGCAGAAGAAGAGAGGTTTTATCCTCATGAGCGATTTCATAGACCCGGCCTTTGTTGCCGGTTCCAAAGACAAGCTTCTTTTCTGCTTCTCTCCAGAGGAGTGTATAAATGAGTTCGTCACTTGACTCCCAGACCTTCTTGGCCATCCCGTCCGGGCGGATCCTGTAGAGCGCGCTCGGCTCCTTTTGGCCGGAAATAACAGGGAGACGGACTAGCGGAGCCGCGGCGCCGGGGGTTACTGTCAGCTCAGTCGCAATTCTCCCCAAGGCCAATGGCTCCGTAGCTTCGTCTTTCTTTGTCCGCGAGGGGGAACCGCCAGCAGCGGCATAGATCCCCCCGTCCTCGTCGATGACCACGCTCTTGATCTCCTCGAACGGAGACTCGAACAGCACAATCGTCCTGCCTCCCGAGGTGATACGGTAGACAACGCCCACTCCCCCACTCCCAGCGATGAGGTCGCCCTTCTCGCCTTTCTTCAAGCAGAGGATATGGTTTTCTTCAGCCTTGAGAATTTGCTGGCCTTCTCCTTGAGGGCTAATTTTATATATACCGCCGCTCTCGCCAACAGCGGCCATCAAGAACCCATCATCGGCCAGGACCAGGTCCCAGATATATTTCTCGCCCGGGTCGAAGAACTTCTCTTGCTTGTCTTTCCCGGAGATTTTATAGATTTTTCCGTTGGGAGATGTGCCGGCGTAAAGAGTGCCTTTATGGTCGAGGGCCATACAGGTGATGTCCATTTCAGTGGCCTGGAAATAAATCTCCGGCTTCCCATCCTTGGGGAACCTGTATATCTTCCCTCCATGGCCCGTCCCAAGGAAGGACGTCCCGTCCTCGGCTTGCACGAACGAAAGGTAGAAATCTTCGGAAGGTCCGTCCACCTTTTCCTCGTTTGGAGCGAGGAACAGCGTCCCTTCATAGGAGACCGAGATGCCATCCAGCTTCCCCTTGATATAATCATCTATGCTCCTCAGCTCCCATCGGCGCGGGGTCACGGCCTCCAGACTTATAACCACAAGTGCTATCCCGAGAAAAATAATCAGGCCGGTCTTTTTCATCCCAGGTTCTCCTATTTCTTGATTCTGACAGGAATGGTGGCCATCCCCCGAAAAACATAAGCGATAGGCAGCTGGTATTCGCGCAGTGTTGATTTTGTCAGCTCTGTGGGAGCGGAAGCGGCGGCTCGGGGTGAAGCGAACATCGATTTCATCGACGGCGGAAGGTTGGGCAGTTCCTCGCCTTTTAAAAACAAGCCCGGTTTGGAAGCCATCATCTTGAAATATATGCGGTTATTCTTCCGGATGCTGTTGAGGATGCGGATCAACTGTCCCAAATTGCGGGGAACGAAATCCTGGCTGCGGTAAAGGTTCGTTTCGAGCTGATGCATCGAAGCGGCATCGGCGATGACCAGATAAAACTCCGAACCGGCAGGAAGAGGGGGCGCATCGATCTCCACGGCTTCCTGGAAGCTCTGTCCTCCGAATGTCCGATAATAGATTTTCACCTGGATTCTCTCCCCGGGCGCAACCTCATATTTATCCAGCCAGACGCGTTCCAGGTTGGCGAACTTGACTTCCTCGACGGCCCGGATATTCAGCTTGATGCGGTGGATCCCGACGTCTTCGAACTCGTTATTGGTCAAATAGAAAACAATGGCTGTGAGCAAGCCAGAGAGGTTCGTAATGGCGGCATCGAAATTTCCCGAAAAGAGGTCCTCCGCATGAACGCTGGCACCGTTGTCGAGGTAGATATCCCCATCCAGGGCGCAAGACAGATTGCCTACGGCCCGTTCTTCGCTCGAAAGGATTGAGGAAACCGACATGTTAACTAGGAGCGGAGTCAGAAGCTTGTCGTCGACCAACTCGAGTTTATATTCTTTGGGCTTCGCGTCCGAATCCGTGAGCTCAACGACAAGCGGAACAAGCTGAGGCATTTTCCCGATTTCTCCCAGGGCACCGGCATTCCGGTCCTGGACAAACCGACCAACGATTGTTCCTGTACTCGCCAGCTTGAACGAGCTCTCAAGACTCGGGACGATGGTCAGGACATTCGCCTTAGCCATGGCATAATCGGCTGCGCCCAAGTTATAGATCGGATGACCAAAAGCAAGAATGGTGTTGCCGTCCACATAAGTCACAGTCCCCACTCCGGACATACTCATGTCTCCAGCAAGCAGCTGAACGGCAACTGAATCCCCCTCCCTGAGGCTTTCTTGGGCAGAGAGCGTTGGAGTCACCTTCTGCCCCGCCCCTCCGGCGGTCACTGGGTAGAGACCCAATGGCGCGAAAACTTGTTTTGCTTTTTCAACGGCCGAGGAAGAAAATCCGCTCAAAATCAGAGGAATATCAAGCCGACGCAAGATCTGTCCCTGAGAAACCTGCCACTGCCTCGAGGAAAATATATCTTTATTAAGAGATATGAGATCTTCCAAAGAAAGACTTGGCCGAATTGGAAAAGAACTGGACAGCGAGGGCACGGCCGGCCTTTTCTGGTCCTTAACGGCCAGCATTTCGCCGATCGGAGTGATGGCGGCAATCGGCTCTTTGGCAAAGGCAAAGGAACCCATCACGGCGCCGACGAGCTTCCCATCAACGTAGACGGGACTCCCGCTCATACCCTGAATGACGCCGGTGTTTTCCAGTCGTTTTCCCGAAAGCTTGGCCAAAATGATATTCCTTTTAGGGCCGACATTTTCGAGCACTCCCAGAATCTCAACGCCAAACTCTTCAACGGTACTCTCGACGAAGACGCCTTTGCCGATGCCTTTCATGCCCGGCTTAACCTCGCTGAGCGGCATAGTCGGAGAGGATGCTTCTATTTGAAGGACGCCCAAACAGAGGACAAACGCGAGCTTAAGGATGTGCTTAATTTTGTTTCTCCTCTAAGAAGGCAAATGGTCTATTTGATAATCCCAATGAGTTTGCCGCATTTTTCAAAACTGGCCAGGACTTGGTCAAGCTCCTCATCGCTGTGGGTCGCCGAATAGCTGGTCCGGATCAACGACTGTCCCTTGGGAACGGCCGGATAGATGACCGGATTGGCGAAGATGCCGTCCTCCCTCAGAAACCTCCAAAGCATGAAAGCCAGTTCATCATCCCCGATGATGATCGGGATGATAGGTGTCTCGGTATCGCCCGTATTATAGCCCAAGGCCTTAAACCCGGCCTTCATCTTCCGCGTAATCTCCCATAACCTCTGCCTTCTCTCGGGCTCTTTCTCGATAATTTCAAGAGTCGCCAACACCGTGGCCACAGATGCCGGAGTAATGCTGGCGCTGAAAATGAGGGAGCGGGCATGATGCTTGATATACGAAATGACCTTTTTATCGCCGGCCACAAACCCGCCCAGGGAAGCAAACGATTTGCTGAAGGTGCCCATGACCAGGTCGACGTCGTCTTCCACTCCGAAATGCTCAGGCGTCCCCCTTCCGTTCTTACCCATCACGCCGATACCATGGGCTTCATCCACCAGCAACCTGGCATTGTATTTTTTTGTCAGTTTGATAATTTCAGGAAGGTTAGCCAGATCCCCTTCCATGCTGAACACCCCGTCTACAACGACGAGCTTTCCGCCGCCGTCTTTCAGGGAGGAAAGAACTTTTTCCAGGTCACTCATATCATTGTGTTTATATTTATAAACAGTGCCAAAGGAAAGCCGGCAGGCGTCAATGATCGAGGCATGGACCATTCTATCGACGATAATATAATCATCCTTTCCGGCAACGGATGTGATAATGCCCAAGTTGGTCTGGAATCCCGTGCTGAACGTCAGGGCCGTTTCCTTTTTTATAAACCGCGCCAGCCGCTCCTCGAGCTCGACATGAATATCCAGGGTGCCGTTCAAGAATCGAGAACCGCACGTGGCCACCCCATACCGGTCTACAGCCGCCTGAGCCGCTTTTCTCGCCTCGGGATGGTCGAGCAGGCCCAAGTAATTATTCGAGCCGACCATAATCATGTCCTTGCCGTTGACTTTGACCTTGTTGCCCTTGACCTCTTGGATGGGCGTAAAATAGGGATAGATATCCATGGCCATAGCTTCATCGGCTCGAGTATAGTTGAAGCATTTCTCGAAAAGGTCCATCTCGTCCTCCTCTGTGCTCAATCAGACCGCGTTTAATAGAAGGCTCTACTGCCCGCCCGGAGTCTTGGCGTCTTTTTCCACCGGGCTAAGTTTGACCATGCCAGGCAATTGTCATAGAATCTAAACAATGAAAGCCTTTATCACCGGAGGGACCGGGTTTATCGGCCGCCACCTCATCGATTTTCTGTCGGCCCGCGACGCCGAAATTATCGCCCTGGTTCGAGACCCGAGAAAGGCCGTCGTCTTCTCAGGGAAAAAAATCAGCATCCTCAAGGGAGATCTGTTCGCTCTATCTTCCCTTCCGGCCGGAATCGACACCGTCTTTCATCTTGCCGGCAAAACAAAATCTCTCCGGGAGAGTGACTATTATACTGTAAACCAGGAAGGCACGGCAAGTCTTTTCCGGGCTCTCCTCTCTTCCGGGGGGCGGCCCAAAGTCGTCTACTTGAGTAGCTTGGCCGCTTCCGGCCCGTCCGAGAATGAGACTGCGGTCCGGGAGGACGATCCCCCGCATCCAGTGACCTCGTACGGCCGGAGCAAGCTAGGAGGAGAGCAGGAAGCGCTCAAGTTCAGGGATAGGCTTCCCCTTGTGATTATCAGAGCAAGCGCTATTTTCGGGCCTCTGGACCGGGATTTTTTGGAATTCTTCAAATTCATCGGCCGCGGAATCCTCCCCACGGCGGCGGAAGAGAAGCATGTCAGTCTATGTTATGTGAAAGACCTTGTCGAGGCTCTCTATCTGTGCGCACAGGCCGACCTTCCCAGCGGAGAAATTTTTAACATCGCCGACCCCACTCCCTGGACCTGGGAAAGGCTGGGAGAAGCGGCCGGCAAGGCCATGGGGAAAAAACTCAGAAGAGTAATAATCCCAATGGGTATTCTCTCGCTCGTGACTCGCCTATCGGAATTTCGGAACCGCCTCAAAGGAGAGCCGGGGGTTTTCAGCCGCGAAAAATATATAGATTTCATGCAGCCCGGCTGGGTTGCTGATGTCAGCAAAGCCGCCAGGGTGCTTTCTTTCCGGCCCCGCTATGATTTGGAAAAAGCGATCCAAGAAACCGTTGATTGGTACATCGCGGAGAAGTGGCTATCGGGTCCGGTCAGGCGCTCTTCTTAACAACAGAGGAACGCGTATAACACGTCACAAAAAATTTGGCCGTGTTCCTGACACACCATCCCTCTTTTTTTGACCGGGCAAAATACTTGATTCGTCCTTCCAGGATGTGGCTTCCTTTCTTCACTCCCGCGCTCACCGTGAACGGAATCCTGATCGGCTCCTTCAGGTCAAGATACTCCTCACCGTCCGCTTCCCCAGTGTCAATCCCTAGGTCCGAGGCGGCATAGAAATTTTTGGGGAAAACTAGCCCCTCTGTTGGTTTGAGCTCGATGATAAAATCAGGGTGAGGACTGATGGTGATCCCTTCTTGAAGGCCCAGTTTGAGAAGGACAATTCCTTCTTCCCCTCGCGAAAGCTTCCGTGGGATGACCGAAGCTTCGATCCTGAGGAAATCCTCTTGGGCCCGCAGCAGGAGAGACAAAGAGCCGGCCAAGAACAAGAGAAAGAGAGAAGCTCGTCGGTTTTTCAAAACAGATTCTTTGCCGCACACCGTTTTTTCATGATAACCCCGGACCGCTCCCGAGTCAAGAAATGAGCACAATTCGAGGCGCAAGTTTGGCCTTTATTTTTCAAAATCCATCCATTATAATTGAAATGGCTTGAGCATGAACAAACGCGCTGTCATTACGGGCACGGGCCACTATGTCCCGCCCCAGGTCGTCACCAATTTTGACCTGGCGAAAGTCATGAACACGTCGGACGAGTGGATCCGGCAGAGATCGGGCATAGTTGAAAGGCGCCATGTTGAAGTGGGCGTGGTAACCTCAGACCTGGCCTACGAGGCGGCCCTGCGGGCCATCGAAAACGCGGGCATTGACAAATCGGAAATCGACTTCATTGTTGCCGCCACTTTATCTCCGGACCATTATTTTCCCGGGATGGGGGTCCTTGTCCAGGCCAAGTTGGGCCTCGCTCCCATCGGAGCCCTTGACGTCCGGAATCAGTGCTCAGGTTTCATCTACGCCCTCTCCGTCGCCGATCAATATATCCGCACGGGAGTTTATAAGAAGATCCTTCTTGTGGCCGCTGAAATCCAGTCGACCAACCTCGATTATTCGGACGAAGGCAGGGATATGGCCGTTCTTTTTGGCGATGGTGCCGCGGCGATCATCCTCGAGCCCCTTGATGCGGCTGACGGCCGAGGCATCCTGTCAACTCATCTTTTCGCCGACGGACGTCATGTCTCGGACCTTTGGCTGGAAAAGCCGAGCCCGAAAGACAAGCCCACTGTTACTGAGGAATTAATCAGGGCCAAAAAGTTCTTTCCCCGGATGGATGGGAAAAATGTTTTTAAGAACGCCTCGGAAAAAATGCCCGAGGCCGTGAGGATCGCCCTGAAGCACAACGGCCTGACCGTGGACGACATCGCCCTTCTCATTCCCCATCAAGCCAATGACAGGATCAGTCAGATGGTGGCTCACAATCTTAAGATCCCCCTGGAAAAAGTCATGCGCAATATCGACCGCTACGGAAATACCACAGCGGCCTCTATTCCCATCGCTCTGGACGAGGCCGCTCGGGAAGGAAGAATTAAGCGGGGTGACCTCGTTGTCATGACTGCTTTTGGATCCGGCTATACCTGGGCGTCCGCGGTCCTGCGATGGTGAAACATTATCTTGGCTTGACCCGTCAATTTATGATAGTATCTTTCCCAATGTTTCTTGGGAATAAGGACTCAGAGGCCGCCTGGGAGTAACCCATGCAGTGTGCTCTAAAAAGGAGGCTTGTATGAGAAAAGCGTTCTTTATGATCCTTCTCGTCGTCTTCGCTCTCTCTCCGCTGGGACTTCTCTTTTCCCAGCAGAATCCGGAAGAGGCTAAGTTCCAGAAGACGATGGAAACATATTTTGACGAAATGTGGAAATTCTATCCCACGGCTGGAACCCTGGCGGGTTATTATAAATATGCCGACAAGCTGGAGGATTTCAGCAACAAGAATCTCGAAAAACGGCAGGAAAGCCTGGACGGTTTTAACCAGGAGCTGGTGACAAAAATCGACAAAACCAAGCTCGGAATAGAGTCGCAGACCGACTACGAGATGATCATGGACTCCATCGATCTTGATCTCATGCGCCACGAAAACCTTCTTCCTTGGGAATACAACCCAGTCTTCTACAACACAATTTTCCTTCACAGCATCAAGAGCCTCCTGATCAAGGAGTTCGCTCCCCTGGACGCCAGGCTGAAGAGCGCAACGATCAGGGCCAAGCAATTGCCCGATTTCATCAGGCAGGCCAAGGACAGCCTGAAAACGCCGCCGCAAATTTACACCGAGACAGCCATCAAACAGCTCCCGGGCATTATTGATTTCTACAGAACCGAAATCTCCAGGCTCACCGAGACGGCGTCTGCCGAGGCACGATCAGGTTTTCAGGCCGAAGTGGCCAAGGTGATTAGCGCTCTGGAAGACTACAAGGGATTCCTCCAGTATCAGCTTCTCCCCAAGTCCACGGGCAATTTCAGGCTCGGTGAACAGGCCCATTTGCGCTTGCTGCGCCTGACCTGCCAGAACAGCGTTCCGTTCGATGAACTCGTGGCCAGGGCCAAAGCTGACTACAATAACCTGCGCCGGGAGATGTTTCTTGTCTGCATCCCGTTCTACAGGATCATGTATCCGAATATTAACCTGGAGCAGTTGACAACCCAGCGCGGCGATGAGGAAGTCAAGAATATCGTCATTCAAGGCGTGTTTGATAAAATAAAAGTTGAGCATCCGGCCAAAGAAAATTTTATCGACCAGGTCAAAAAAGAAGTCGAATACATTAAAAGTTTTCTCGGTCAAGGTCAGTACGTTCAGCTTCCCGACGTCCAGCTCGCGATCGAGCCAATGGCGCTGGCCGAGCAAGGGGTGGCTTGGGCTCGACTTCTGATGCCCGGACCTTATGAGACGCGGGGAGCCTACGCCGTTCAGGTTTCACCGCTTCCCAATGATTGGTCGGCCGACCAAACCCTCTCTTTCCTTGAAGAATACAATAATTTTTATGGCTATTTCTGGGCTGTCCGGAATATTTTTCCCGGTCCTTTTGTCCCTCTTTATTTCGCTCAGAAGCATCCTTCCCTGGCCAGAAAGATTCTCCCCAATATGCCGCTTGTGAAAGGCTGGCCTGTCTATGTTGAGGACATGCTGATCAACTCCGGTTTCGGCAGCTATGACCTCCGCCTGCGGCTGAACCAGCTCAAGTCTCAGCTCAAGATCGTCATGGACTTCAACCTCGAGCTGAACATCCACCAGGGCGGCATGACCAAAGAACAGGCCATCCAGTACATGACCCGGGGCGGTTTCCAGACTCAGGCGGAAGCGGAAAGAAAGTGGAACAGCATCCTGCTCAGCCCGGGCGAGGCGGTTTATCCTTATGTCGGCATCCAGGAGATCTGGGACATCGAGAAGGACTATAAGAAGGCCAAAGGGGACGCGTTCAGCCAGAAAGAATTCCTGGAGAAGCTGCTGACTTATGGCGCTCTCCCGATCCGCCAGCTCAGGATAAGAATGGCCCAGTAAGAGCGCCGTCCTGTTCGAAAGTCGATTGGTTTTATAGAATTTATAGAAATAGTATAATTAAGTACGAAGGGGCGATGAGCTCTCATCCATGACCTACCTGATCGAGATGGCGGATTCCCACGCCCACCTGGACATGGAGGAGTTCGACGGGGACCGGGACGATGTCCTCCAAAGAGCCTGGGAGGCCGGGGTCAGGGCTGTTCTCTGCCCGGCCGATGTGACCACTCCGGACAGTCTGTCCACAGTCCTTGAGCTGACAAAGAAATATCGCTGGGTCACCGCGGCCGCCGGCATCCATCCCCATCAGGCTAAGCATTTCACAGCCTTTTGGCTGGACAGGATTCGAGAACTCGGCCGCTCGGGCGAGATCCGGGCCGTCGGCGAGATCGGGCTCGATTATCATTACAACCTGTCCACCCCGGAAAAGCAACGAGAGGCGTTCCGCGCTCAGGTTCGCCTGGCCCAGGAACTCGGCCTTCCCGTGATCATCCACAGCCGGAATTCAGGAAAGGATGTCATCGCCGCCGTCGAGGAAGAAGGATTCATCCAGGGCGGAGTGCTGCACTGTTTCACCGAAAATCAGGAGACCGCCGATTACATGATGCGCCGCCGTTTCATGATCTCCTTTTCCGGAATTTTGACCTACCGGAACGCCCAGCGTCTCCGCCAGATCGCCGCTCGCATTCCCCTGGAAAAAATTTTGGCCGAGACCGATTCCCCCTATCTTCTTCCCCAGTCCCAGCGAGGCCACGCCAAAAGAAACGAACCCGCCTTTGTCCCGGAAACCGTTCAACTGATCGCCTCCCTCCGAAGCGCCCGCTTAGAAGAGATCGCCCGGGCAACTCTGGAAAATTTCCGCCGGCTCTTTTGTGTTTGAAAAAAAGAATTTTCAATGCTAAGATAGGGGGCCATGGCGCAGGACCATTCTTTTGACATTGTTTCCAGGATCGATTGGCAGGAGGTTTCTAACGCCGTCCAGATCGCCCTTAAGGAGATTTCCAACAGGTTCGATTTCAAGCACAGCCGGGCCGAGATTCTCCAGGAAAAAGATAGGCTAATCCTCATCGCCGAGGACGATTATAAATTGAAAGGCTTGGCCGAGGTCCTGGAGCAAAAGATGGTCAAACGGCATATCCCCTTGAAGGCCGTGCTCTACCAGAAAATTACGGACGGACCCAACAGAACAGTCAAGCAGGAAATCCACTTTCAGAACGGCATCCCGGCCGAGAAAGCCCGGGAAATCGTCAAGCTCATTAAGCAAAGAAAGTTCAAAGCGCAGGCGGCCATTCAGGGAGACCAGGTCCGCGTCTTCTCCTCCAAGATTGATGTCCTGCAAGAGATCATCGCCTCTCTCAAAGCCAAGAATTTCGGAATCCACATGGAATTTGCGAATTATCGATGAAGCCAGTTATTTCCAGAAACGCTCTCCTCCATCTTGAGCGAAGAAAAGACCTCCAGGACGTTTACCAAAATATTCAGGGGGATTTGGACCGGATTGAGGAAAGCCTGAGAGTTTTTTCTATATCCCCCAGCCAGCTGGTCTCCGAGATCAGCACCTATCTCTTCCGAAAAAAGGGGAAAAGAATCCGGCCGGCTCTCCTCGTCCTGTGTTCCAAGCTGACCGGCTATCAAGGTGATGAGCACATCCTCATGGCCACGCTAGTCGAGTTCATCCACACGGCCAGTCTCATCCATGACGATATCATCGACAACGCCAATCTCCGGAGGGGGATGGACTCTGTCCATACCCGCTGGGGGCCAAACATCTCTGTCCTCCTGGGCGATTTCCTGTATATCCGCGCCATCGGCCTTTCTCTCCAAAGCCGCTATCCCCAGATCATCCGCATTCTCACGGACATCTCAACGAAGATGATCGAGGGAGAACTCACAGAGTATCAAATGAGCGGCAACCTGGAACTCCAGGAAGAGGATTATTTTGAAATCATCCACAAGAAGACGGCCTCGCTCTTTGCGGGGTCCTGCCAGATCGGAGGCATTCTCGGCCATGCCTCGCCGGAACAAGAGCGGTCACTCCTCGCTTACGGCAGCAACCTGGGGATGACCTTCCAAATCATCGACGACCTTCTTGACTTCAAGGGAAATGAAATCAACCTTGGCAAGCCGATTCTTTCCGACCTCAGCGAGGGCCGCGTCACTCTGCCGCTTATTTACACTCTCACGAACGACGGCCATCACAATCGCGCCCGGCTTCTTGAGCTCCTGAAGGAGAAAAAGCTGGCCGAAGACTCTAAACAAGAGATCCTCCGCATCATCCGCTCCAACGGCGCCCTGGACTATACCTTCAAAAGAGCGGAAGAGTTTTCGCTCCGTTCCCTCGAGGACATTTCTCAATTTCCGCAGTCCGTCCACCGGGAAGCCTTGAGCCTGCTCTCGGAATTCGTGCTCACGAGAGAGGCTTAGAAACGAGCGAAAGGCCGCCGCTTCATGCTCGAGATAGAAGTTAAAGTTCGAGTCAAAGACCTCGAATTGTTCCGCCAGGCTCTTCTCCAGTCCGGCGCCGAAATCCTAAAGGAGCGCTACCCCGAAGAGAACACTCTCTATGATTTCCCCACACGGGCTCTCTTCCAGAAAAAAAGCGCCCTCAGAGTGCGGAAGGCCGGGAGGAAAGTGTTCCTGGCTTTCAAAGGGGCCCCGCAAAAATCCAGGCGATTCAAGGTCAGGGAAGAGTTTGAAACCGAGGTTAAGAACGAAAAGCAGGCTCATCAAATTTTGCAATCTTTGGGCCTGGCTCCCGTGTTCAGGTATCAAAAGTTCCGGACGGTTTTCCGCAAAGGCCGGTTGAAAATCTATCTCGATGAGACGGCAGCCGGCGATTTTTGCGAGTTTGAAGGGGAAAAAAACGAGATCGTCAAGTTCGCCAAATTCTTGGGATTTTCCCGGGCCGACTTGATCAAGCTGGATTATGTCCAGCTTCTCGAGAACACAGGGAAAAAGAGCTAACTCTCTTCCTCTCCTTCCTTTTCTTCCTCCTCCAACTCTTCGGTTTGTTCCAATTCCTCGGGGAGGACGACATGAGGAGGCTCCTCTTCCTCATGCTCAACTCCCTCTTCTTCGAGACTCTCCGCTTCTGCGGCCTCTTGTTCTTCACCTTCGAATTCGCCGCCGACCTCCTCACCGAGAAAAACACGCTCCTCTTGCTCGGGAATCTCTTCCTTTTTCGACTTCAGGATTTCATATTCAACCAGGCCCATCTTGACTTCGTTTTGGGCAATTCGGATAGGGTTCTTGGACTTGCTCTTGAGGCGCGCTTTGGCCCCCTTCAGAAGCTCCTTGGCTCTTTTCGAAGCGATGATGACGAACCGGTATTTGCTGTCAACATTCCCAAAATTCTTCAACGAAAATGGTCTCCTCTTCTGTTCCTTGAATGACGACCGGCAAGAATACCAGAAATGCTGGAAAAATTCAATGTTTTTTCGGTTTTTTTATTTACCTGAGATATAAGCTATGCTAATATAGCTCTTTATATTTTTGGAAGAGAATCATTTCTCATGACCATCCTTTCGAAAAATTTGAAGACCATCCTTGCAGTCGGTGGAGGCAAAGGAGGAACAGGCAAAAGTTTTCTTGCGGCCAACCTGGCCATTGAGATGGGCTCTCGCCGGGGGGATGTCGTTATCATTGACGCCGACCTCGGCGGGCCGAACCTGCATACGTTTTTATCCATCAAAGAAAACGGGAAGGACTTGGGCGAATTCGTCAGGAACCATGTGCTCCGCCTGGAAGAGGTTATGACGGCCACGCCTTATCCCGGGCTCAAAATTATCAAAGGAAGCGAACACTTTCTTTTCCTGGCCAACCTCAATCATTTAAAAAAGTTGAAATTCATTCGCCAGATCAGGACTCTTCCCGCGGAGAGCGTGATCCTCGATCTGGGCACGGGAAGCGCATACAATACGCTTGATTTGTTCGTCATCGCCAAGCCGGGAATTCTGGTCGTCACGCCGGAGCCGACAGCCGTGGAAAATACCTACCATTTCTTGAAATCATGCGCGATAAGAATCCTGAAATTGTACGCTCGCTATTACAAAATCGCCGGCCTGGCTGAAAAGGTGCGCGAGGGTTTCGAGAGTAATCCGAGAACCCTGAGGTCCTTCCTTGATGGCCTGGCATCGCGAGATGAGCCCTCCGGCGAAATCCTCCTGGCCGCTCTAAAAAACTTCATGCCGCGGCTTGTCGTTAATAAAGCCCGGGGCGAAAAAGATGGGCTCCTGGGAAGTTCCATGGTCGATGTCGTCCGGAAATATTTTCTGATCGAGATCGAGCTTCTGGGGACGATTCCCTACGATGAACGGGTCCATTGGAGCCTGAAAAAGTTCAGCCCGTTTATCCTGGAATACCCCGAGAGCTCTGTCTCCGAGGCGCTCAAGAGCATCGCCCAAAAGCTGCTTCCCGATCGCGGGCCAAGGCCCGAAAAAAATCTGTCTTCCCTTCCGGTTTAGATTATGACCAAAAAGATCGCTGAATTGGATTATTACGACATCCTGAACCTCGGTCCGGATGCTTCCTCAAAAGAGGTAGAAAGCGCCTATATTTTGGCAGTCGCCACATATCACGAAGACAGCCTAGCCTCATACGGAGTCCTATCACTCGAAGAACGGCGCCTGATGCTGGAGCGGATCGAAGAGGCCTTCCAGACGCTGGCCGATCCGTCAAAAAGAAAAACGTATGACGCCGCTCTCCTCCCGAGCCGCCCCGAGTTTCAGCAGCGGGCGTATTTTCGCAAATCCACAAAAAAACTGGAAATCGAAGACGCCTCTGAAGAGGAAAAAATCCTGGACAGGTTCAAGTTTCTGCTCCTGCACTTCCGGCGCCTGAAATGGGGCTCGAAGCGAGAAGACAAAAAGAATGGAAAGGACCGGCTAGCCCAGGAAAGTGGCTCCTATTACTACGGGGAGTTCCTCAAAAAAATCAGGGAAAAAAGGGGAATTGCCTTGGAGCAGGTCGCCAGCGACTGCAATATAAGCCAGGATTATCTCAAGGCCTTGGAAGAAGAGGATTACGATGCCCTCCCCAACGGGAAAGACCGTTCCCGCCTTGTCAACCTTTATGCCAAATTCCTGGGTTTGAACCCTGATAACAGCCGCAAGTAATCCTCCCGCCGCACGGCTCATAAAAACTTGAGGATCATCTGTATGCTCACTAAGAGCAGGACCGCTCCAAAGACGCGTCGCAAGTTCTGGGCGGAAACCCTTTTTGAAAAATGCGCGCCAACCTGAGCTCCAAAGACCGTTCCAAGCGCCAAGAGCAGCGCGTACTCCATGTGGACATGATGAGCCAGAGTGTGCTTGACGACGCCGGAGAGAGAGGTGAAAACCATAGTGAACATCGAAGTCGCCGTGGCAAAATGAATCGGGATGCCCAGAACCAGAGTCATGATGGGAACGCCGAGCACTCCTCCTCCGATGCCCAGGAATCCAGAGGACATCCCGGCAAAGAGGCTCAACCCCACGGCCAGAACGAGTGTCCAGGGAGATTTCATAAGCTCAGCGTCTGACTTTTGGGGCGGCAAAATAGGCTCGCCGGGCTCTAAGGACTCGATACCGGGGATGACTCTTTCGGAGAACTCAGCGCGTCGTTGATAGATCATGCGGAAGGAAATAAAGAAAAGAAAAATTCCAAAGATCAACCCCAGGAGATTGGGTGAGACCTGGGACGTTAGGTACGCTCCCAGATAGGCGCCGGGCACCGAGGTGATGGCCAGAAGAAGGCCGGTTCTATAAAAAATGCGTGTTTGTCGGGCATAGGAATAGGTCGCGGCGAGCGCTGTAAAAACGATGCACGTTAAGCTCGTTCCGACAGCGTGTTGCGGGATAAATCTAAAAAGAACAGTGAGCAACGGGACGATGAAAATTCCGCCTCCGACTCCGGTCATTGAAGCAACGATACCGACCAGGAAGCCGGCAATCGGAAGAAGCAGGAGAAGCCACATCGGAAATATTAATATTCCGCGAGGATGTCGTCGGCCGTCCCGAACGCCCCGTCATTTCCCGCTGAGACCAGCCGATAATTGGAATCAGAAAGCCGCTCATACTTGAGCGGCCGGCCCCAGCCGTCAGAGGGATCTCCCATAAGGAGGCGACTGGAGCTGAGCTCTTTGATATCCGCGGGAGTCCGGCCTTCACTGCCGATGAAGTATTCAATTGCCTTTACTAATGTCGCCATATTTGTCCGGGTGACCTCAGTCTTCACTCTCTCGAAAGCGTCTACTGTTCCCTCGACGTAGCTTTTCTTCCCGGCCTTGGCGAAAAAAATAAAATAAACCACCACGACCGTCAGGACGAGAATCGCCAGGAATCCTCTTATTTTCATTTCGGCCTCTTAAGCGGGCGAGGAATCATTCTATTAATTTCCCGGACATAAAGCAATTGTTAACTACACCCGCAACTATTGATCGATCTCAACGGAGTTGAGGAAGCGAGCGCAATCGTCCACGCCAAGCGAAAAGGGAGTGACCCGTGGAGGACTCGAACCTCCAACCCGCGGATTAAGAGTCCGCTGCTCTACCTGTTGAGCTAACGGGCCAAAAATCTCCTTAAGTTTAGATAACTCCATTCCCCTTGTCAATTGAGTCCCCGCCGTCGATCATGGCACGTAACTGATATTAGGC
>Ga0129297_10000328_pt1 | contig 22865 bp, 18 predicted proteins | sample I18A1metaG_FD_94708 | JGI IMG/M metagenome (GOLD analysis project Ga0129297, IMG submission 94708) | Lake sediment bacterial and archeal communities from Gulf of Boni, Indonesia to study Microbial Dark Matter (Phase II) - ​I18A1 metaG | ecosystem: Environmental > Aquatic > Freshwater > Lake >... | reverse complement strand
CGAATTGTGGAACAAGCTCGTGACGGTATCATGGAGCGACCTGCAGTTCTTCGAAAGGATAGAGCGCATGCTGGTCGAGGCGAAGCAGCGCGACCTCGCGGCCGTGCTCCTGAAATCGCTTCTGCACAAATACCGGGACGAGGAGAATCCCGGCCAGTCCATAGAGATATTGAAGAAGATTCTCGACTACGTGCCGGAGGACACCTCCGCGCGCAGGGAGCTCATACGGCTTTACGAGAAAAAATACGGAACCCATTCACAGTACCAGCAGTTCCTGAAAATATCCCGCCTGGGCAATTTCAAGATCCCGGTGAAGCATGCTATCCAGGACTTCGAAAAGAACATCGTGTTCGACAAGGGAAATTGCGCGTACCACCGGTCCTGGGGAGTCGGGAAAATCACCGAGATCGACAGCGAATACCTCGTCATCGATTTCAAGGAAAAGACCGACCACCGGATGTCAATACAGATGTCGCTCCAGTCGCTTACGCCCATAAAGCCGGACCATCTCTACGTGGCCGAATTCGACGATCCGGAGGGGATGAAGGTGATGTTCAAGGAGGATTTCCTCCAGTTCTTCGAGATAATGATCAAGTCGTTCAACAACGAGATCTCGGTCGCCGACATCAAGAAAATGCTCATTTCCAAATACGTAGACCAGAAGAGCTGGTCCAAGTGGTGGAGCAGGGTGCGCACCGATATCAAAAAGGACCCGCGCTTTGGCGTTTCGGACAAGAAGAAAGACGTGATCTTCATGCGGGAAAAGCCCGTGACCTACGCGGACGAGCTGCTCGACAGGTTTACAGGGACGCCCAATTTCAGCGGTCGCACCGACCTCGCTCTCGAATATGTAAATAACGTGGAGCCGGCGGAGGGCGCCGAAATCGCCCAGTATTTCATCGACTATTACACGAAGCAGACGAAGGAAGGATCTCCCACGAAACAGATCCTGTCGTACTTCATCCTGCGCGGTTTTTCAAAGTTTGTCGATTCGAAAAAACTCAAGCTCGACACCGTACGCGCCAAACTCGTGGAGTACATAAAGCAGAGCCAGGATCTCACCCTTCTCTCGATCAAGATCACTTCGTACGATTACAAGAAGGACCTGGTAAACATCATCATGGAATCGCGCGAGGACTGGACGCACGTCGTATCCGAAATCCTGTTCGAGACACCGGTGCGCATTCACAAGTACATCATGAACAACCTGATCCAGGCGCACGCCTATAACGTGATCAACAGTTTCATCGACCGCGTCATAACCGGCGCCAAGCAGTATCCCGAAATCTTTCTCTGGGTCGCCAGGAGCCTGCTCACGCGGGTTTGGGAATATGAATGGCTGGATTACCCGCGCGAGGCGTTGCTGCTCACCTACTTCAGACTCATGAACGAGCTCAAGAGGATCGAGACCAAGGGCAATCGCATGAAGAATATGGCTGTGGATATACTCTTCGACAACGAGGCCGCGGTACTGAAGGAAATCGTGGCGAACATGCCGCAGGGCTTTGTTGGCAAAATCTACGACATGCTTGCGGGAGTCTCCTATATAGAAGAGTCGCAGAGGGACCGCTTCTTCGGGATAATCCGCACGCGGTATCCCGACTTTAACGTGAAGACCGCGTCCCAGGCGCGCGAAACCGAGGAATGGAAGTTCGACGTCGAAAAGATACTCGTGTCGCGGGAAGGCCATGCGCGTATCACTCAGGAGCTCAACCACATGATCAATACCGAAATGCCCATGCTCACCAGGGAGCTTTCCGGGGTATCGGACGTGTCGGGTGACATACGCGAAAACGTCGAATACAATGCGCTCATGGAAAAACAGACCATCCTCAAGATGGCCATCAACAAGCTCGAGGACGAGCTCAAGAAGGCCGAAATTCTCGACCTTGAAAAGGTCTCCACGGAAACGGTGAACGTGGGAACGAGCATCGTCATCGAAGAGATCGCCACGGGGGACAGGACCACCTACACGCTCCTTGGGCCGTGGGACGCAGACTACGAAAAGCGCGTCCTCTCTTACCGCTCTCCCATAGGCAGGGTGCTCATGGGGCGAAAGGTCGGGGACGTCGTGGAGCTCAAGCTCGGCGAAGAGGTTCGTTCGCTCAAGATCATCTCAATAGGAAAATACGTGTCATGAACAGCTACTCGGACTATTTCACTTATTCGGGGCGGGATCTCGTGTGCGATGGGGCCTCGCTCCGCGAGGCGGCCGCCCGCTTTGGCACTCCGCTTTACGTCTATACGGAACGCGGATTCAGGGAGCGGTTACTTGAGATAGAGAAAGCCCTTGAGGGCATAGATCACCTCGTCTGTTACTCCATAAAATCCAACTCGAACATCAACCTCCTGAAGATCATGACGGGTCTGGGGTCCGGCATGGACGTGGTTTCGGGCGGGGAAATTTACCGCGCGCTCGCGGCGGGCGCCAGTCCCGGGAAGATCGTGTTCGCCGGCGTGGGCAAGACCGACGAGGAGATCGCGTACGCGCTGGACTCGGGGATCCTCATGTTCAACTGCGAGTCCATGCTCGAGATTGACGAGATAAACCGGATCGCACTCCGGAAAAACATGGTCGCCGGCATCGCCATCAGGATCAACCCGGACGTCGATGCGAACACGCACCATTACATAACCACCGGAAAGAAAGAGAACAAGTTCGGCGTGGCGATCGACCATCTGCGCGAGAATTTCAAGAAGCTCGGAGATACCAGGGGCGTAACGCTCCTGGGGATCCACGCGCACATCGGATCGCAGATCACGAGCATTGAACCGTTCGTGGCCGCGCTCGACAGGCAGGTTGCGCTCATCGAGGAGCTTCGGCGCGCGGGCTTCGATTCCATCCGCTACATCAACATGGGCGGTGGATTCGGGATTCGCTACAGGGACGAAGAATTTTTTCCCGTGGCGCGCCTCGCGGAGGAAATCAAAAAGCGCATTGCGTCCCTGGGGCTTACGCTCATCATAGAACCGGGGCGCTACCTGTCGGGAAACAACGGCGCGCTCCTGGTGAAGGTGCTTTTCAAGAAAAAGAGCGGCGCGAAGACCTTCCTCATCACCGACGGCGCGATGAACGACCTGATTCGCCCTTCACTTTACAACGCCTATCAGCATATCCTCAACTGCGTGCGACGCGACGGCTCCGAGGTGGTCGACGTGGTGGGCCCGGTCTGCGAATCCGGGGACTTTTTCGCGAAGGACCGGGAGATTACCGTTTCCGCGCAGGGCGATTACCTCGCGGTGATGTCCGCCGGTGCATACGGCATGTCAATGGCCTCACGCTATAATTCGAGGCGCCTCCCTGCGGAGGTGCTCATTGGCAGCGACGGGAAGGCAAAGCTCATACGGGAGCGGGACACTTTCGAGGATCTGGTTGCCAAGGAAAGGCTGGAAAAATTAGTTTGACAAAAAGTGCGCATATAATATAGGAAACACACGTTGCCGCGGTGGCGGAATTGGTAGACGCGCTAGGTTCAGGGTCTAGTAGGTGTACGCCTGTGGGGGTTCGAGTCCCTTCCGCGGCACAGCAGCAGGTGCGGAGATCTTCAGGAGAAGGTCTCCGCATTATTTTATAGAGACAATCGCGCCTCCGCCATGGTAACCACCGGGATCCTGAGGGATTGCTTTCCCGCGACCCTGTCGATCAGCTTCTGCGAGGCGCTCATGTAAAGAAGCTTCGCCTCCACGGTGAGCTTTTTTCCCGCGGGCGGGGAAAAGTTGAACCGCTCCGTCAGGGACCCGCCGGCGGGGATGCGCCGGTTCTTGAGCACCTCGCGCGCCTTGGCGATGTTCTCCACGGGATTGCCCTTCCCGTCGCCGAATACCGTGTTGTACACGATGCTGTCCGCGGGGAGGTAGCCGCTCGCGTCGGGCACCCCGCTCTGGAAGAGCACGGCGCCCGATTGATCGGTCACGCGCAGTTGCAGCCACATCTGGCGCACATCGGTAAGCCCGGTGGGGAGCGAATGTCCGGCCCCGGTGTTCTTCACCGTCACCGTGACGAGGCCCTCGCCCGCCTTCGCGCCGTCAATGACGAGCTCCGCCGAATTGCGCAGCCGCTCCTCGGCCATCCTCGGTTTTTCAACATCGCCGTACTGCCCGGGTATGAGCGTATTCGCTCCCACGAAATAGTGCGTGAATATGTGATCGCGTTTTGGGCCATCCGGCGCGGATGACCCGGGATTTTTTACCCGTTTCGTTGAACCGGTCGCTGGCCGGCCCGGCGCCTGGTACATGTGGCAATCCTGGCAGACCACCCGGGCGCCGGATTTGGACGCGTTATAGGGGCTTGCAAGCCATTCTTCATATGTCGTTTCGAGCTTGGTTCCAAAAACCTCGTGCCGAACGTCGTGGCAGACTGCGCACACCTCGGGCCCCGTGTGGAATTTTGAATAGGCGGATTCGTGATAATCCGACTTTGCGTCGGCACGGGGGCCGCGCTTGGTGCCCGGCTTCGATTCACCGTATCCCGGATCGATGATAATATTATTATTGAAGAGCGCCCTTGCCCCTGTCGCGGAATGGCAGAAATCGCATTGCACGCCCTCGACGGCGATTGCCGGGACTTTCCCGTTTTTTTCGTCGGACGTCTTCAGGGGAAAGCCCGAAAAGTATCCCACCGGGGTGTGGCATTTCACGCAGGACTCGGCCTCGATGATCTCGTCCCGATCGGTAAGCCCCTCCAGGTAATAATACGCCGCGGCCCGGTAGATGGCGTCGCGCTGCGCCAGATGGTGCATCGAGTTTTTCCACTGCGCGTAGATCGTCTCGTGGCATCCGCCGCAGACGTCGGGCGGGATGAACCTGGAAAGCTCGTAGTGGCCGCCGGATTTGGCGGAAAACGAAAGAATCGGAAGGGCGGTAAACGCACCCAGTAGAAAAACAAGGTAGATCGTAGTCTTGGTGATTTTCATGGAGAACACCGTATGTGCTATTGGGGTTGCCTAAAGCGTCTCGATGGCATCGAGGAGCTGTTCTATCGGCTGGGCGCCGATCAGCTCCTTCGTCTCATTGATGACGGTTTTTGGCACCGAACTGACATCGTACTTGATCGCCAGTGGCGTGAAGGTGGAGCTTTCCACCATGTCGGCCCTTATCCTGGGGTTTTCGAGAGCAAGCCGGTGCGCGGTCATCACGGCGTTCGGGCAGTAGGGACAGCTCAGCGTGACGAAGACCTGGATATGCACATCCTTCGAGATCGCGGCGATGCGGGACATGATCGGGGCGGGAAGGGGCTCCTTCCTTCCGGAGACTTCCATGATCGCGGCGAGAAAGGAATTGATTTCGTAGCCGCCGGGGAAGCCGTAGAACTTTATCCTGGTGTCCCTGCCGTCCTTGTCCAGGAGCAGGATGGCGGGCACGCGCGCCACGTTCAATTCGGCGGCCCTGGCGGCGTCCTTTACCAGGCCGTAGGATTGGAGGCCCAGCTTTGGCGACAGCGACTTCAGCTCCTCGAGAAACAGGTGCGTGTCCCTGCACGTGGGACACTCTATCTCCTGTCCAAAAAAAACGATCCCGACGTTCGACTGGAGCTGAGAGAGAATGGCTCCCATCTGCTTTTTTACTTCGTCGTTAAGAATGCCCATACAGCGCTCCCCGATCCAGGTTATTCATTTTTCATCAAGTATTCGCACGCCGCGAGCGCCGCTTTCGCGCCTTCGCCCGCGGCGATGATGATCTGCTTGAAGGGGACCGAGGTCACGTCCCCGGCCGCGAAAATCCCCTTCGCGCTGGTCCGGCAGGAGCTGTCCACCACGATCTCCCCGGCCTCGTTGAGATCGAGCAGCCCCCTTACAAAATCGGTGTTGGGAACGAGACCGATCTCTATGAATATACCCTGTACGTCCAGCTCCCTGGCGGCCCCGCCCGTGCGCGCGCGCACCATTACCGAACTCACGCTCGCAGTGCCGCGGATCTCCGCGACCTCGTGCTCCAAGAGCGTGGTGACGTTTTTATACGCGGCGAGCGCGTCCACAAGCACCCTGTCGGCAGTGAGCGCGGGGAGGACCTGGACCAGCGTGACCGATTCGGCGATCTTCGCGAGATCGATCGCCGATTCCACTCCCGAATTGCCGCCCCCGACGACGGCGACGCGCCTGCCCGCGAATAGCGGCGCATCGCACGTAGCGCAGTAGGCGACGCCCCTGCCGGTAAGCTCCTTCTCGCCGGGTACGTTCAGCTTGCGCCAGCTCTTGCCCGTGGTGATGATTATGGACCTGCCGGAACAGGTGCTGCCGTCGTCGAGCGTGACCATCCAGTTGTTACCCGGCGCTATTCCCGACACCCTGCGCCCCGGGGCGATCGAGATTTCAAACTGGTTCACCTGTTCCCTGAAGCGCTCGGCGAGCTGGATCCCTTCTATGTACTTGTAGCCCATGTAGTTTTCGACCGCGCTGGTTTCGGCCACCTGGCCGCCAAAGTCCATCGTGACCAGGGCGGTCACTACGCCCTTGCGCATGCAATACACCGCCGCGGTAAGCGCGGCAGGACCGCCTCCGAGTATGAGCACGTCGTAGAGGCGCCGGTGATCGAGCGGTATCGCCTTGTTTTCACTCGCGAGCGAGCCCAGGCTGAGGTTGAAGTCCATCACGTCTCCTTCAATGCCGGTGACCGGCGGGCGCCCTTGCGCAGATTTGCGTCAAATTCGCATAGAAAAAAGTACCTGAATTCAAACCCATTGTCAAGTGCGATCCGGCTGGAAACGGGCGGGTTCAAACATCGATGCCGCGCCTCCGGCCGCGGTAGAGCGCGAGCATGCCCGGTGTGACGTATTCGGACAGCGGTCCGGCAATCGGGGAGAGGCAATTCATCGCGGGAGGCGGGAGTGCGTGCGGACTATTCTTTTATCACCCGCTGCAGGCTCTTGTCGATGTAGTTGATGTGCAGCACCATGAGCTCCTTCGCCAGCGCAGAATTGCGGGACTCGATGGCCTGGACGATTTTAATATGATGATCGTAGATTGACTTGCCGCTCCCCTTCACTTTTATGAGCTTCTCCCTGCTGTAAGGAAGGACACCGCGTATGATCGTGGCGATCGATTTCAATAAATGGGTGAAAATCGTATTATTCGTCGCTTCGTAGAGGTTGTTGTAGAATTCCCCGTACAGTTTTCCGCCTTCCCGCGTCGTCATGATGTTGTCGGTACCCAGCCGGTCGGCCTGTTCCTTGAAGTTTCTGAGCTTTCGGATCTGTTTCTCCGTAGCCGACTGGGCCGCGAGGGCCGCGGCTTCCGAATCGAGGATGCGCCTTACTGTGATGAGCTCCCATATCTTCCGATGATCTACCGATATGAGCCCTTCGATGGGGGATTTGATGGCGTTATCGACCACCGATTTCACGTATTTACCCTTGCGCCCCTGGGACTCAATGAATCCTTTTGCTTCCAGCAGCTTCATGGCCTCCCTGAGCGATATGCGGCTGATGCCGAAGCGCCGGGTCATTTCGAGTTCCGAGGGCAGCCTGTCGCCCGGTTTGAGGATGCCCGTCCCTATGAGCTCGACCACCTGGTTGACCACCATGCTGGGAATATCAGGGGCTTTCTCAATACGGTTGATCTTGATATCGACGCCCTTTGACTTTTTATCCATGTGGGTAATCCTGTACCTCTAATATGTGGCGGCCTCAAGCGACTGGTTCACCGTGTCCGGCGGTGATTGTTCACTATCGACACAGCAGAAATCGACCCGCATGCTGCTGGCAATTCAATTTTATTCCGGATCGTAAAAGAAAAACGTCTTATTGTAATATAATATTTAGCATATAATGTCAATAATAAATCATTGGGGGCGCCAAAAAGTAATTATCCCCCGCGGAAAATACATCCGGACAACCGGAATGGCGATACACCCCGGGATGCGGGACCGGGAATACAAAACCGTCTGAAAGGCACGAGGGCTTGCTCCCTATGAGAGGGAAAGAAAATATTTGACAAAGCCCCGGTTGCGTATTAGGATCAGGAATACTGAGTATTCCCGGCGGGAAGGGAGAGATCTCTCCGCGAGTCTGTTCGAGTGTACAGGGAGGTAAATAATGAGAATAGTTGCTAAAACTGCACAGGTAATGGCGGTACTGATAGTTACCGCGGCCCTGACCGGCGTTCAGGTCGCAGCTAAAGACATTCAATTCGAGGGCATCGAGATCGAGAACATAACGCGCTATGATGAGGACAGGGTCGCGTACCAGCAGGTGGAAAAGGATGTTTCCCCGCTCTTTGACAACAATCTTGCCACGCTTCTCATAATCAAGGACCGCAAGGTTTACCTCCTGAAAGACGGGTACGACAATCCCAGGGAAGTACGGCAGCAGCGCCTGATTCTCGAAATGGAAAACAGGCTAATCGGCGACCTCTGGCTGAATAAAATCGACGGAAAGCCGGACTACATCAGGGTCACCGACAGAAGGGTCGAAGTCCTTAAAAACTTTGACGAGGTAAAAGCCGTAGCGGAAGCGAAAAAGGAAACCAAGGCCGAAACCGCGACGGACGGGAAAGGAGAATCCAAGGACTTCGTTGAGAAGAATTTTGGAAGCTTTTTCACCTCGGTGCGCAATGCCCTTTTAAAGAAGCATGTAATGATTTTCAGGCAGCTCATGAGAGACCGCCGCGAATCAGGTTTAATAGTGGATCGTTATCCGCTTCCCAAGCCCACCTATATTGGCGCACCCCAGGTCCAGAAATTCGGAATATCGGTTGTTGGAAAAACCATCGACGAGAAAGTCTATTATGCCGAGGATGCGGACGGAGACGGAATCACCGAAACCTTCTATGTGGACATTCCCGACGGGTTTTCATGGGGCTATAATGCAGGGCCCAATATTATTTTCATAAACAACAACAAGCAAAAGGAAATTCAGGATATAATAGGGAACCTTACCCGTGATGCCTATTACGGGACAAAAGAGGAAGAGGAGCACATCCTGAAAACCTTCCCCAAGGATAGTGATATTATCCAGCAGTACAATCTCGCGATTCCCGAAACAAACAAGTAGGGCGCGCGGGCATTTCCTTCGTGAGGAGCGATGTGAGTTACATCGCTCTTTTTATTTTCCGTGAAGGTCCTCGGCGGCTTCAATGAGACGGGCGGCGTACTCGAAGCGGTTTCCATCGATGCCTCCCAGCTTCACCTTCGGCTTGGTCGTTGGGCCGTGGAAATCGGAGCCCGCGGTGATCAGGAGCTCCCGCGTGCCTGCATAGGATAGAAAGTATTCGATGTCTTCCTGGGAGTGGTATGACGATATCGCCTCTATCCCCATCAGTCCAAGGGCGACGATTGAATCCAGCATCGATCGGTCCCGGACAAAAACGGGGTGCGCCAGCACCGGGATGCCGCCCGCGGTCCTGACCGCGGCAATGCCGGCGGCAATCGGAATGGACTCGAACGGGACGTATGCGGGCTTCCCCATGGCGAGAAAGTCCCGGTAAAAGTTCATGAGCGGGTTGTCGCTCTTTTCCCCGGTGCGATAGGTTTCCAGGCGGGCATCCCCCGCATTTTCCTCCGCCATGATGGCTTCCTTCATGATCGACGTGGCGGCGGGGGTGCGACCGTCGGCCATCTTCCACACGCGGTCTTGGTCAATGGATATCCCGATTGACTGAAGGGCCTTCATCCGCTTACGGGCGATCGTTATGCGGTGTTTCTGGATGTCGCCCAGGGTCGCGGCCAGACTTTTGGATGCGGGGTCCACGAAGTATCCCAGGATGTGCTGCTGGGAGCCGTCCTCAGGGAGTACGGTTGTTATCTCGACTCCGGGGATATAGCGAAGGCGGGAGCCATGCAGGAGGCTTTGCGCCTCAGGGATGGAGCTTAGTGAATCATGATCGGTTATGGATATTGCAGAAAGATCTGAAGACTCTGCGAGCCTGAAGATTTCGGGAACGGTAAGGTCGCCGTCCTCGCTGTAACGGGAATGGATATGCAGGTCGATGCGCGCATCCATTGCAGTCCTGGGGCGGGCCGGCCCTTTACTTCCAGGTTTTAATCGTATGAATGAGCTTTAAAGTCTCGTTTTCCGGAAGGAAATCGAGCGGATCCAGGGGTATGTTGACGCAGCGGATTTCGAAATGGATATGGTTCCCGGTGGACATCCCCGAGCTGCCCACGAAGCCGATTATCTGCCCCTTCTTCACGAAATCACCCGCCTTGACGAGGTTTACCGAGTTATGGGCGTAGCGCGTTATGAAATTGTTGCGGTGCTCGATCTCGATGGTGTACCCGTAGCCGCCCATATAGTTCGAGTATACGACCCGGCCTCCCATGCTCGCGCGCACGGGAAGCGCGGTGCCCGCGGGAATGTCGATGCCCGTGTGGAAAAAACCGCCCCGGACCCCGAGGACCGATGAAATGGTATCCACGCGCTCCACCGGCCAGATGAACTCGTCGTCGGAGGTTTCTATGCTGGTCCTGGTTATGTTCCTGGTCCTGAGAAGCTCAATAAATGCGGGGGAGTACGGTACAAAGAGAAATTCATTCGAAAATGCCGCATTGGCGGAGAGCCCGTTGACGGCATAGACCTCTTCCGGCGAGGCGCCGAAGTCACGCGCTGCCGTGGGAATGGAATACTGGGACGCCATTTGCACCCATTTGCCGACTTTGCCCCTGAATTCCTGGAAATTGCTCGTATCCGGAAATATTTTCTCCGAGGCCGCCGCTGCGGCCGAAATTGCGAATATGGATAGTACTATAATGACTGTCCGTTTCATTCTTTCCCTTGTTACACGCACATAGTTATCTCCGATGACAGGCTGATGGCCCTCGAAGATGTGTTGATGCCGTCCACGTTGTACAGGAACCGGGATTGCGTCAGCTTTTGACAGCTTATATTTCTGATCGGCAGAAAAACCCGGCCGGTGAAGTGCATTATCTCAGGGATCGAGTGGTGTATCTGCTATGATAATGCGAAATCCGCACCACAGCCAGTCTGCGCCAAAATTGGCCTGTTTGTCAATAAAAAATTATCCCGCCTTTGGGGCGGGATGGTAAGATGGGAAGGGGAAGGCCAGGTTATGCGATATGGGACTTTTTGGCTTTGAACGCTTCTTCGGTACCCATGAGCTCGTTCAGAACCGAGTCCCAGTCGTAGTTTTCAACCGCGTTGTTGCGGGACTTTTCCTTCATGTCAAGGTATGCCTCGTAATCGGACGTTATGAGCCGGATCATGTACTCGAGCTTTTCGACCCAGTCCGCATGGTCGCTCGACCTGGCAACCAGCCCCGTGCTGCCGGGTATGATGATCTCCTTGGGGCCGCCCGAATCCGACACCACGCCGGGGAGGCCGCAGGCCTGGGACTCGAGCACCGACATGCCGAAGGTGTCCGTTATGCTTGGGAACACGAAGATGTCGGACCCGGAATAGACCTCAGGAAGCATTGCCTGGCTGAGCTTGCCGGTGAACACGACCCTGGGGTATTCCTTCATGCGCTGCTTCATCTCGGGAAGGTCCGGGCCGTCGCCCACCACGAGCAGGTTGACGTTGTCATGCCTGCCGAGCAATTCCCTGTACACATCGAGCAGGAAGTCCAGGTTTTTGTCTTTGGATATACGCCCGGTGAACACCATGGTGATCCCGTCGCGGATGTTGAATTTTTCCATGAGCATCGTCTTGCCGCGCTCGCGCATGGAGAAGAACTTGGCGTCGATGCCGCGCCGGAATATATGCATCTTGGTGCGGTCATAGCCCCGGCCCTCGAGGATGTCCATGTACTCGTAAGTGGGGACGCGGACATCGTCCATTGAGTCGTAGAACCAGCGGATGGCCCGTTCTATGATGGGGGGTATGAAACCGTTGTTCACTATCGCCTTCGACTGGAGATAGAAGTCGGTGTGATAGATGGCGATCTTGCGCACCTTGAGGATGTTGGCGGCCCACATCGCGAACAGCCCTATGGGGCCGGGCGTCGAGATATAGATTTCGGTAGGCCGGTACTCCCTGATTATCTTGAGCGACTTCAGGAACGCCGGTACCTTCATGGTATACTTGTCGTAATAGGGCAGCTTGAACGACAGTATGTGCGGCAGGTTGATGATGTTTGGCGGAATCTCCGGCGTTATCTCGCCGGGCAGCAGCGAGGATACGAGTTTTAGATTGAGGCCCTTCTTGTGCGCGAGCCATCCCAGTTTTTTCAGGGTTACCGAGGGGCCGTTGAGATCGTTAAGGGTGTCGGTGAACCAGAGGATACGCTTTTCCTTCGCCTCGCTCTCCCCGGGCAGGATCGTGCGCATGACCTGGCTGTCCTGCAGGAAGAGGAGCTTGAGCGCGGAGAAGGAGGGCATGGAAAAAAATGCCGACGGCGTTTCCGTACGGCCGGGTTCCGGCTGGTAGCCGCCTGGCGTCATCTCGTTATCGTTTGACAATTTATCGCGTAACATGGTATATTCCTTTCGTTATTGCATGGTCATCGCGCGTGTACCGGAGTGCCGGTTACGCGGCAAACGTGTCTTCCTTGCGGTCTTTTTCATAGGTCTGCATCGAGCGATGTTCCCGGTCGCGCTTGCTCAGGCGCTGGTGGATGTACTCGATGAGCACCCATACGAATGCCGAAAGCCAGAAGATGGAAAAGATTTCGAGTACGCTGAACTTCATGGTCTTTACCTCTCAAAGCCCCTTGGGGCCGTGTACGACATAGTTAAGCAACTATCGTGCCAGTTTTTTATTTTTTAAATATTCGTGCAAGTGCTGTATTTTCGAACACTTATAAAAATATTTCTGAAATCGAAGGTGCGGTATGCGGATTTTAGTATGGTGAATTAATCACAGTGTAGCATAATTGCAACAACCCGGGCGCGCTGAGCGAACCAGTTTTTGTTTTGATCGATGGTTTATTTTTAAGAGCTGATTACCTTAAAAAAGAGGGGAAATCCATGAAAAAAATCACATGCGTCCTGTGCGTACTGATGTGTCTGGCGGTGCTGACGGCGTGCGGAAAGCCGGGGAAAACGGGCGAAATGACCGGCGTTATCGCTATAGTCGTCGGCGAGGTAATGGTGAACGGGAAGCCGGCGAAGGTGAATGATGCGGTCAGGTTCGGCGATGTCGTTGAAACCGGGAAGGATTCCAAGGTCAGAATCGTGATCGACGGGCAGAACGCCATCGAGACCTGGAAGGACAGCACCTTCGTATTCAAGCTCAGGGAGGGCGACGGCCTCATAGAGCTCAAGGCGGGATCGATGGGCGCGGTCATGAAAAACTTCAGCAAGGTGAAGGAGTTCAGGATCAGCACGACTACGGTCGCGGCGGGGATTCGGGGTACGGTCCTGTGCATCAACGCGGAATCGGCCGACAGGACCTACGCCTGCACCTGCAACGGGAAGATCGCCTTCAAGGCGGCCGGTCAGGGAGAGGAAACCGTCATAAGCGCCGCCCACCACAAGGCCGCAACCTACGAGCGGGTGGGGGACAAAATCACGACGAAGGAGGCCGGGATGCTGTATCACACCGACGAGAAGATGAACGATCTGGCGTCCGGCATAGGCGTGAAGATTGACTGGGGGAAGGCCGAGTAAATCATCGGAGCTGTTGCCAAACTGGATTCACATTTCGACCGCAGGGAGAAATCTTAGAGCGTGCGGGAGGCTAAGATTTCTCACCCGAAAAGCCGGATTCGAAATGTTCATTATTAGAAAAGCAGCAAGGCAATCGAGAATGCGATCGGCCGGGAACGCGATGTCCCGGCCGATTATTCTTCATTAATTTGCCTTTCGCGCCGTCCGCTGCGGGCGCGATTCGTCGAGAACCCGGGCCCTCCGGGAGAATTCCAAACTCTGGTCATTACCTGCTTTTACCCGTGCGTACCGCCCTCAGGAGATTCGATTTTCCCCGCCCGAGCCACACGCCGTACCCGAAGTTGAACGGGAGCGGGGCGCTCTTCACCGAATAGGCGTAGGCCAGGTCCGGCTGCTGCGGCGGATTGGGAAGGTCGGAGAGCGGCACCGGCGCGGCGAAGCTTCCAAACAGAAGAATGTCCCACTGCTCGGGATCGAAGTAGCGGTAAGGGATCGCGGAGTCGTCCTGGACGATGATGTCACTGCGGTCCAGGAAATGGCGCGCCACGTCGAGCAGCCATTCGGTGTGGAGAAGGTAGACGGCCGACTTGGTGATCATGTTCATGTGGCTCATTTTGCCGAAAAATTTACCCTCCGGGGTAGCCGGGGAGAGAATGCTGTTGTGCAGCCTCGCCTTGAGGTATACCAGGCTGCGCGGCTGAGATTCCCCCGGGACCAGGAACAGGATACGGCTGCCATATATGAAAGGCTTTACGCCGCCAATAAGCCCCTGCGGGTCGAGCGGCTCGACTTCGCCCTTTACGCCTATCCCCACCAGGGCCACGTCGGTCACGGTGAATCCAAGGCGCGCGACGAAAATGAGGAGTGACGGCGTCACGCCCTCGATGTACTTGTTCGCCATTTCACGCGCCATGATGCCGCTCTGCAGGTAGTTCTGGGAGGCGATGGTGGAGATGGCGCGCTGCACCGACTGGAGTCCGTAGGCGAGCTCGTAGGCGTTCAGCCTGAGCGGCTCGGGGATGGCGCCGGGCTCCTCGAGCGCCATCATGAGGTATGACGGGCAGTCGGGGAAAAAGGTGTAAAGGTTGATGAAATCCGCGCCGCTGAAGGGGTAAAAGCCCATGCTGCCCTTCGCCTTGGCCGGGATGTACTGTGTGCGCCAGGGGGTGATGAATTCCTCGTTTTCCTTCTTGACAAGGGCCCAGAATCCCTCCATGGCGGCGACGTGCTGGAGGTAGACCTCGAGGCCGGTGAGGGGAGCGAACTTGCTCTCCGGGCGCTGGGGAAGGCCGGCGAGGAAGCGCGCCAGGTCGTTCCAGTAGGGATCGGCGGCGCGGGAGGGGTCGTTCCTGGAGTACGAGGGCGCGGCCGCGCAGATGAGCGCGATGATTATGAGTCCATGAATGATCTTTTTCATTGCTTTCCTGTCATGCGAGGGGATTCGGGTCCTGTGTTGGGCATATCTCGGGGGTCCGAGGGGCATAAGTCAATGTTTTTTCGTCGACAGGGGGCAGTACATGGTTGGATACTGGGCCAGGAATGGGTAATTTCTTCCGGAAAAAGCAACACCCTTGCAAATGCCGCGTCTGCATGGCTTAAATTGTATTTTTTTCATCAAATCTGCATCTTTTTATTGACTTTGCATGAATATCATTCATTAACTGTTAGATTTAATTAACCGGTTAATTAAATGATTTACATGGATCGGACCCCAAAAATCGTTAGAATTTAACCTTTGGAAGGAAGAAGGAAAACACAGGAAGTATCGAGTATGAACGTCGAGCACGAACAGTATGAAACCAGGGAGAGGATCCTCTGGGCCGCAAAAAAGGAATTCGCGGAGAAAGGCTATGAGGGCGCGCGCCTGAGCTCGATCGCCAGTCATGCCCGCGCGAACCAGGCGCTCATTCATTACTATTTCAACAACAAGGAAAACCTTTACCAGCAGGTGCTTTACAGGCTGTTCGGCATTGAACGCAGCGAGATGGAGGGGCACGATTTTGACAAGTATAATCTGCCCGTTTCCCAGGGCCTGCACACCGCGATCTATCTCCTGGTGCGGCTGCACACGGAGGCGACCGATCCGGACCTGAACAAGATCATGTCCCGTGAAATCGCGGAGGGCCGGCGATTCATCAATCCGCTGTTTCGCGACTACCTGCTTCCGCGCCTGGACCGCCTCGTCCAGGTTATCGAGAAGGGAGTAAAGGAAGGAGTGTTCGAAACGGTCAACCCGATTCTTTTCGTACTGCAGATGGTAATGTTCATCATGTTCATTTCCAATAACCGGGAGACCTTTCATGGATCGCCTTACGAGGGCAGGATATACGGAGATAAGGGGAGCGAGCTCCTTTACGAATACACGCTGCACCAGAGCTTTAAGGGCCTGTGCCCTGCCGGAGGAACGCTTCCCATTCCGCCCATTCCGCCCGAGGTGCACTTGGAAATAGACGAATTCATTCGGAAAATCAAAGAAAATCGGATAGGAGGATCACTCCATGAGTAGTGCACGCATCTTGATGACCGCAGTTTGCACCGTCGCGGCACTCGCGCTTTCCGCGGGGTCGTACGCGCAGGAAAAGGCCGCGCAGGCCGACGAGGGCGCCGCCTTCACGATAGAGCAGGCCATAGACATGGTGCTGCAGAACAACCTCACGCTGCGCGCCGCGAAATACGACGTGATCATGAGCGACAGCGCGGAGAAGAAGTACGACAAGAAATACGCGCCTATGATATCGGCGGAGGGGGGGTATACATATCAGGAGAGCCCGGAAGGCGGGCTAAGCGCATTTACCGGCACAAAGCAATATCAATATGATGCTACTGTTAGCGTCTCAAAAACATTTTCGACTGGCTCAATGCTTTCGGCTGGCGTTAAGGATGTCTATTTCAACGGAAATGAAGGTGCCAAGCTCTATCTTCCGCCGGCTTTTACTACATATCTCCCGATCACATCTCAACCGCCCTATCACAAACCGGCACTCTATGTAAGCCTCCAGCAGGAGCTGTTGAAAAACACTTTCGGCGTGAACGACCGCGCACAGGCATCGATCCTCAAGAACGCCTCGACCATGCAGCGGCTCGCGATTGTCAACCAGCTCTCGGGGCTCGTGGTGTCCACGCTCATCGATTACTGGAACGTGAGCGTGCAGAAGTCCGCGATCGACAACGCGAGGCTGGAGCTGGACAACAACGCGCAGATACGCAATATCATCGCGCAGAACTTCGCCTATGGCCTCGCGGAGGGCTACGACCTGAACCAGTTCAACGCGCTCGTCGCGGGCGCGGAGACCAAGGTGGAGGTCGCGCAGCAGAATTACAAGGAAGCGGTCCGCAAGCTCCTGCGCACGCTGAACATGCCGCCCGAGACCAGGGTGAAGGGCGTGACCGACCTGGTGGAGAGGCTTCCCGCGCTGAACCAGGACGAGGGCGTAAAGGCGGCATTCCAGAAGCGCGTGGATTACAGGAATGCGGTGATGCAGCTTGACAACGCGAAGAAGGAATTCTCAATCCAGGAAAACGTGATGCTTCCCTCGCTCACGCTGAGCTTTGGAGGGACCACGCTGGGACAGCAGACGGGAATTGGCAGCGCCTACAGGGACACGTTCACCGGGGAATACCCCGGGTGGAACGTGAGGCTCAAGATGAGCTACCCGCTGGGAGACAGCGAGGCGGAGACGAACCTGAGAAACGCGTACCTGAAAATAAGGCAGTCGGAGCTGGCGGTTGAGAGCCTGAAGCTCGAGGTGAGGGACGACGTGCTTTCGAAGTACGACCTCGTGAAGCTCCAGTTTGGCGTGCTGGGCAAATCGCGCCAGATGCGCAACGAGTCCGAAATGTACTACCAGCAGATCATGGCGAAGTTCCGCCAGGGCAAGGTCGCATCGGTGGCGATGAAGTCGGCGCTGGATACGGTCGTCGCGGCGCGGCAGAGGGAGCTCGAGTCGCTGGTCACCTACAACGTGGCATTATTGCAGCTGGACCTCTCCAAGAACGAGATATTCGAGCGCTACAACGTGGATGTGGAAAAATACATCAAGCAGGTTAAGGAGTAATCATATGAATATAGCGCGGCTGGCAATCAAGCGGCCCATCCTCATCGGGTGCATTGTGATCCTGATGGTGGTCACGGGCATCATAGGCTTCAACAGGCTGGGAGTGGACCTCTTCCCTCCCATCGACTTCCCGGTGGTGACGGTCACCACGATCTATCCGGGCGCAACGCCGGAGGAAATTGAAAACCTGATCACGAAGCCGCTGGAGGAGCAGGTAAGCACCATTGCGGGCATCAAGAGGCTCTCCTCGAGGAACCTGGAGGGGCTCTCGATCGTGATCGCGGAGTTCACCTACGAGACGCAGGTGCGCTACGCCGAGGAGAAGGTGCGCGAAAAGGTCTCCATCGCGCGCGGCGAGCTTCCGGACGACCTTGAGCAGGAACCGCTCATACGGCAGTTCGATTTCACCGACATGCCCGTGCTCACCCTGGCGGTGACCGGCGATCTCCCTCCCACGGAGATGTACGACCTGGTGAAGGAGCGCATCAAGCCCGTCATAGAGCAGGTGAGCGGTGTGGGAGAAGTTCGCATCTCCGGCGGCAGGCGCAGGGAGATCCAGGTTGAGCTCGACATGAACAAGCTCAATGCGTACGAGATCTCCGCGATCACCGTGGCGAACCAGCTCAAGAACACCGGGGCGAACATCCCGGTAGGCAAGTACGACAGGGGGCAGACCTCGACGCTGTTCAGGAGCATAGGCGAGTTCACGAACATAGAGCAGATCAAGAAGTCCGTGATCGGGTTCGAAAACGACGTGTCCAACGCGGTCACCCTTGACAAGCTCGGTGTCGTGCGCGACGACGCGGAGGAGGTGAAGACCATCTCCTACCTGTACTACCCCGTCGAGGAGGCGGCGGAGCAGCCGGGATTCTTCCAGAGGGTGTTTGGCGGCGCGAAGGCGAAGGAAATGAAGTTCGAGCAGAAGCCGGCGCTGGTGATCGACATCTTCAAGCAGTCGGGGACCAACAGCGTCGCGGTCACCGACGGCGTGCTCAAGCGTATTGACAAGATAAACGCGATCATCAAGGCGGCGAAGGGCAATCCCCGGCTCGTTTTCGTATATGACACGGCAAAGTACATCAGGCGCAACGTGGATGACGTGAAGGAAACAATGATCATAGGCATCATCCTGGCCGTGGTGGTGGTGTACCTTTTCCTGGGCAATCTGCGCTCTACGATCATCACGGGGGTCGCGATTCCCAATTCGCTCCTGGGCGCATTCGTGATAATGTACTTCATGGATTTCACCGTGAACATCATGACCCTGCTCGCGCTCTCTCTCACGGTGGGCCTCCTCGTGGACGACGCGATCGTGGTGCGGGAAAACATCTTCCGAAAGCTTGAATCCGGCATGCATCCCATGAAGGCGGCCGAGCACGGGACGAAGGAGGTGATGCTCGCGGTCATCGCGACCACGCTCACGGTCATCGCCGTGTTCCTGCCCATTGGATTCCTGCAGGGCATCGTGGGGCGCTTCTTCAAGCAGTTCGGCCTCACGGTTGTGTTTGCGATGTCCATAAGCCTCTTCGACGCGCTCACCGTGGCCCCGCTGCTGTCGGCCTATTTCGCGGGCAAGGGGGGCAAGGCGAAGAACATAGTGGTAAGGAAGTTCGACGAACTCCAGGACCGGACCGACAAGCTGTATTCCAGGCTCCTGAATTTCAGCGTGACTCATCCCATGAAAATCGTCGGCATCACCACGCTGGTGTTCTTCCTGAGCATCGGGGCCTTCTTCGTCATAGGCAAAACCTTCCAGGCGGACCCGGACGAGGGAGAATTCCTCGTGAACATGGAGATGCCTCCCGGCACGAGCATCTACGGGACCCAGGATCTCGCGCAGAAGATCGCCGAAAAAATCAAGACGATCCCCGAGCTTCACCACATGAACATCCAGGTGGGCAACGACCAGGGCGAATACAATCTCGCGTCAATTGGCGTGTTCATGGTGCCGCGCAAGGAAAGGAACAGGACGACCAATGAGCTCAAGGAGGAGGTTCGCGGCTTCCTGAAAGATCCGCGGTTCGCGGTCGCCAATCCCTCGCTGGACAACTATACGCGCTCGGCGGGGGGTGCGGGAAACAAGCCCTATATCCTGAACCTCGCGGGAGACGACCTGGAGGCCCTGCACAAGTACTCGCTCAAGGTCATGGAAAAACTGAAGGATGTCCCGGACCTGACCGAGATCACGTCGAGCTTCCAGACGGGGAAGCCCGAGTTCCAGGTGCAGCTGAACGAGCAGAGGATGCAGATGCTGGGAGTATCCCACAAGACCGCGGGTGCCGAGCTTCGCTACCGCGTGGAGGGGGGCGTGGTGGGCAAGTTCAAGGACAAGTCGCAGGACCTCGAGTACGACATCCGCATGCGGTTGCAGCCGGACCAGCGCGATCTCCAGCGCGTGTTCGCCGAAACCCGAATTCCCAACATGAAGCAGAAAATCATACCGCTTTCGGCGATTTCAACGGGAGTGAACACGACAGGGCCGGCGAAGATCCTGCGCCAGGACCGTTCGCGCATTATCCAGATCTTCGCAAACATCGCGCCGGGGGGTGCGGACGGAAACGCGATCGGGAAGACGCGCCAGATACTCGAAAAGGACCTTGGCCTTCCCCAGGGCGTGTCCTACGGCTTCGTGGGGCGTGCGGACGCCTTCGAGGACATGATCAAAAACATCAGCGTCGCGTTCATGCTCTCGCTGCTGTTCATCTACCTGGTGCTGGCGAGCCTTTACGAGTCCTTCATCACGCCGGTGACCATCCTCCTGGCACTGCCGCCCGCCATGTCCGGCGCATTCCTGGCCCTGTTCTTAACGGGCAGGCTCATGGACATGAACTGCATGATCGGGGTCGTGATGCTCCTGGGGCTGGTGACCAAGAACTCCATCCTGCTGGTGGACTTCGCGCTCGAGGGAGTCCGGGCGGGGCTCTCGAGGAAGGAGGCGATCATCAAGGCCGGCATGATCCGGCTTCGCCCCATTCTCATGACGACCTTCGCGATGCTCGCGGGCACGCTCCCGGTCGCCCTGGGGGTTGGAGAGGCGGCGAAGTACCGCGTCTCGATGGGTGTCGCGATCATTGGCGGGCTTGTCGTGTCGACGCTCATCACGCTCCTGGTGGTGCCGGCCGTGTTCGAGTACATTGACGAGCTGCGCGAGAAAATCGAAAGCGCGTTCCGTCCCGAGCCCGAAAAGCTTGCCGTCAACAATTTCAACGGCGAGGACGCCATCTCCCGCGAGATCGTGAGCGACCTGAAAAAGTTCGAACGGAAGCACGGCGCGGCAGCGTTCGTGGATGAAGATTCTCCCATCCCGGTTACGACGGCGGTGAAGCGCCCCGCTCCCAAAAGAAAGAAGTAAGCCATACGCATGCCCCGGCGAAGGGCATGCTCTCCTGATAAATACGCGGCCCCGGGTTTGTACCGGGCCTGCGTGTTTTAAATTCAATGAGATCAGCGGACCATGGTGCATTTTTTAGTTTACAAATAGCGGATACCGGTTATTCTCACTCAAGAAAATTCCGGAGAATCCATGTCCGTCGAGTAAACACCTCTTCCGCTTGTTATCAGCCGAGCCACGCGGCAGGGGAGAGGTGTGCCCAGTTATTGCAGTATCACTAAATGATAATTGGAGAGAACTCAAAATGGAACATGCGGAATCAACCGGATACATAGTCTCTTCCCCCCAATCCCCGGACGATTTAAAAAGCCTTTATTCCCTGAACAGGACCGTGCACGGAGTCGCGGTTGAAAACCTGACGAGGAAAATGGTCGATCGCCGTGCGGATGTTCGGAAGGAAAGCTTCCTTATAGTAAAAGACAGGGATGCGAACAGGGTCGTCGCGACCCTGGCCATGATCCCGTGGAGAATACGCTATTGCGGGATGGAGCTCAAGGCCCTCGAGATGGGAATTGTCGCCACGGACGGAAATCATCGCATGAAGGGACTCCAGCGCTTGATGAACGAACGGTTTGCCGGGCGCATGGCTGATGAAGAATTCGACATGAGCCTGATACAGGGCATTCCCGGGTTTTACGGCAACTTTGGCTATCATTACGCCATCCCGCTCGAAAACCAGGTTTTCATCGAGCTTCATTCGATCATTCAGGATGACGGCGCGGCGCGGTGTCCCTGTTCGATCAGGAAAGCCCGCGACGACGACTACGAGTTTATCGCCGGGCGCTACGCGGCGCACTCGTCCGGGTACGGCATTTCGTCGATCATCACCGCGGATCATTACCGGTTCATGGCCGACCTCTCGTACGACGCAGAAACCGATGCCGAGTTTTTCGTGGTCTGTGAAGAGGGCGCGCCTGCCGGGTATTTCAAGGTGGCCCTCCACGGCTTCACCGACGGGCTCATGTTGAGTGAGGTTTCGGACATGCGGTATGAGCATTACTCGGCTGTCCTGGGATACCTCAAGGCGCTTGCGCTGGACCGGGGCAAGCCCTTCATCAAGTGCGTGCTGCCCGGCTTTCATGAATTCACGCGTGTCGCATGCGCCATGGGAGGGTATCACCGATGGAGCTATCAATGGCAGCTTAAGCTGAACCTGAAGCGATTCTTCGCTTCCATAAGGCCGCTTCTTGAGCGAAGGGTGGGCTCCAGTATGTTCAAGGGGCTCACCGGCCGCCTGGCCCTGAGCCTGTTCAGCACGGGGATAGCGCTCGAATTCAGGGACGGATCGATCACGGGGATTGAAGATTACCGGGAGCAGCAGGAGGTGTGCTGCATGCCGCTGCGGTCGTTCTGCCAGCTGGCGATGGGGTGCAGATCGCTTGGCGCGATAATGGAAGGGGACAACCAGGTTTTTATGACGCCCAGGAACCTTTTGCTGATGGAAACCCTGTTTCCCGCATGCAGATCGTACCTGTACAATAATTACTAGCACGGCAATGCCGCCGCGAAGCGCGCGGTGACCGGGGCGGGAGACGCGTGAACCGGTTTTGCCGGCATCCCGCTCTCCCGCGATCGTGCGTGCCCGCCCCGTCCGCAGCGGGAGAGGGGCAATGGTAAACCAGGACGGATGTCCCCGGTCTTTTCGGATATGTGGTTGACGGGTAAGCGAGGAGAAGGCACCCGGGAAGCCCGCATCTCCGGCCGGTGCAATCTCCGCGATGACGGGCATTCAGGAGGGAACAGTCCGGGTGACAGGTATTGGGCATGGATTGAAAATGCCCTGGAGTTTTTTCACGGGAAGCGGGTCCTCGTTTTAAATGGCGCTTATGATCTGCGGTATTGCGGCATACGTGTCCGCTGATCGTAGAGCGCTCCCGGCCGGCCGTGCTCTTGCTGATCGAGTATACATTTTAGCATAGTAT
>Ga0129297_10000327_pt1 | contig 22992 bp, 24 predicted proteins | sample I18A1metaG_FD_94708 | JGI IMG/M metagenome (GOLD analysis project Ga0129297, IMG submission 94708) | Lake sediment bacterial and archeal communities from Gulf of Boni, Indonesia to study Microbial Dark Matter (Phase II) - ​I18A1 metaG | ecosystem: Environmental > Aquatic > Freshwater > Lake >... | reverse complement strand
ATCAATGGCTAGAAGAAAACATGGATTACCCAACAAAACTCAAAGCAATCCTAGTCACTCTTACGGGTGTGTCGAACGCTCTAATTGTAGCCATCTGGAGCTACTACTACAAGTACTATCCAACTGTTCTGACCTCAGAAGTTCATGTTCTGATGGCTTGGTTGCTCACAAGCACAGCTATTGGAATGGTCGCGCTGTCGGTGCAGCTATACAGTTTTTTATTGAAAGACATGACAAGGCCAAGAATCGTCCTCATCTAGAAGTTCGACTCTTAGAGCCTAAGCAGTTCAAAACGGAAGAACTTGAAGGAATTAGTCAAGTCCTAGAGGTCGAGAATACGGGTGTAGAGACACTTCATAATTGCTATGCACCAATGGCAATTCTGAACGCGAGAAATCCGCCACGATTTCAGCTACTGTTTGACTTGGGGGGCGGTATGCGCCCTAAAATTGCACATCATTCACTTGACTTCCTAGAAGCAGACGATCACACCAACTTGGTTCCGAACATTCCGAACTTCGTATGGGTAATGGTCGTTGGAAAGCGAAAGAGCGGTGAGATAGTGATGAACTTTCAAAGCGGCAGACAGGTGAACGATATTCCTATTGAAAGACTCAAGGGAGCAACTCATCTTGTCCTAAGTGTTCGCTTTACGGGAGACGAATATCGCGATGCCGAACCGCGAATATTCGTAATCGATCTTACACCTCCTTGGGAGAAATGGAAAGTCATGCAATTGGACGATGCCTCTCTACTGCCTAGTAGTTTCGAGCTTCAGTAGTTTTCTTAGCAGATTGAGATCATGTTCGCAGCCCTCGATGATTGCCCTCAAACCCATCTGCCGTATGCGCGTGAGTAGAGTTGTGTATCCCTTGACCCCCTATCTAAGTTACCAGAACCGAAGGACACCCATGTAGAACGAAGTTCAAAGAAGATGTGAGATTGAGGAGAGCAATTCGCCGAGGGGGCTAGGCTTCCTCAAGTAATCCAGTTAGCTCTACTGCCTTGGTGGTACTTCGTCTAATGACTCGTTCTCGATGCTGAGTATTGCACAAGATCCCGTACGTAGTAGCACGCTGGCCCGTTGTAGGCCATTACGATCCCTCGACCGCAGGCCTCTTGGACTATCGAGTCAATTGCCTAGTTGGTTGAAACCCTATCAGTCCTCGTTCCCTGACGTACTGTGCTTCAGCTTGCGCGTGTCGAGCTCCCGAGCAGACAGATTCAGGCCAGACCAGCAGCGGTTGCTTGGTAACTGTGGGTCTCGTCTGATAGCCCTGCTTGAGGCTGCGAAGGGCATTACCTAGTCTCATTCTCCCACTTTCACACCACTGCCATCGACCTATTAGACCGAGCCTTGGCTTAGTCAAATCCATGTCTCAATCACACAAATAGTTGTTAGCTCGTGTTATTAAAACCTATCTTTTACAAAGGACAACGCATATATCAATAGTAAATCCAACATTACACTAGGTCCCTTACAATGAGAGCATTCAAAGTCTTTACGGATCCCAAGGCGTTCGAGCTCGCCGCCGATGGGACAAGGAGAAGAATAATTCACCTCCTGAGAGCCAGAGACCTATCCGTCAGCCAGATAGCCGACCAACTTGAGATGACTCCGCAAGCGATCTATCACCACATACGCAAGATGCTCGACGCGGGACTCGTGGAAGTCGCAAGAGAAGAGAGGATTGATCATTTCATAGAGACATATTACCGCGCCGCCGCAGAAGTCTTCCATTTCACCTACGGTGACGCGACCGGTCAGGAAAGCCAAGTCGCACGGACGAAGGAGACTTTGCGAGCGCTTGCTAGGATAGGATTGATTGTTCAAGCCGACGAGGAAACGGTTTCAAAGTACACTAAGCTCGTCACCAGAATCAAATCTGCCTGTCACAGTCCTGCCCTAGAGGACAGGATCGCGGGGATTGAGGACCTTGACTTCTTCACAAAACAAGAAGCGACGGAGCTCGCCTGCAATCTTGCCATGAGCGACAAAGAGTTCGATGAACTGCTAAGCGTCCAAAAGGAGGCCAGGCAACTCCTCAAATCCAAGCTCGTCGAATCAGTCGTCGCTCAGCCTGCTAAGGCATAGCCAGGTAGATTCCGAACATCTCCCAGGCTGCTCCAAGCGCGAGCAGAACGACAACTATGACATAGAGCCTTCCCGCGTCTTTCCATGCCTCCTTGAACGCGATCCATCTGCTGCCAACATTGTACCGGCGCGGAAAGGCCGCGGACAGGCTGATGTTTATCCCTGCCGCGGCAGAGAAGACATACGCGCCTAGCTCGAGAATCAAAGTGCCCAGCGCGACGACGGTATAGCCAACCGAGACCCTAAGAACCTCGTAGTAGGCCGCTCCAATGACAAATCCGCGAAAGGCTGAGATGATTACTGATGCGATTCCGCCCAAGAGAGGAATCAGCCCAGGAAGAGTCGTTGAGATGAAGGCGCCCACTGTCAGGTTGACAAGGAATGTGAAGACAATTGCGAGGATGAGGTCCCCAGTCATGAGGGCGCCAATGATGGGGGCTAGGACCGGATTGTCAGTCACACCTTGGGATACTGCTTCACCCAGCCCCACTGCGAAGGGTATTCGCATGTGAACAGCCACATATCCAAAGAGAAGAAAAACCACGTAGAGCGCCGCAACGAAGACCAAGATCCGTTTCAATTTCCGAGAGGTTTCCAACGAACGATTCAACACTTCACCAAACTTGCCCACTCAAGCCCGCCTCATGACATTGACGATGATATTTCGGAGATTAAAGAGCCGCCCTTAGCCATACGAGCCACAGGACAGCCACCTGCTTGAAAGGAGATCAGCATCAGCCGGCTCGCAGGAGACTTCGACGGTGTCACTTGGCTGCGTGATATGTCGTGACAGCGCGCTGATTCCTGCCAGCCGCCTATCCGTGTAGCGATCGGGAATGATGCTACCGAATCCATTTCAGGCGAATTCGCCATGTCCATCGTGTAACTCGAAGGATGTTCACCGAGACATAGCGGTCGTTTTGCGATGCTACGAATGTGGTCATGTTTGGCCGGAACCCTCAGGTTTCTCCTCGGCTATTGCTTTGAACTCCTCGGTTGAGGATCCCCTCTAGGACTTCATTCACCGGACCACCATCTGAATGTTCGACGACGGCGAGTTACACATGGTAGAGATCAGAGTCACAGGATTAACTCCATTTGGCTGCATGTTCGCAAGAGATGAGAACCCGCGCTTAGTGTGACGACGACTCATCCAGAAAGTCAAGTCGACCTAAACCGTCAAGCCTTCTCCAAGATTCTCTTCAGAGAAAGAGGATCTGCCAGAAGGAGATGGGAGCCGTTCTTTGCGAAGCTTTCTGTGTCACGGATGAAGTCGGCTGGATCTAAATTTCAAGAGACAGTAGACCTCTATTTCCGCGTGCGTGTTGACTTCACTGCCTTTCGTCAGCCCCCAGCTTGGCTTTGAGATGCGACCATCAGATCCGGAAATGAACAAATACCCATTTCGGCCTGACATCCGAGCTCCGTCGCAGACAGAGTTAATGATCCCCTCAAATCCATTGAGGAAGGACCAGTCCCGGCGGCGGGATCGAAATGACCGAGAAGGATCATGTCTCGAACACAACCGAGAATCTGTATTGGAGGACACTGATGAGTCAGGATCCCGCCTCGCTGTGCAGAAGAACGCTGGCAACCTTCGATCCGGAGAGAAAGACCTACACGCTGCAGGTCGCCGACAGAAGCTACATGATCGACCTGAACGCCCGGATGATAGCGCCGGAGGGGACTACTGGTGGGGATTCAGATGATGTCGGCTGGGATGTTCGTCTACTTGTGCTTGCGTATCTGACGAGCGCAACCGAAACACCGCTCGTAGGCAGATGGGTAAGCCCCGTAGAGTTCAGCGGAGGCGATCTGTTCTTCTCCTCTGACGCACACAACCTCCAATTCGTCGATCTACTGCATGCGTTTCGCTCTCCCACGGAGTTCCTGAGAGCAGGAGAGAAGATCGGTGGAAGAAGAGAAACTATAGGAGATACCTCTTTTGTGCTTCGTACGTTTCCGAGGATACCTATACTATTCATCTACTGGGCTGGAGACGAAGAACTGCCCTCAAAGATTTCTGTCCTAGTTGATGAGAGCGCAGCTCGGCATCTGGCCATAGACGGGCTATGGCTTGCAATCAGGTTCACGGAAAAGAGGCTTGCCCAGGCCATGAAATCAGAGGATGGGCGGTCTTCGCCATGACCACCTCATTGCGCTGATACAAGAACACCGTGAAACCGCCGCTAGCCACAGTCACGACGACATAGATCAGGAAAAATGCTAAGCTCATTGGTTCAGCAAAACCGGCAAAGTGAATCGCCATCACCGCGTTGGCACTCGAATCAATGGTGCCTGCTCTTCGTGTTTCTGTTTCAGGTCAGGAAACGCACCGAGTCGGCGAGCTATCTCTTCCTCTATTCGCTCGCGATGGATTGCGTTCATTGTGCAGAAGGGTACTTGGCGGACTTTGCCCTCACTGTCCACATATCCATAGTGAACGAGACATCGCCGCACACGCTCTAAGTCCATATTGTGCGGATCTTGAAAATGCATTGAGCCGATCATCAGATTTCTGCCGAACATGAACGCCTCTGCGCTTTCGTAGCTTGGTGAGAGAATCATGCGCCTCAGAAGCGCGTAGATGTGCCCTTTCTTGCGCACGAACCTACGTATCCCGAGGAAGTAGCGGATCTTCTTAACCTTGCGATGTAACCAGCCCGCTTTCCATTCTCTCCCCTCGCTAACAATCTTTCTCCACGTTTCGCAAGAGTAGGCCAATCCACCATCTATGTCTAGATAATGCTTCAACCCCCTGAGTTCTCCCGTTTCGTCGTCAATAATGAGCCAATTGGCAAATCCACAGTCCGGGTGACACGAAAACTCCACAGTGGCGACGTTGTCAAACCAGTCGACCAATCTGGCAAATTCCGAGATAGCTGAAATAGGATACCACGGGTTCAACACGCCCATGGTGTGTGCATCGACTCGACCCTGCAATTCCGATGATGTGAACCGCATCTCATGAATACTATTTCTGTCGAACCTACCACACATTGCGATGGGCTGGAATACGATTCCCACGACTGTCCCGATGTGTGCCACGGCGAAGTCTATTATGCTAGGGATCTCACGATCATTGACGCCCTTGGCTATTGTTGGCACAAGCACTATGCCGCCGGGCGGTTTTCCATAGCTATCGCGCCATTCGTCAATGACTTTGCCCCAATTCTCTATCGCTCTTTTCTTGATGTCCAGCAGATCACGTCCGCGCGTTCTAACGTATGCCTCCGGGTGCGTACCGTCGAATTGCAGATAGACCGCGTTCACGCCGGCTTCTGCCAACCGACGGCAGTAGTCGATACTCTCAGCAAGCCTTAGACCATTGGTGGTCAGCATGATGTGTTTGAAACCTAGCTCGGCCCCCTTGCGGACGATTTCGATGAGATCATCCCGGACCGTTGGTTCGCCGCCGGACAACTGTAACGTCAATGGGGGGTTCGGCGTTATGCTCCTGAAGTGCTCCATGATTCTCACTATCTCTTCGAACGGAGGTTCCACAGTGTATCCTCGCACATTCGCATTTGCGAAGCATATTGGGCATTTCAGGTTGCAGCGATTTGTGAGATCTATGAGGCATATGGCGGGCGTGCTGATGTGGTTTGGACAGAGCCCGCAGTCGTGTGGACAACCCTTGAGTGTCTGTCTCTCTGGCTTATCCACTTTCAGACCGTCTTTCAAGAACCTCTGGTTCCATTGATACACCCTCGCGTTCACGTGGATTATGTCATGGAACTCCCCGTGTTGAGCACACCATTTCCTCATGTAGATCTTGCCATCTTCCTCATAGATGAATCCTCGAATGGCTCGCTTACATTCCGGGCATACACTCTTGATCGGGCGCTCGTATCCATTCGTCCGGAAAGTCTCTTCTCCTTTGATCATGAATAGGTCTCCGATCTCGATTCCGGGCAGACGCTTGAAACATTCTCAGCATACCTACGAGTTTTGTATTTGAGTCATTGTGGTAAGTTTCTCTGAAGTCCTTGAGAAGTAATCGTCTTCTTGACCGGGCTCAACATCGTGAACACCCTTCCGTCATGTGGCTTCGTACCACATTCCTAACAGAGACCGGAAGGCAGCGGACAGCTCCGTACCACGATCCGGCCAAATGCCATGACGTGTACTTTGACGGATGTTTGACTCATTCCTCGTTCTCGGTTAGCTCTTTAGTTGAGGACCAGCTGTCGATGGCGGATCCCACGAAGGTGACAATTGAATGAGACAATTCATGCGAGCATGAGACTGGCACTACTTGCTCTTGGGCTTGTACGTGGCTGGGCTCTGGCTTGCTCCCGGCCATGGATTCCTAGTGCAGCTCGTCCAGCGTGAAGAGCAAACAAATTGTCGCGTAAGAACGACAAAGTCTCATTCAACATGAATAGACTGTGAGTGGTTCTAACCAGCACTTCATGCACAGCAGTGTTTCGACTTGCGAAATATCGCGGAACAGTCCCAGCGATGGCCTGCGATTTGAAGTGAACTAGACTTCAGGCGTGAGCCAGTTGATGAATGAGATCTCGTACTCGCTCCCGAATCTTGTCTCGTATTGATCGAATCTGATCGAGTGACTTGCCCCTTGGATCCTCAATCCCCCAATCCTCGACTTTGGGAAGGAATTTCGCCGGACAGAAACCTGAGGCCTCACATCCCATCGTTACGATCTTCTCGGCGGAGACGAGCATTTCCGCCGTGATCGACTTGGGCTTCGCTCCCTTGGCGTCGATTCCTATCTCTTCTAGTGCGTCGATCACAAGGGGGGACACTTCACGGGCGGGTTGAGTCCCGGCACTGATGGCGCGAAAGCCTGTCGGCCTTAGGTTGTTGAAGATGGCTTCTGCCATCTGGCTCCGGCCAGAGTTGCCGACACAGATGAAGAGAATGATTCTTTCCGTGTCGGAGTGCTGAGAAGGTCTAGGGTGTGTACTTGAAGGGATGTTTTGCCCGCTCCTTGTTCTCCTTCAACTCCTCAGTGGACGGCCAACCTTCAGCGGCTCTTCGGACCGCATGCCTCATCGCCTTGTAGTTGTTGATGTAGACTCGCTTTCTATCCACAGCAGCTGGATGGACGAATATGTTCGCTATTATTACGAGATCGTCGGCGACCAATCTGGGAATCGTTCCGTCAGCGACGCTATCAACGACAGCCTTTGCAGCTCCGGCCTGTGCCGGCCCGTAGACCAGACTGGCGTCTCTCATTCCTCTAATTGAGACCGTTGGAACGAGCAACGTGGGTGGTTTCACCGCCAAGTTCGGTTCAAGAATGGCCAGCAGCGGCTCGTGTCCAAGCGCTGGAGAGGCTTTGGCTCGTGCGAATGCTATTCCTACCGGTCCGTCTTTATTGCCTATCATAAGGTCGATGTGGGCGACCTCTGGTTCTTCTCCTGCGAGAGCTTCGCCGATTCTGAGAGCCGATTTTCGGATCTCCTCGGCTTCAATTCCGATGCCTGAGAAACGCTCGACGAGTGGCATCGCAGTGGGCGCTTCAGCCTCTACGGCTCTTGGCTTGGTCTTCCCTATCTTCTCTAGGTCGAGCCTCAGTTCATCCTTTTCCTCGTAGGTCAGCTCGCCACCGACAGTCAGCGGGAGACGTACAGGCCCGACCTCAATGCCCATCATGTTGAGCGCTGCCTTCGTTGCGACAGGCCCGCTCCTAGCCATGAATCGCGACATCTTCTGAAGCTTGACCTGAATCTGTCTCGCCTCGTTGAGCCTGCCCTCTTGAACTGCCCTGTATAGGTTGAGATGATGGTCAGGGAAGACATTGGAACTCGCAGAGATGATACCGGCGCAGCCTGCCGCGAGTGCTGGAAGGACCACCTCGTCATGACCACACATGATAGGCAGTCTCGCCCCGATCTTCTCCAGAACGGTCATGATGAATCGCAGCTCTCCGCTGCTGTCCTTGAGGCCGGCGATGTTTGGAATCTCGACCAGATCTTCTACCAGCTGCCAAGGCAGCGAGATCCCTGTCGCCTGCGGGATATTGTAGAGGACTATCGGTAGATCGACAGCCTCAGCAATCCGCCGATAATGTTCGTAGATGCCACGGTTCGCGGGTTTGTGATAGTAGGGTGTGACGACTATCGCCGCGTCAGCACCTACGTCCTTCGCATGCTTGGCTTTCTCGATCGCGAGGTCTGTTCCACTCGCGCCGGTTCCGGCAATGACCGGGACGCGAGCGTTCGTTTCATCTATTGTGACCTCCACTACGGTTCTTCTTTCATCTTCGGAGAGATTCTGAAACTCTCCAGTGGTTCCGCAGGGAACAAGCCCCGTGACGCCCATGTCGATCAGGTAACTGACGAATCGTCGGAGCCGCTCCTCGTCGACCTTGCTGCCGTCGTCCGTGAACGGCGTCACCATGGCGGGAATCACACCACTGAGTTTGAACAACACCGACATCCCGAATCTCGTACTGTCGTCATGAGCGCTTTAAGCGCATACGTTCACAGCCTGAGGCTGCCCCGAACGAAGCATTATATCACAAGCCTTGAACATTCCTCTGGAGTTCTGTGGAATGAAAGAAATCGAAAGAGCGCTCGAAAGGATTGGTCTACCCGGAAGGGATCTCTATTCGCTCCCGACATCTGCGAAGCGATTTCCAGACGGGTGCCATTGGCGTGTGGAGATCTCGGGAGTAGAACGGCCGTCAACCTTGAGGGCGTTGATCGAGGAGGCGAAGCAGCGTGACGTGCCCGTCCACAGATTGATCAGCGTTGTCATGGGTTCCACGCTTCTGACAAGAGATGAACTGAAGGAATTCGCCTCGCTCGCCGCCGACGCCGAGATGGAGGTCATACTCACTCCCGGGCCCAGAGCCGGTTGGGATGTCGGCCGGCAGATTGCAACCCCGGAAGGCGCCCTCTCCGGAATGCGTTTCAGAGGTGCCGACCAGCTCAACTATGTGATCGCAGACATCAAACGATCAATCGAGATAGGCTTCAGAGGCTTCTTGGTCGTCGACGAAGGATTGCTATGGGCGCTCAGCGAACTGCGCAAGATCGGCGAGATTCCCCAAGACGTGAAGTTCAAAGTCTCAATCTTCGCAGGTCACGCCAACCCCGCCGGAGCGAAGGTCCTCGAAAGCCTCGGAGCTGACACGTTCACCCCCGTGGCGGATCTGAGTCTCCCGCAGCTTGCAGCGATTCGGGCCGCCGTGAACATACCGGTGGACATCCACGTCTACCTCTTTGATTCGTTTGGTGGATTCAACCGACTCTACGAGTGTCCTGAATTCTGCCGGGTCGTGGCTCCTTGCTACTTCAAGATCGAACCAGGCGCAAGCGTTGGTACAATGTACAAACCTTGGGTTGCTCCCGACTCTCTTGCCTTTGCTGCTCGAGAGAAGGTGAAGTACGCGGAGATCATCAGAGAGCTCGTTCAGAAGCACTATCCTGAGGCCAAACTCTCGGAGAGAGGGGCCAGGGATCTAGCAATTCCGCAACTCTAGCCTACGCCGTTCATGTGGTTCTCACAACTCAGCGATTACTTCACGTCAGCCCAAACACTCTTCCACTCGTCTCGCACAGGCTTCCACATATGTTTCGAACCTTGCTTGGATCACTTGTTTTCGTTTGATCGTCAACGATTCAATGACCTTACAGCCCATGCTGATAAGCTTGCGAGTAATGCTATGAATGAACCTCTGTTCGTCAAACCCTCCACAGGTCATGAAGAGAAAGAACTTCGGAACCTCAAGGCCGCTCAGATTGCGAATGAATCTGTTCAGCGGTGGACAGCTGAAAGTCCATTTCGGGAACCCCAGAAGGACTCCGTCGTAACTCGACAAATCCGTCGGACGATTCTCTACATCAACCTCGGAACCTGGTACGAAAGAGTACGCAAGCCAGTGAAGATACGAACGGGCATGTCTAGGCGCTATCTCCGTGAGTTCTACTTCGTATACACCTCGAAGTCTCTCGTAGAGCGACTGGGCAACACGTTTCGTATTCCCTGTGCGCGAGAAATAGGCGACCAGAAGTCTCGCTCTTGGCTTTCTTGTTTGGTCTGGCACTTCGTGCAGCTCGCCTAGCTTCTCAATCGCAGCCCATCGACGTGACTTTCGAGACTATCCGAGAAGAGAGGCTAGGATGCCCTTTGCGCCGTGAAACTTGTACTCGGCTTGTCTCCACACTATGCTCTTTGATCCTTCGAGGACATCGTCGGTTATCTCTTGATCTCTGTGCGCTGGCAAGCAGTGCATGACAACCGCGTCGCTCTTCGCTTTCGAGAGTAATTCATCGTTGATTTGGAATCCTTCGAAGTCGAGCAACCTCTGTGCCCGTTCGGTGTCCTGTCCCATGCTCACCCAGACATCAGTGTAAAGAACGTCTGCCTCCTGAACTGCCTCGGTGGGATCATCGGTAAACCAAACCTTCGCGTTCGCTTTCTGTGCAAGCTCGTTCGCTTTGCGAGCGGTCTCGGATCTCGGTTGATAGTTCCTCGGCGTCGCTATTGACACGTTGACGCCCATGGTCGCGCATGCCAATATGAGGGAGTGACACACGTTGTTCCCGTCCCCGATCCATGCAAGCTTGAGGCCTTCCAGCTTTCCCTTCGCCTGTTCGATCGCGGCAAGATCTGACAAGGCCTGAGTTGGGTGTTCCATGTCGCTCAACGCGTTTATGATCGGCATACTCGCGTATTGTGCAAGTTCGACGAGAGTATCATGGTCTGGTGTCCTGTACACTAGTGCGTCCAAGTAGCCTGAGAGCACTCGGGCCGTGTCCTTGATGGGCTCTCCGCGCTTCAGTTGAAGTTCGTCAGGTCTCATATAGAGGACATCTGCACCAAGCCTCATCGCAGCTGACTCGAAGCTTACCCTAGTGCGAGTTGAGGGATGTTCGAAAAGCAACCCAACCACTCTTCCAGCCAAGATTCGAGCAGGCGTTCCGCCGGGAGCGATTGGCTTGAGTTTCTCTATCGATTTCAGAATAGTGCGGATCTCTGTCGCGTCAAGGTCGGAAACAGAGAGTATGTCCCTTCCTTTTAGACCGGCCATACCAAGACCGCCACTCCGGTGAGTTACGTTGAAATGAAGATGCCGGGTGCTCTTTAAAGTACCACAGTAACAGCAGCCTTGTCGCCTATTTCTTGACCTTCAGGTCGATGCCAACTGTTCGCTTGATGAGCTGCGCCAATGTGTCGGCGCCAGCCGCTGGGCCTTTCTTTGTGGGTATTGACACGACGATCGGGTATTCCCTTCGATGCTTGGCTAGCACCGGCTGAACCCAATCCATCACGGCTTCCGTCACCATAATGAGAGAGATCGAGTCGTCGGAAAGGAACTTCGAAATCGCTTTCTCAGCTTCAGCCCGGTCTTTCACGTATCTGCTCTTCTTCAAGCCTGAGACTCTGAAGTACGTCGCTGTCTCACGGTCGCCGAGCATTGCGATCTTGGTCATGTACGCCCAGCTCGAGCTATTGCTGCGTTCAGGCCATCTCTCAGAACTGTTTCAGCACATCATCTTTTCCCATTATTCGCCCGCAATAGTGGCAGCGTAACCTGAGAGGCTCGGAGACTTCTACTTTGAACTCCGGGGTTACAGGCTCCTGTGCGTTCACAACGCATGAGGGATTATTGCACATGATGATGCCTCTGATCGTTTCAGGAAGTTGAACGCGCTTCTTGGAGGTCACCTCGTACTCTCTTATGATATTGATCGTGGCCTTCGGAGCGATCAGCGCGATTTTGTCGACTTCTTGAGGGTTTAGTTCCCTGTCCTCAATTTTGACGATATCCTTGCGTGCGAACTGCTTGCTCTCGACATTCATTGCGACGCTGACAATCTGTCCTCCTCTGCCGTCGATGCCAAGAATGTGGAGAACATCTAGCGCGTGGCCATGCTCGATGTGATCGATCACTGTCCCGTTCCGGATCTTTTTGACGTGCAGCTGTTCCTTCGAGGACAAGCGAAGCTCAAAATCGGCTAGTGCGATGCCTCGGTATATATGAATTGAAAGAGGTTGGACTGTAGGCAATTCCGGCGGTGTTATGGTCTGCCCGACGCTACGTTCTTTACCAAACCCCGAGGCTAATTCGGTAGGTGCCTCTGGTGGATTTTGTCGGAAGAGACATCGTATCGATCAGAGACTTCACACGAGAGGAGATTGACTACCTCCTGAAAATGACCGATGTTGTTGAACCTCTCGCTCGAAGAGGCTCCGACATGTTGCGAGGCAAGATTCTGGCTACGGTTTTCTTCGAGCCGAGCACGCGTACTAGGCTCAGCTTCGAGTCCGCCATGTATAGACTGGGGGGAACATGTGTTGGGTTTGCTGACCCAAGAGCCGCGTCCGTCGAGAAGGGGGAGAACCTAGCAGATACTGTGAGGGTTGTTGAGAACTATGCCGACGCCTTGGTAATACGCCACCCCCTTGAGGGCGCAGCACGACTCGCAGCTGAGTTCTCATCAATTCCGGTTATCAACGCCGGCAGCGGCGCCGAAGAACATCCAACTCAGGCCTTGTTGGATCTCTATACGATTAGACGAGAGAAGGGGAAGATAGACGGTCTCACCATTGGGCTGGTGGGAGACCTGAGATATGGCAGAACTGTACACTCGTTGGCCTACGCACTCGCCCAATATCAAGTGAGGCTGTACCTGATCTCTCCTGACCCACTCCGCATGCGAAGAGACGTGCTTGTGGAAGTTGAGAAGAGAATACCGGTCGAAGAGAGCAGCGACCTAGCTAAAGCGCTGTCGCGGCTAGATGTCGTCTACATGACGCGAATTCAGAGGGAACGGTTCCCCGACCTAGCGGAGTACGAGAAGGTCAGAGGATCGTACAGGCTTGGCGTATCGGAGCTGGCGTCGGCCAAGAGAGACGCGATAGTGATGCATCCCCTTCCGAGGGTCGACGAGATCAGCCCGGACGTTGACGCCACTCCCCATTCGAAATACTTCAAGCAAGTCTGGTACGGTCTTCTGACTCGCATGACGCTGATATCGCTCGTGCTTGGAGCCTTAAAGTGAGGCGGGCAGGATCTTTTCTGTTACTTGATGTAACACTTATATTCGCGAAACGTTACCTACGGTAAACGACGCACTTTGAGACTCGCTGTACTCGACCCATCAAGAACCGCAAGAGTACTCCCACTACACGTGTTGGACTACACATCCTTCAGAGATACCTTCGCGTCTGCCCAAGATGAAACCGAGCTACACATGCTCGAGAAATTCCACGCGGCGAGATCGATGATCCAACGCGGTCTCCAGAACACATTCGTGTCAGCCAGACTGAGAACAATTCCCGAAACAGGGCACACACTGAACGTGGATGTCTGCGGTACTGAGGATGGCGACTTGAACCTAGTCTTCTGCGAGACAGGCCCGGCCGATGAGAGACTGTTCCAGAGTCTGGAGTTTGTGGAGGATGCCGATAACGCCAATGCCACGTTGATCTTTCCCTCGAGAATTGATACAAGAGAGATCGCTGACCGGTTTCCTGAAGCGCTCCAATCTGGGAAGTTGGAGATTCAGAGACTCCCCTGGCGAGAACGAGCCGTCGACCGCACCTTCCGCGAAGCCTTGGAAGTTATGGATCAGCTAGTGAATGAGACACGACTGCGCATGCTAGTGCCTTTGCTAGAAGGCCCCCATGCCAAGAGACACTATAGAGCAGAGATCAACCCGAAACTCGTGTACGAGAACTTGACATCTCTAATGAGTCACCGACTCATAGATGAACTCGAGGACGACACCTACGGACTCACTCCAGTCGGGAAGCAGATCTTCTGCGAGTACATGGCATTCCTAGAGAGAGTACGGCGAGTTCTAAAAGAGAGCAGGGATTGAGGAGGTAGATCAAATGAACACGCCATTCGAATTCCCGGAACGACTGTGGAAGAAGCCGATTGAGATCTACAACGGAAAGCCTCGACTACGCTTCGCAGCTTCGAGCTACGCGCCCGAAGCAGCGTATCCACTGTTCGGAGACAGAACCCCTAACCGTGATCCACCGCAAAACGATGAATCGGTACTGGGACCTGAGGTGATAGTCTCCACCGAAGCTGGAAATGCGAAGGTAACGGTCGAACTAACAACCACGAGAAAGGAGGACTTGAGACTCAACTGCACAGAAGACTCTGTAACCCTCTCTGTCAGGACCAGTACCGGACCATGGGTCAAAGAGATCCGCCTTCCTTTCCGAGTTGACCCTGACACTGCGAAAGCCGTATTCAGAAATGGGCGGCTGGAGCTTGTGGTCAGAAAGCACGGCAAGTTCAACCCTCCCCAACCCAGACTCGATTGGGTGTGAGAGTTACGACTGATGCAGTAAGACAACTCGATCTCTGCAGGAACTTCGGCGATGTCTTCGAAGTTGTGAAGAAGACCGTCGAGAATTCGCTTGGTCAACATCGATCAGGTCTGATGCTGTACTTGGCAGAACTACCCTCACATGTTGGCGCCTTTCACGCCGTGGGCAGTAACGGAATCGTCATGAATAGGATGGCGCTTGATGCCGTGACGCGGTCAGCTCGCACAATTCGCCAGATCAACTCATACGTGTACTCAATCCTCCTTCACGAGTATCTGCATGCCCTAGGCTACGTGGACGAGGCCGAAGCTAGGAGGCTCGTCTATCAGATCTCCAGGGAGAACCTTGGGGACGATCATCCGGCGACGGATATCGCTCACAGAGGCCCGGCGGTAATCTTCCCCGGCGTTGGTGAACCCACGTTCAAGGAACGCTCAGAGAATGTTGAAATCATCACGGATTTCGACCGATCCGCTGACAGCTATATCAAGTAGGATCCCGACAGGTTCTTCCCGCTTCGAAACCAAGGAATTCTGAGCGCAAGTTGGCAAGGTTCGTCGTACACAAGCACTCAGCTCGAACACTCCACCACGATCTGCGTCTAGAGCTTGATGGCTGTCTCAAGAGTTGGGCGGTGCCCAAGGATCCGCCTCAGACATCTGGCGTGAAACGGCTGGCGGTCACCGTGGATGATCATGCCCTCGACTACATCGATTTCGAGGGAACCATCCCTGAAGGGGAATACGGTGCAGGGACGGTCGAGATCTGGGACAAGGGAACCTTCGACATTGCGAAAAGGACTGAGACCGCGATCGCTGTAGTCTTTCATGGCAAGATGCTTCAAGGAGACTATCGACTCATACGAACGAAGGACAAGAACTGGCTGATCTTCAAGACTGGAAAGTGATGTCTTTCAGAATCGAATACCGTGTGATCTTCGCGATTGAGAGAAAGGTAGAATTAGGGATCGAGGCTCTGTTACGGCGTCTGGGGCCGTTGTCTAGCATGGTATGATACCCGGCTCGGGGCGGAGACTGCGAGAGCCCGGGAGGCCGTGGGTTCAAAATGGCCTTGAAAGCCATGACATTCCCACCGGCCCCACCACTACTCGGATCTGATGACACTTGCCGTGGCCGCCCGAAGACACCCGATAGAATGTCACATATCCCGCCTCTGAACTCACTTTCTAGCTAGGCGGATCTCCGCAAGTTGAAAGAGTATCATGAGCTAATTGCGAAATTGAGAGAGCTGAACACGAGGGGGTTCATCAGGACTCATAGAGTTGGGAACACTGGACTAGGCAAGACCCTGGAGGACTTGCTGGGCATCCGAGAAAACAACATTCCCGGCCCCAACGGCACGATGATTGAACTGAAGTCCGCCAGGAAGAGCTCGACCAGCATGATCACCCTATTCACAAAGTCTCCCCTGCCCAAGAGCGCCAATTCAGTCCTGCTCGATGAATATGGGTACACAACTCCCAAGAGCAGAGGAAAGAAGATACTACATACAACCGTCAACGCGATTGAATACAACACTCTACGCGGGAGAGTCGGATTCAAGATCAACATAAGCGAAGACCTCGTTGAGCTTGTGACCCAGCGGCGTGAGGTGCTTGGCTATTGGGATAGGGCCACCTTGAAACAGCGATTCGAAGCAAAGTTACCAAGACTTCTTTACGTAAAGGCCGAGTCAAGGGGTTCCGGAGTCGAAGAAGAGTTCTGGTACAACGAGGCTTGGCTCCTGGCCGGCTTCAGTTTCGAAGCTTTCCTGACTCTTCTTAGGCAAAGAAGAGTACTCCTCGACATCAGAATCGGTCAGTACTCGGACGGTCGTCCCCACGATCACGGCACCGCCTTCAGGGTCATGCCACCTGACCTTGACGCGTGTTTCACCCACCGGGAAAGAGTGATCTAGCCGCATTTGCCCCTAAACATGAAAGGTTATAACTGCATATCATTCAACCTTGATGTGATCCTGAGTTGACCAAGAACGCCCGCCTGTATCTCACAATTCCAGAAGAGTTGGACAGAAGATTCCGGGAGGAAATCGCGAAGAGGCTCGGCATGAGGAAGGGCAACCTCCAACTCGCTATTGAAGAAGCCATCGAGCTTTGGCTTAGATCCGGGAAGAGATAGGAGAGGCGCTGCATGCAGGCCCAGATTGCCAAACCGTTGAAGATTGGATACAAGCGAACATGTCAATGCCCGCCGAGCCACATCAACTGCTTGACGCCAAAGGAGTGGGTGAAAAGTCAAGTCGCAATCTGGGAATTCTCTTACGAGAAACGGGACGTACGAGACAAGAATATTCACCCAGCCACGTTTCCCATAGCTCTCGCAGCTCAATGCATCGAACTCTTTAGCCATAGAGGCGAACTGATCCTCGACCCATTTGTTGGTAGCGGAACAACGCTAGTCGCGGCTCAAGATCTTGGGAGAAACGCCGTCGGCTTTGACCTCAAGAAGGAATACGTCAAGCTGTCACAATCTCGACTTGGACAAACGCGCCTTGATTCCAAGACTCAGCAGGTGGTCGTATGCGATGATGCTCACAACATACCGGAATATCTTCATGAGGAGACCGTTTCGCTCGCTGTGACATCCCCGCCGTACGCGAACATGCTAAATCGCCCACGGTTGAACAAAAGTATGCGCAGCGATCAAAGAAGAAACCAACATTTCCTCAAAGTTCAGCAGTATTCAGATGACCCGCGCGACCTGGGCACAATGGAGCCGGAGAAATATGCGGAAGTCATTGGGGAGATCTACAGAGGAATACTGCCACTCATGCGCACGAAAGCTCACAGCGTCATAAACGTCGCTGACCTGTGGGTTAGAGACGACGACCACGGCAAACGTGTCATGATTCCGTTCTATGTCGCCAGGGCGATGGAAGCAGGGGGTTATGAGCTTCGCAATATTATATTCTGGGACAGGCGAAATCTGGTCAACCAGGTAGGCATATTCGGGTGGCCTAGCAACTACATCACGCTAGGTACAACGTATCAGTATATCCTGGATTTCTGGAAACCGCCAGACTGAGGGTTGCCTTCGGTTAGGGGAACCCCTCGGGAACACAGTCTCTCATTTCCTGACTTTGCTCTCGTCACTGGAACTCCTGAAACTGAATGACTTAGCGCTCCGCGATATCAGGCGCTTTTGAGGCATGTCAAGGACCAACATGTGACTCCGGCAGCCGATGATCCCTTCGGACTCTTCGAAGAAAGCCGTGATGCAACGTAGTCGGGTGGGGGCTGTGAACCTTCTCCTACCATGTGCCTGTTCTTAGGTACTCGTCGATGGCCTTGGCGGCTTTCTTGCCTTGACCCATTGCTAGGATGACGGTTGCTCCGCCGGTTGCCACGTCGCCTCCGGCGAATACTCCTTTCTTTGAGGTCTTGCCTGTTTCTTCATCAATGATCACAACGCCGTCCTTGCCGGTCTTGAGGTCCGCTGTAGTCTTGGGGATCAGTGGGCTGGGGCTCTGTCCGATCGCGATGACAACTATGTCGGCCGGAATGCGGAAGTTGGATCCATCGATAGGAACGGGGCGTCGCCTCCCAGAGGCATCAGGCTCGCCGAGCTGGTTCCTAAGGCATTCCAGCTCCTTGACATGGCCGTTCTCATCACCGTGTATGGCCAAGGGTGTCGTCAGCAACATGAACCGGATTCCTTCCTCCTCCGCGTGATGTATCTCTTCCACGCGTGCCGGCATCTCATCGCGTGATCTACGATAGACGATTATTGACTCCTCAGCACCTAGCCGTAGGGCGCTACGTGACGCATCCATCGCCACGTTGCCTCCGCCGATCGTTATCACCCGACGCCCGCGTGCGATAGGTGTGTCGTACTCAGGAAAACGATATGCCTTCATCAGGTTGGCGCGGGTCAGATATTCGTTCGCAGAGTAGACGCCGCTCAGGTTCTCTCCAGGAATACTCAGGAACCAAGGGAGTCCGGCTCCTGATCCCAAGAAGACAGCGTCGTACTCTTCAAGCAACTCGTCAACTGTGGCCGCGTTTCCCACAACAAAATCCTTGACGAGCTTCACTCCGAGATGGCACACATAGTCTACTTCACGGCGGACGATAGCCTTCGGCAAGCGGAATTCCGGAATACCGTACACGAGCACTCCTCCTGCCTCGTGCAGCGCCTCGAAGATCGTCACCTGATGACCCAGCTTGGTCAGATCGGCCGCAACAGTAAGGCCTGCGGGACCAGACCCCACGATCGCCACCTTCTTACCCGTTGTAGGGGCCAGCTGAGGGATCGGCGGGTCGCCTTGTGCGGCTTCCCAATCGGCGACGAAACGCTCCAAGCGACCGATGGCGACAGGTTCGAAGCGCTTAGCTAATGCGCACTCCTTCTCGCACTGATCCTCTTGAGGACACACTCGGCCGGTAATGGCGGGAAGCGCGTTGGTCTCTTTGATCATGTTAATGGCTCCGCGGAAGTCTCCTTCAGCGACGAGCTCCACGAAGCCAGTTATGTTGATGTTCACCGGACAGCCTTTCATACACTCGTTACGAGCGCACTTTAGACAACGCTGAGCCTCAGCCATTGCCTCCTCAGGAGTATAGCCGTACGGAACTTCGTTGAAGTTCTTGATTCGCTCCTTGGGCGGCTGTTCAGCCATAGGTGTCTTTTTCGGGACGATCTTCTTGGCCACTAGCCACCTACCCTTGCCATGGCGCTATCGAGTTGGCACTGATGCTTCCAGCGTTCGATCGCCAGCTTTTCCTGTTCTCCGTAGAACCTCAAACGCGACAGAAGGATGTCCCAATTCACTGCATGAGCGTCGAACTCGGGGCCATCTACGCAGACGAATCTTGCCCCGCTGTTAGTGACGACACGACAGCCGCCGCACATGCCTGTGCCATCGATCATTATTGTGTTCAGGCTGACGATCGTTGGCACACCGTAGGGCTTCGTCGCCATCGAGACGAACTTCATCATTATAGCCGGGCCGACCGCCCATATCCTTGCGATGCCATTCTTACCGCGGGCTTCGAGCAACTCCTTGAGCGGTTCGGTCACGAGCGCCTTGCGGCCATAGGAGCCGTCGTCAGTGCAGATGATCAACTCGTCAGAGACGGATCTCATCCGATCCTGCCAGAATAGGAGAGATTCGTTCCGAGCCCCGATGATGGAGATAACATGGTTCCCCACATCTTTGAGTGCGCGAGCAATGGGGAAGATCGGGGCGATTCCAACTCCTCCACCAACGCAGACGACCCTCCCGTACTTTCCGATCTCTGTGGGATGACCGAGTGGACCAGCGACTGTGAGAAGTTCGTCTCCGGGCTTGAGAGTGCCCATCTGCATTGTGGACTTACCGACTTCTTGAAAGATTAGTGTGATTGTTCCAGCCTTACTGTTGTAGTCGGCGATGGTGAGTGGGATTCTTTCGCCCGGTTCATCGACGCGGACGATGACGAACTGACCTGGCTTTGCCTTGCGAGCGACGGTCGGAGCTTCCACTACGATCAATCTGACCGCGTCACTGAGCGTCTGCTTTTCCAATATCTTGTGCAGTGGTGTCTGCTTCTCCAGCATCTTGTACAATGTCTGACCTCCCGACTTCGGAACCTCTAGCAACCGCGGCACCCGTGTGAACTGTTTTCGAATTTTGTGCCTCGTTGCTCTGTAGGGTTATATTTACTCTGGGGTTCGAGATCTTTACTAACTCAGTTCTAGACTATACTCTCTGTGCGACATCTCGACAAGACCCATGACTACTCGGTGAGGGTCGGATCTAGGCAAAAGATCGAAGCTGCCTTACGGTGCCCAGATAGGTACCATCGAGAAGCTGAACCTCTGCTTCGTTCATGTCCACGATTCCGCGTCTAAGTAGCGGACCGAATCGATCGGTTCTTGTTCCTTTGGGTCCGAATCGCTCTCTCGTGTTTATCGCTCGCCCACCCAAGAAGTCGTTGAAGGGCGGAACGAAAAGACAACGAGCAACTCTCAACTCGACTCCATATCGTTCTTTGACTTTGTTCGCGATGCTCTTGAGGCTGCTGTGCTCTTCTTCCTTCAAGACCATGCGGGCCAATCTTGCCCCGTTGCATGGAGCACGCACCCAGACCGGCCTCGTGATTCTGTAGCCTAACGCGTCCGTGAATGCTACGATTGGATGTAAATGCCCTTGAATGAGAGACTCACATCCGAGTAGTTCGGGAGCCGGCCACGCATGTCCATGGAATAGACCGTACCTTCCCCACAGCGCAATGCCGGTTGGCGGAAGGATCTTGACCTGTGGCGGGGTCATCGGCTCTATGTTGCCGTCATGGTTGCCCTGAATGATCTGGATATCGGAAACAAGCGGCACGATCTTCTCGAAAAACTCTGGAACATCCCGCCACTCCTCCAATTCTGCCCCGACGACTGTGTGCTTCACGTCGCCAAGAAAGACAATCCTCGTGGGGCTCGACTTGTGTATGATCTCGACCAACCGATCGGTCAATTTCGATGTCTGTGACGGAACATGAATTCCCTGTTGCGCGAGCGTCACTTCCCAACCGATGTGTAGGTCACCCACAACGAGGACACGCTCGCCCTCACCCTCCAACAACAGAGAAGGAGAACCATCTATAGGACCTAAGCTGTACCCTACCATCCGGCCTACCTTCTATGCCCTATTGAGGACGCATCAGGACACAGCTGCTTCAATATACCTTAATCAAACGCTCGAAGCAGTAGGGGCGTCGCCCTTCGCGGGAATCGGTATGTCACACGCCTACGACAAGGAACTCAAAACGATCGAGGAGGCATGCCGGGACATCGGATCTTCCGGCAAGCTGACCGATGTCCAAAGAGAACGACTCACCGAGCAGTTCGGCGATCGATTCAAGAATGCTTTGCAACTCGTCAATAGGCGAAAGGTGCGAAGGTTCAGGTTCAAACCAAGCGAGCGAGTGATCTGGGCTGTAGAAGGTAGAAAGGGAGTCTATCAAGTCATACCTGAAACAAACTTCTGCAACTGTGACGACTACTACTTCCGCGTCATGGACGGCAAGAGAGCGCTATGCTATCACATAATTGCCCAGAGGATCTCATCTGCACTCAAGAAGTATCAGACCAGCGATCTACGGGACCGGCAGTACAGTAGAGTCACGCAACAGTGGAGGACGAGGGCTGAGACAGCACCTTGAGACTGGGAAATTGTTTAAATTGGAAAACCCTGTGTACCCTCGCAAGATAGGCGTACATACATGACCGCTGACGAATACTACACACTCATCCAAATCGCCATGACAGTCCTCGCAACTGCAGCTCTCCTTCTCGTCTTCGTCTACTTGGCATATGAGAAGAGCTAGCTGCCGCTCTTGAGTGGCCGATTTCCTTCTGGCGTGACGCGTGATCGGTTCAACGAAATCAATAAACCGAACACCTAGAGTTCGCCATCCCAACTCGGATGATCTAGTCGCCAGTGCGTCACGCTAGAATCTTCCCCTCAAGCTCGAAGGTCAACTCATGGTTTGTCAGAGGGTCGCAGTTGTCGAATGATGCGTTCGCTCTACTCCAGAAGCCGGTTCGCGAGCAAGTTTCTAGGCTGGAGATAGAGGAAGCTAGCGACATCCAGAGGCTCGCGATCCCCGCGATCCTTGAAGGAAAGAATGCTCTTCTCATTGCCCCCACAGGAACCGGAAAGACTCTTGCCGCTGTCCTACCAGTCTTCGACCTCTTCGTTGCAGCCCGAAGCAGAAACGAGACACGCGGAATATCCATATTGTACGTGACACCTCTTCGTGCGCTGAACAGGGACATACTTCGAAGACTGTCCGAGATCGGTGCTGAGCTGGGAATCAAAGTTCAGGTCAGGCACGGAGACACTGCCGTGGCCATTCGAACACTCCAAGCAAAGTCTCCTCCGAATATGCTGATCACGACTCCAGAAACCCTTCAAGCAATTCTGCCGGGAAAGCGCATGCGGCAACATTTGAGAAACGTTCGATGGGTCATCGTTGACGAGATACATGAGCTAGCGACTGACAAGCGTGGAGTGCAACTTGCGATTGGCCTTGAGCGTCTACGTAACTTGACGAGCGAAGACTTCCAGAGAATTGGGCTCTCAGCAACCATCGGCGACGAAGAGAGGATAGCGAAGTTCCTCGCAGGTTCTGATAGAGAGATTGAAGTTGTCAGGTCGACGGAAGGTAGGGGATTTGAAGTACAAGTCGACTTCGTTTCTCCGACCTCAGCGGATCGCGAACGGAGCGAGCAGTTCAGCGTTCCGTCATCTTCCATCGGCCGCGCAAGACGCATCGCCCAGCTGATAGGAGAGAAGAATTCCGTCTTAGTGTTCACAAATACGCGTGAGCACGCGGAAGCTGTCGGGGCTCAGCTGAGAGCTCTCGATTCACAGACGCCTGTGCGCGTCCATCATGGGTCTCTCTCGAAGGAGATTAGAGAAGAAGTCGAGAAGGACTTTCACGACGGCAAGATCAAAGCCGTAGTATGCACGTCATCGCTTGAGCTTGGACTTGATGTTGGTTCGGTTGATTTCATCGTTCAATACATGTCTCCGCGACAAGCGGCTCGCCTCATTCAGAGGATAGGCAGGAGCGAGCACAGGCTACGAGGCGTCGCGAAAGGCGTCATAGTGGGGGCATCAGCGGACGATGT
>Ga0129297_10000326_pt1 | contig 23001 bp, 16 predicted proteins | sample I18A1metaG_FD_94708 | JGI IMG/M metagenome (GOLD analysis project Ga0129297, IMG submission 94708) | Lake sediment bacterial and archeal communities from Gulf of Boni, Indonesia to study Microbial Dark Matter (Phase II) - ​I18A1 metaG | ecosystem: Environmental > Aquatic > Freshwater > Lake >... | reverse complement strand
ACCTCCACTTCAATGTCCCCGAAATCGCGTTTGAATTCATGAACGATCGGCTCGAGGGGATGACGTCCGTCTCCACGGCCGAGAGCAACTTCCGCCGGCCGGAACGCGCCGATCATAAAAATCCGGTTTCCGCCAGCGCGGCGTCCCAGATGGAAGAATAAGCTTGCCGAGCCGGCGTCCACCCACTGGAGGTCATCAAGGATGAGAAGCAGAGGCTTTTCTTTGGCCAGCTCGAGCAGCACTCGTGTGTATTGTTCAAAAAGGTTACTCTGTTGGAGGGCCGAATCGGTAGGAAGCGAAGCCTTGCGCTCCACCAGCCTCTTTAAACTCGTCAGCCAATTTGTCAATCCCGCAGCAAACGCTTCGCTGCGTGAAACCAGTCCTGATCCACGGACAAATATATCGATCAAATCGGGGCCGTTTTCCAGCAGCGTTTTGACGGCAAGAGGCATGAGATTCCACAAGCGAATAGCATGCTCTCGGGAAATCAGGCCGGCCGTCCACTTCGCTTCGACGTCTCCAGTTAAAAGACCCAATACCTCGATGAATGGCAGGTAAGGGTCCCCAATCCCCGTGTGGGCATTGCATTTGCCAAAAGCGACTATTAGGTCGGGGTGCAGTTCTTGAGCTTGGCGGGCGAATTCCAGGAGCAAGGCTGTTTTTCCGCTCCCGGCTTCCCCGGTGACAAAGATGACCTGGCCCTGTCCGGATAGACTGGCTTCAAGGCCTTTCTTCAGCCTTTCCAATTCCTGCGTGCGGGCCACAAAAACCGGTTTTTTAATTTGAATTTCTTCTTCGGTTTCGGTCAGAAAAGCGGGCGTTTTGGGTTTTAGAGGGGCAGATACTCCCGACCATCCTTCTTCGATGCTTCTCAATTCCACCAGCAATTCTTCACTCGTCTGGTACCTTTTCTCCCTGTCCTTTTCCAAGCATTTCAGTATCACCGTGCTGAGCTCTTCTGAGATTTCTTTATTAAGTTCTTTCGGATTCAACGGGATTTCTGTCTTGTGCTTCAGGGCAATGCTGAGGGCCGTTGTTCCCTCAAAGGGAACCCTTCCCGTGACCATTTCATACAGCACGGCTCCCAGCGAATAGACATCCGACCGCTGGTCGGCCTCCTTCCCCTCCACTTGCTCAGGGGACATGTAGTCGGCAGTCCCTATGATCATCCCGGCTTCGGTCACTCCCCGCGCTTCAATAGACCGGGCGATCCCAAAATCCATGATGTGAGCATTTCCCTCTTTATCGACCATGATGTTTCGCGGTTTGAGGTCGCGGTGAACCACACCCAGGCGGTGGGCTTCAGCCAGCCCCTCGCACATCTGCTTAGCCAGGGAGATAGCCGTTTTTTCCTGGAGTTGACCTTCTTTTCTAATGATTGACTTTAAGTCTTCTCCCGGGACAAATTCCATGGTGATGTAATAGGTTTCTTCTTCTCTGTTGATGTCGTGCATCCGGCAGACATTCTTGTGGGTAATCCTTCGCGCATATTTCAGCTCATTCCGGAATCGCTCGATCGTCCTTTCATCGGAAGCGATCTCGGGATTCAAAAGCTTGAGCGCTATTTCTTCGTTGATTTCTTTGTCCAGGACCTTATAGACCTTTCCCATGCCGCCGCTTCCCAGTTCTTCGAGGACCTCGTATCTGCGGGCGAAAAGAGTCCGGGGCATCAATCTCGTTACGGGGATTTTCAAAGTCCGTGTGGGAGAAGGGGATGTTTTGCGAGAAGGCTTGAGATGTGTCTTGCACTTCTTGCAGTGGGACACGCCTTCCGGGTTGTCAAAATGGCATTTGGGGCACCTCACGGCTTGGCGTCCTTTTTAGGAAATTGATTTTCGATCGGGATTGCCGGTCGCAAGAATCATAAATCATGAGGAAAGGAGATGTCAATCAGGTGGATTCAATTAGCTAACCTTGCCCATTTTACACGCTTGGCTTCACTTTTTGGCCTGGGATGTCATATTATATAAGTGAAGGTCAGGTTGTGAAATCAGCGGTAAGACGGCCGCTGCCAAGGATAACATGAAAAGCCGGTGGAAATTTTTTTCCCTTGCCGTTGTCTTTCTGAGTGCTGGATTCCCTGCGACGACCCCTGAGCAGCCGGTCCAGATTTCTGTCGAGGTGACTGACCGAAAAGGCAACTTTATCCAAGGATTGAGGCCCGATGAATTTGAAATTGTCGAAAATGGAAAGAGGCAAGAAATTAAGGATTTCGCCTCTGGCCAGGTGAGGAACGGACAGTTATTTGTCACCACTGCCGATGGAGCAACTTCGAGCCGGTCCAGGGTATTTTTTGTCATCGTCGATCAAGCCTCGGCGAACTTCTTTTCACTCCAGAAAATCAAGAATCCGCTTAAAGATTTTTTGAAGAAGCTCTTCAACCGCGGTGATTCTATCTGTCTTTTTATGGGGAGAGAAGCGGTGGCCTGGCTTCAGGGACGTCTTGTAGACTTGAGTCCAAAAACAGAAACCCAGGAGACGGGCGCCACGAGAAAATTGGCTCTGGCGGAAATATTCTCGGATTTCAGTGAGCAGGTCGTGGACTCAACTCAGACGCCTTATACGCCGGCCGGTCTCCAAGAGACCCGGGACAAGGGTTTTAATCCCAAAGAAAAACCTCAAGAACGGTTTGCCGGGCTTGATCTCGATTACTCCCGATTTGGCATGCTGAATTTTGTCGGCCGGCTGAACTCCCTTGCTCGGATGGTTGAGGCAATCCCGGGTGAAAAAACGCTCCTTATCATTTCCGAGGATAACAGAGATTCTGGAGAGTCTTCTGCCCCCGATGAAAGGAAAGTCGCTACTTCCTATATCGGCGGAGGTCGTTTCATGGGCATAGTCGTCGATGATGGGGAAAAAGTGGCTCCCCGTCTTGTCAGTTCCTTGAATCTGGGGGAAACCTTGAGCCATTCGCGAACTGCCGTCTATTCTGTTCTCCTGGATTCGGGTCTAGTCAGAATGCCTCATCTGGAGAGCACGGAGGCTATTCCAAGCTCGGTGCTGTTTCCTAGCGGCAAAGATAAGTCTCAACCCACTGGCCTCGCAGAAATACGTGTTCGGTCAGAGAGCGAGGTCTATCGAAATATGATAAGTGACCTGGCTAAAGAAACCGGGGGCATCGTCCTGCCTAGGACCAAGAACATAGAGGATGGGCTTGCTAAAATAGGACAGGCGATGGAGGAAATGTACCTGGTTTCTTATGTGTCGACGAACCCAAGACTTGACGGGAAATTCCGCAAGGTGGAGGTTAAAGTCAAGAGGGAGGGCGTCATCGTCCGGCATCGGAAGGGCTATTTTGCCGTCGATAGAGACGCAGAAGCAGAGAAAGAACTCCGCCGGTCCCTCGAACAAAAAGTGAGTAGCCCAACCTTGACGGTTATCTTGAAGACAGAGACCCTGCCGCTGCGGCCCTCGGGCCTTTTTTTTCTCCTGAAAACCGAGCTCAAGGGGCTTGCCCTAACCGACCGCTTGAAGATTGAAGAGAGCGGAGCTCAAAGCGTTCTCTCAAGCCGCTTCCGGCTTCTTCTTCAGGTTGAGAATGAGAAAGGAGAAGTCATCAAAAGAGAGGTCCGGCCGTTCAACCTGGAGGTCCGCCAAAATGAGCTCCACCTCCGGCCGGCGATTTATGGCGGAGAAATGCTCGGAGAGGGCAAATACCGGGTTCGTCTTGCCCTAAAGGATGAAGTTGGAGGCGAGGTCACAACCGTCGAGAAAGAGGTTGAAGTTCGTGTCCCTGAACGGGGTCCCAAGCAAAACAGGCTGGACCGGGTTTGTTTTGTGAGGAAGAATTTTCCAGTATTTGAGCTCGGAGATATTCCGAGGTTTATGGAATACGAGGGAGCCCTCCTCTATCCCCGATTAGACTCCGAGTTTGGGACTGAAGAGGCGATCGACTTATTCGTGGAAATGAGTTCCGACAATCCGGGTCGCGCCGATTTCTATTTGACTGTCATCCGGATCAAGGACGAGCAAGTTTTCAAGTCCTATGAAATGTCCGCTTTTCTGGAGAGGGGATCGAATCCCATCATGATGAGCGTCCCCCTAAAAGATTTCTTCTTTGGGGACTACATCCTTCAGGTTCTCGCCATCGAAAGGGAAAACGGGCAGTATTCTCTGGTCCGTTTGCCTTTCCAAGTCGTTCCCTGAGGAAGCTTTCTAAGCCCAAACTTGCTGACCCTGTTTGGAAAGAGTTGCCTTATTTTAATAGTTCAGGTATCTTCACGGATATGATCAGGGAATTGAGGAGAAAGGAATTGAAAAAACCGGCCTTTTTTCTTTTTTTATTAGTTGCATTTATCTTCTGTTCATACCAGGGGTTTTCGCAAGAGCAAGAGAAAGTATCTCCGGCGGAAACAGGAGTCTTGATGCTCTGGGGAGTCAAAATTCCCATGCGCGACGGAATCAACCTGAATGCGACAATTTTTCGGCCCGAGGGAGCGAGCAAACCCTTGCCCGCGATTTTTACTTTAACGCCCTATATTTCCGATACGTATATCGACCGGGCCCTTTATTTTGCCCGGCATGGCTATGTTTTTGCTGCAGTCGATGTCCGGGGCCGGGGGAATTCGGAGGGCCAGTTCGAACCGTTCGCCCAGGAAGGCCGGGACGGATGCGACATCGTTGAGTGGCTGGCTGCGCAGCCCTGGTGCAATGGAAAGGTGACGATGTGGGGAGGTTCCTACGCCGGGTTTGATCAGTGGTCGACTCTCAAAGAATTTCCGCCCCACCTGGCGACGATCGTCCCTGCAGCCGCGGCCCATCCGGGCGTCGATTTCCCTTTTTATAACGGCATCTTCACTTCCTACACTATGCAGTGGCTAACCTACACAAGCGGCCTCACACCGAATGTCCGTCTCTTTGGAACCACGCCGTTCTGGATTGAGAAATTCATTGACCTCTACCTCAATCACCGGGCCTTCAAGGAGCTTGACCAGGTCGTCGGCAATCCCTCTCCTATTTTTCAAAAGTGGCTTTCCCATCCCTTCGCCGACGCTTATTATGATGGCATGGTGCCGACAGCAGAAGATTATAAAAAAATCAAAATCCCCATCCTTACTATTACCGGACACTATGACGGCGACCAGGCCGGCGCGCTGACGTATTACCGGAATCATCAAAAATTCGGCGACCCGGCCAGTGTCTCCAACCATTATTTAATTATTGGGCCCTGGGACCATGCCGGAACCCGAACGCCCAACCGGGATGTCGGAGGCCTCCGCTTCGGCGAGGCCAGCCTTGTCGACCTGAATAAGTTGCATCTCGAGTGGTACGACTGGACGATGAAAGGCGGCAAGAAACCGGAGTTCCTGAAAAACCGCGTCGCCTATTATGTCGTGGGGCCGGGCGCTGAATTGTGGAGACACGCCGATGACCTCGCTTCGATCGCCCCGGAGAAATTGATCCTCTACGCCCACTCTTCGGGATCAGCCAATGATGTCTTCTCTTCTGGCACGCTCCAGACGGCCAAACCCGATAAAGAGAAACCGGACAAATTCACCTATGATCCGCTCGACACACGCCCCGCGGAATTAGAGAAGGAGGAAGTGGCCCGGTACATTACCGACCAACGCTTTGTCCTGAACCTGTTTGGCAACGGTCTGGTCTATCACAGCGAGCCTTTTGTCGAGCCGATCGAAATCACCGGCCAGGTTAAGTTTGTCGCCTGGATCTCTATCGACGTCCCGGACACAGACCTCCAGGCGGTCCTTTACGAGGTTCTTTTCGACGGGGCAAGTGTTGCCCTAACCCAGGACATGAAAAGAGTCCGTTACCGGGAGTCTCTGCGGCAGGAAAAATTGGCCACCCCCGGCGAAGTTATGCGCCTCGAGTTTGACTCCTTCACTTTCTTTTCGAGACGCGTTTCCAAGGGCAGCCGGCTCCGCCTTCTCCTGAACTGTCTCAATACTCCCAGCCTGCAGAAGAATTACAATAGCGGGGGAGTGGTGGCCGAGGAAACAGGAGCGGACGCCCGGACAGCCCATATAACCTTTTACCATGATGCCCGCTATCCCAGCTATCTGGAGATTCCCGTGAGCGCGGTCAGGCGCTAAGCAAAATTTGCCTTCTCAAAATCTCCACGAACTGCCAATAACTGCAAATCCTATTATTGAGCAGGGGCAATATTATATACTTAACCCGAACATCAAATAGCCCCATGCGGAGTCAGGCCTCGTCCGGTCCATTAGACCTGCGCAAAGTGGTGATCTTGTCCTGTCTTGCCGCAGCTTTTCTGGTCTCAAACCAGCTATCTGGCCTGAGTCCTGTCCGGATTCCAGGTTCCTGGAAACAAGCTGGGACCCAGAATCCTGTCCGTGATACCACCGTCCCTCGCTTCTCACCTCGAGTCGGCCAGACGCTCATCTACGGCCTGAGGAGTCGGATGAACTGCGAGGGACAAAGCTTCCTCGGCAAAAGCTTAGCTCTGAGTGCGCTAGCCGACGGAGAGATCGATGTTTTCATCAGGCAGGCAACCAAGGAAGACGTGTTCGCAGAGCTTACGAGCCCAGGCATTCGGATTTTCCTCCGGACCCCTGGCGGACAAGATGAATTCACGCTGGAGAATTCGCCGGATTCCCCGGTCAGGGTGGTTTTCGACAAAGCCAGCCGAATCCGAGAGATCAAGAATACCGAAGCGCTCGAGGAACAGAATCCGATGAATTTTTCGATTCTAGAAGTGCTCCGCTGCTATTGGCCTTCTTTGCCGGACCGACCCATTGCTGCAGGTGAGACTTGGAAGGACCATAAGAGGCTAGAGATCCCGTTCCAGCAGATGAGCCTAAATGTTGAGCTGGAGATAGCCTATACCTTGGACGCCGTCGTCCCTGCACCGGAAGGACAATTGGCTCTCATTAGCGCCGCATACACCGCTACCGTTTCTGGGGAACGCGAGTTGGAAGACTTCAGAGGATCGTTTGAAGGCCATGGCAACGGCTCCGGAAACTTGTACTTTCAGGTGGAGAGTGGATACTTCAGCGAGTACCGGCTGGATTACGTCATTAACGGGGAGATGGTCATACGCAAGGCTGAGGCAAAGGTCGTCGAGTGGCCCTTCAAGCTCTCTGCTGACGCCTCCCTTCTCCTCCTTGAATGGCGATAATCCGCGCTCTGCTATTCCTCCATTATTAGCCCAGCACCCCCTGGATGGTCATATCGCTTTGGATGTAACGCTCAGCCGAGGCCTTTTCCCCGGTTGTCCTGGTAGCGCAAGGATTGCCAGGAGGTTCCCGCGGCGGAGAAGACAGAAAACGCGACTAAGGCCCATATCCAAGGTTCTTTTAAGGCAAAGAACAAGAATAAAACCGGGGGCAGTGCGAAAAAGACAAGGTAGGTAAGCCCAAGGTAGATCCAAGGCAATTCTCTTGTCAGAGCCGATGAGCTGTCAGATTTGGGATTCTTAGACCTATGCGTGTAGACTTTAGAGGCAATGATGGTTGCCGCGGCCAGAACCAGAAGAACGACCCGAATCCCGCGGTCGCGCGCCAGGACGATGACATAAACAGTTGCGCTAAGCAGGCAAAAAGTTGCGATAAAAGCGGCCGTCTTCAGCGCCGATCGCGCCCGCTGCAGTCCGGCTTGAACGGCATAGGTCCGGGTTCCACTTTTCAAGTCCGCGTGGTAATCCACCACTTGATGAAAATGAATCTGGATCCATTTATCCGACCCGACAGCGGCCGTCAGGAATATCAATTGCCAGAGTCTCGCATTGAACCAAGTCCAGGGAACCATGACATAAATACACAGCGCGGATAGGGCGTAAATAAGCAACCCCAGGATGCCGCGTTCTTTGAATCTTAAAGGTCTTACGGAATAGGATAAGCCGAAGAGAACGCTCGCCGCGTACGCCAGGATCGTCTGGGAGGACCCGCGCCCGAGGAGAACAGCGACCACACCTCCAGCCAGGAATAATATTACAATAATGTAACCCAAACGTTCGGGCAAAAATGTGATCCATCTCTTTTTGCCGGCAGCAAGGTCGGCCCTGCGATCGCCGAGGTCGTTGATCAGGATGCTAAACTGGACTTTGCAAAAAACTGCCAGGATCAGAGGAAGAGAACTATTAAAGGCTGTTTTTAGACCGGTTGTGGGAACGGAAGAAAGGAGTAGAGCCAGAGGAAGCCAAAGATGGGACATCTTCGGGATTCCCCTCGCTCCAAAAATAATCTCATTGAGGCCAAATTTCCAGAGGGACTGAACGGGGGTTGTATTGCTGCAAGCCTCTCCGGTGGATTTCCGGACGTTAGAATCGTGAAAATCCATTGACCCGTAGGGATCGATGTCCTCAGAACGGCGCGGAGTATTATATGATGAATTCGCTGAATTGGGAACAGGAAAGACAATTAGCGGCTTGATTTTTAAATTCATTCAGTAGTATATATATATTGTCAGACAGATAAGCAGATAGTGACTTTCTCAAATTTTCCGGGCCATCCGGAAAAGAAAGGAGGTGGATATAGAAGCGCTCAATAAAAAAAGGCTTAAGGCAAAAGGTTTTTGTGGATTTTGGAAGGAGGAAAATATGAAGTTTAAATCGCTTCTAGCATTGCTCGTTTTTTCTCTCGCACTTTCCGGACTCACTTTCGCCCAGTCCAAGGAAACAGGAGCGATCGTTGGGACAGTCGCGGATGAGCAGGGAAACTTCCTTCCCGGAGTCACGGTCACGCTCTCCAGCCCGAGCCTGATGGGCGTGAGGGCGCAGACCACAGGAGCCAACGGCGGTTTTCGTTTTCCTGCTCTTCCTCCCGGCGTGTATTCATTGACGGCGGAATTGCAGAGCTTTGCTAAGACGGTGCGTGAGAATATCCGTCTGCAAACAACCGTGACTCTTACGGTGGATATCGTTATGAAGTCCGCCGTTGAAGAACAGGTCACCGTTATTGCTCAGGCGCCGACCGTCGACCTGAAATCGACCGAAACAGCCTCTGTCACCCTGTCCAGCTCGATTCTGAGGAATATGCCCTACAGCCAGTTCGCCTCCGATATCGTCAATATGGCGCCGGGCATCAACAGCGATTCCGCCTATGGTGCTTCGAGCGGCACCGGAATTTCCTGGCAGATGGATGGAGTAGGTGTTGGCGATCCGCAAGGGGGAACGGACTTTGTTTTCATCGACCACAACATCGTCGAGGAAGCCAAAGTCATGGGGGTCGGCTTGCCCGCTGAATACGGGAATTTTACGGGCGCCATCTTTAACTTGATCACCAAGTCCGGGGGCAACCAATTTTCTGGCCACGCTGAAATTGATTTCCAGAACGCCGCGACGACAGAGGATGAGCTCGGCAATATCGTCCCAAAAACCGGGACATTTTGGACGGCCACTAACCTCCAGGACTATCTAACCGACTTTCCGGAGATGACTCCTCCAATGGAAAGAATGGTGGATGCCAGCGCCCATCTCGGCGGTCCAATTCTTAAGGACAAGCTCTGGTTCTATGGTGGGTATCAATGGTATCAACGCTGGATTTGGACTACCGGTTTTCCGTTAGCCGATGATCGCAGCCAGCCCAGGGCTTTCTTAAAGCTAAGCTCGCAGCTCTCTCGCCCAACAAATATAAGTTTTTCGGTCGAACGCGACGGCTACGACCGTACGAATCGCGACTTTGGTGCCGATGTAGCCACCGATGCCACAACGAACCAGCATGGCCCGGAGGTTGTGCTGAATTTTAGCCTAACTCACATTTTCAGCTCCAGCACATTTTTTGACATCAAGGCCGCTTATTTCAACGGCTACTATGACCTGGAGCCGAAGAACGGCAGGAATATCAGCGGCCATTTCTTTCTGAACGACGCGCCCGACATGCCAGGAAGCGGGAACAAACGCCATTACAATCCCTGGCGGTGGGCCGAGCATGACCGATACAGGTTTCAGTTTAATGCCAGCCTGACGCACTACGCCGAAGATTTCATCAAGGGCAACCACGATTTCAAGTTCGGAGTCGAATTCGAAAAGTCCAAGGCTAGAGATGCCTACGGCTATAACGGTCCGAATCACAGGTACTATTACGATTATTGGGGTCCGAGCTACTACGAAGGATATCCTTATACGGGAAATTACTATTGCTGGCAGTACGAAGGTTATGTAAGCAATGCACGTCTCGGCCGAGTGGAGGCCTTCGTTCAGGACGCCTGGCAGATCACGCCCCGTCTGAATATCAACCTCGGCCTGCGCTTCACCTCCGTGTGGGGTTGGTTCATCGGCGTCGGAAGGCCAGCTTACGACGGCGGTCGTGTCGCGCCGCGTATCGGGTTCACCTTCGACCTTCTGGGCGACAAGACCACCATCCTCAAGGCTCATTATGGCCAGTACACCGAAGGCGTTTATACTTATACCTTTGACCGCCTGGCCGCGCAATGGTCCGATAAAATTTTGTATTATTGGGACCCGGTGGGCCTATATTGGTACAAATATCGGACGATACTTCACGGGCAATGGAAGATTGACAGCGGTATCAAGCATCCCTATATGGAACAGTGGACATTGGGGATCGAACGCGAGCTATTCAAGGACGCCTCATTCTCTGTGACCTACATTAACCGGAACTACAAAAATATCATCGGCGCTGTAAATAACGCGGCGAGATGGTCGACCGTACAAGTGACGGTGCCGGGGTACACGCAGCCCTTTACAGTCTACAACCTCACCTCGGGAAGCGCCAATGACTACTATATTAAGAACATCAAGCAGGGCGACAATGGAGTCCTGGTCAAGCCCTATCGAAAATACTGGGGCCTTGAATTCCTGTTTAACAAGCGTTTCTCGAACAGATGGCAGCTGCTGGCGTCCTATGTTTATTCGCAGAGCACGGGGACTATGGATAACCTGAGCTCCGATGATATTGGCTACGGCTTCCCCGGCAATTATTTCGGTGCTGACCCGAATTTCTGGACCAACGGCGAAGGACACTCTACTTATGACCCAACCCACATGGTCAAAATCCAGGGGACCTATCTCCTCCCCTGGGGAATCTATTTCAACGCCTATTTCCGCGGGATCACTGGAGATGCCTACACTACAAGATACAGGACAAAAAGATACGGTCAAGGCCGCGTCACGTTCTTTATTGAGCCCCGGGGATCCTATCATTATCCCATGCCGATCCTGATCGACTTGAGGCTCGAAAAGGCCTTTACCTTGGCTAAGAAGTATCAGTTGGGCCTGATCCTTGACGTCTTCAACCTCCTCAATGACAATTCGCCGGATGATTGGGGCACGCGAATAAGGTACGACTACCTACCCGGAGAATACCCTTCGACTGACGGCCATGAGCTCTACAGTGCTATCTATCCGCGCCGGGTTAGGATCGGAGTCCGGTTCACGTTCTAGCAGAAGTTCCTCTTCGAGTTCAAAGGGGTGGCGGGCAAGCCCGCCGCCCCTTTTTTTTATCCAAGGAATCAAAACGCTTGTTCAATTATTAAATAGAGTCTATTTCGCTGCTGGGGGAGGGTCCTGTCGCGGTTCACCCTTGCTTGGGGGATGAGACGAGGGATGATGTGGTGAGAATCCGTATGAGCGACGAGCGGGCATGGTTCCTCGAAGAGGAGAGCGAGGAGCGAATCGAGCAAGTTTTCCTCGCCGGGGAAATCGCAGCGTGACTTCGAGCCACATCTCCCGAGCCTCGGCGGGGGGCCCCCCAACCAGGCCACACTCACCCTCCTATCGGCGCAGGGCCATTAGGGAATTAGCGATACTTGGCCAGCTTATAGGGCGTTTTCAACATTTAAAGCTTTGTGCTAAAATCTAAAACTAACAGAGATGAAAAAGAAAAAAACCCTTTTCTCAGCGCTGGTGGCGGCGGTTATTCTTGTCTTTCTGGCTGTCTTTCTCATCTCCAAATTTGGAAAGCCGGGCTTTGCCCGCCTCAAAGGCAACAAGGATTTCAATGTTATCCTGGTTACAGTTGATACGCTGCGCGCCGACCGGGTCGGCTGCTATGGCTTTTCCCGGGTCGACACGCCTACAATGGACCTTTTTGCCGCGCGCGGGGTCAAGTTCGAGCGGTGCTATGCCCAGACCCCGCTCACCCTTCCTTCCCATACGTCGATATTCACGGGAACCCTTCCTCTTTTTCACGGAATCCGCGACAATGGCGGGTTCATCGTGCCAAAAGAGCTCAAAACCTTAGCCGAAGTATTTAAAGACAAGGGCTATGAGACTGCCGCGTTTATTGGGGCTTGGGTCCTCGACTCCAAATGGGGACTCAACCAGGGTTTTGACTATTATTACGACCAGTTTGACCTGAGCAAATTCGAGCGGATTTCCCTGGGAACTGTCCAGCGGCCGGGAAATGAAGTCATGGACGAGGCTCTGAAATGGCTGGAGAGCAAGAAGGGAACGAAGCATTTTGCCTGGATCCATCTCTATGATCCCCATACTCCCTACGAGCCGCCCCCTCCGTTCGACAAAAAGTACAGGCATCCCTATCTTGGAGAGATTGCTTTCACTGATACGCAGCTCGGTCGCCTCTGGCAATTCCTCGAAGACAACAACCTCGTCGATAAATCATTTCTCATTTTCGCTTCAGACCACGGAGAAAGCCTGGGCGAGCATCTGGAATCCGCTCACGGGTTTTTTGTCTACCAGGGAGCGATCCATGTCCCTCTCATCGTGGTCACTCCTTTCACAAAGCTCCAGGGGATTTCCTGTCCTCAAGTGGTCTCTCTCATTGATATTATGCCCACGGTTTTGGAGATGGATGGAGACCCTATTCCTCCGCAAGTCCAGGGAAAAAGCCTCGTGCCCCTTTTCTTCGACCCCAACAAAAGTATTGAAAATCTCGCCTATGCCGAGACGTTTTATCCCCGCTTTCACTACGGCTGGTCAGACCTCAAGAGCATTCAAAATAGCCGGTACAAGCTCATCCTTGCCCCGGAGCCGGAGCTTTATGACTTGGAGAATGACGCCAAGGAGGCTAATAATATTGCCGCGTCGGAAGGGAAGATATTCGCGGAACTGAACGCCGAGGCAGCCGCATTCATCGAGAAACACAGCCAGAACGCCTATGAAATGGACTATAAAAAAGTCGACGAGGAGACGCGCGAAAAACTGGCCGCCCTGGGTTATATCGGGTCGTTCACTGACCCGGCCAAATTGAAAGGGAAGAAACTCGGCAATCCCAAAGAGAAAATCGTCGTTTTCAACGAACTCTCCAAGGCCAGAGAGATGGGCCTGCAGGGAAATTTTGAGGAGGCCACCAAGGCGATAGAAGGGATCATCGCCTCTGACCCAGACATCATTGACGCCTATTTCTCGCTGGGGAATATTTATTTCAAACAGGAGAGATATAAGGACGCTATAGCCTGGTTTGAGAAGGCCCTCGAAAGAAAGCCGGATGATTCCTTGACGGCTATCAATATCGGTCTTTGCTATGAGAGGATGGGAAAATTTGACGAGGGCGAAAAATTCATCCTCGGGATCATCGACCAAGGATTCGCTGATTCTCAGCTCTACTTTCTCCTGGCGAACATGAAATTCATCCAGAAGAACTACGACGAGGCCATTCCTTACTTTGAAAAATGCCTTTCCCTCAACGCCGAGTCCGCGGCCTCCCATAATATGCTGGCGTCCATTTATATCCTCAAAGAGAGCTACGGCCAGGCGGAACAGCATATCCAGGAAGCCCTCAAGCTCAACCCCAAGTTGAATAATGCCTATTACAACCAGGCCCAGATTTTCGAAAACCAGGGGAAAACTCAAGAAGCGATAGACGCATACCTGAACGAACTCAAGAACTCGCCGAAACATATCAAAGCAATGTATAACTTGACCAGGCTGTTCCGGGAGATGGGAGACACAGAAAAGGAATATGAGTATCTCAAAAAATGCATCGAAATCGAGCCAAAGTTCCCTTTGAGCTATTTCTATTTGGCGCGAATTTATCTCAACCGGGGCGAAAAATACCAGGAAGCCATCGATCTGGTCAAAAAGGGAATCGAACTCAACCCGGCCCAAGCCGAGCTTCCCCTGGGTTATTTCCTCCTGGCCGACCTTTATAACCGGATTGGCCAGAACAATATGTCTGCGGAATATGCCCGTAAAGGGCAGGAAATCGCCTCAACCATTCAGCCCAGCCGGCGCTAAAAAAGCCCGCGGAACCCATGTCTTAGTCCAAAATCGTCTTTTTCCGCCTGGAAACAAAAAAATTTTAAAATTTTGCTTGACAAATAGAAAAATGAGTGTATATCGTATATATAGGCTATGAACAGAATAAACGGAAAACACAGCTATTCATGAAGGAGGCTGGAAGATGAAAGTCATCATATCCAATTCATCGCCAGACCCCATCTACGAACAAATCAGCCGCCAAATCAAAGCCCAAATAATCTCCTCAGAGCTCGCTGAAGGAGAGGCGCTTCCTTCGATCCGAAAGCTGGCGCAGGAGCTTCAGATCAGCGTCATAACCACAAAAAGGGCGTACGACGAACTCGAGCGCGAGGGGTTTATAAATACGGTCAGCGGCAAGGGCAGCTACGTGGCCGTTCAGAACCAGGAGCTGCTCAAGGAGAAGAAAATGAAGATCGTCGAAGAAAAGCTCGCCGAAGCTGTTTCGGAAGCCCGGATCCTCGGCATCGGAATCGAACAGCTCAAGGACATGTTGCTGCTGCTTTACAAGGAGGACGAATAATGGAAAACGCAATCCAGATCAAAGGACTGAGAAAGGAATACAAAGGCTTTACCTTGAGAGACGTTTCCTTCTCGATGCCTCAGGGCTATATCATGGGACTCGTCGGCCCCAACGGCGCGGGAAAGACGACCATCATCAAGCTCATCATGAACCTTGTCCGGAGAAACGCAGGGGAAATTACGGTCTTCGGCAAGGACAATCTCAAGGATGAGGCCGAGGTCAAGTCACGGATCGGCTTTGTTCATGAGACTCCCAGCTTCTACGACGACGCCCCGCTCAAAGATATCAAGGCGGCGGTGGCGAATTTTTACAAGAAGTGGGACGAAAGGCTTTTCCTGGCGCTTATTGATGAATTTGGCCTCCCTCTCGATAAGAAATTCAAGAAATTGTCTCACGGGATGAAAATGAAGTTTTCCATCGCCCTGGCCCTTTCTCATGACGCCGACCTGCTGATTCTTGACGAGCCAACCTCGGGGCTCGACCCGGTGTTCCGGCGCGAGCTCCTGGAAAGACTCTCGGCGTTGATGCAAGACGAGCGAAAATCGATCCTCTTTTCGACGCACATCACCTCCGACCTTGAGAGAACGGCCGACTATATCACTTTCATCCATGACGGTGAGATCGTTTTTTCCCTGCCGAAAGATGACATCAAGGAAACTTGGGGCATCGTCAAGGGCAGTAGAACCCTCCTTGAAGATCAATACCGGAAACTGTTCAAAGGCGCCCGGGAGACATCGGTGGGAGTTGAGGCGTTGACCTCTGACATCCAGGAAGCGCGCCGGACATTCGATTCTGACGTTATCATCGAAAGAGCTTCGATTGAAGAGATTATGGTCCTCATGGACAAAGGAGAACACTATGCGTAGCCTGATCCTCAAAGACCTCATCCTGAACAAAAAATTTCTGCTGTGGACGGGCCTCCTTTATTTTATATATGTCGCGGTGTTCGGTTCGAGAATCGATAATCCGAGAATCACCACCGTCTTCATCACTTTTTTGTGCTTTATCATGCCGGTTATGGTTTTCACCCGCGAAGAAAAACTCAAGGGGACAGTCCTGGTTTGCAGCCTGCCGGCAACGCGAAAGCAGATCATCCTGGCCCGATATGTTTTGGGCTGGCTGCTGATGCTCGGCTCCTTTGTCCTGGCCACGATTGGTATCCTGGCCGTGCCGGGAAGCAAGCTTGGACCGGAGGATTTGCTCAATGCCCGGATAATCATGTTTGCTCTGGGACTCATGGCCCTTTATTTCGCGATTCTCATGCCGCTTCTCATCCGGTTCGGCATGGTCGGTTTTCTCGTCTTCTTGATCAGCCTGCAGGTGCTCGGGTTTATCACCCTTGCCCTGGTTTCTCAATCGGCGCTCAAACTTAACATCAGGAGTTCGATCGCCGCTGTCAAAAATGCGTTCATTTTCCTGAGCTCCAATCTCGGCACGCCGGCTTATTACGCTCTCCTCATCGTCGTTATGGTCGCGTTGAACCTAGCCTCCTTCGCCTGCTCTGTGTCCATCTTTAAAAGGAAGGATTTTTAAGGCGAGGTGGTCCGATGGAAAACGTCCTTGAGATCAAGCGTCTCAGCAAAAACTACGGAGACTTCAGGCTGAAGGACGTCTCCTTCTCCCTGCCTGAAGGCTACATCATGGGTCTCATCGGGCCCAATGGCGCGGGGAAGACGACGATCATCAAGCTCCTCTTGAACCTCATCAACAAAGATGGGGGAGAAGTCCGAATCTTCGGACGCGATAACACTAGGGATGAAGTCGCTATCAAGACGAGGATTGGATTCGTCCACGACACGCCCCATTTCTATGAGCAGCTCACCCTGAAAAACGTCAAAGCTACGATTGCTCCTTTTTACAAAAACTGGGACGACGGGCTTTTTTGCTGCCTTCTCCGGGAATTCGACCTGCCGGCGAAGAAACCTTTCAGGACGCTGTCGCGGGGGATGAAGATGAAATTCGCCCTGGCCGTCGCCCTTTCCCATCATGCCGATTTCATCATCTTGGACGAGCCGACATCGGGGCTTGACCCGGTCTTCCGAAGGGAGCTCCTGGCCAAGCTATCGAGCCTCATCCAGGACGAAAAAAAGTCCGTGCTGTTTTCGACGCATCTCACATCGGACCTAGAGAGGATCGCCGATTACGTCACTTTTATCAACCAGGGAGAGATCGTCTTTTCCGCCGCCAAAGATGAGATCCTGGAAAAATGGGCGGTCGTCAAGGGAGGGAACGACCTTCTGGATGAAACCAACCGGATGTTTTTTAAAGGGATCCGCAAGCGCGAATTCGGGTTTGAGGCCCTAACATCAGATGCTGCGGAGGCCCGAAGGCGGTTCGTCAAGAATGCCATCATCGAGAAGGCGTCTCTCGAGGATATTATGTTCTACCTGACGAGGGGAGCGAACCATGCTTAAATTGTGCTGGAAAGATTTTATGGCCAGCCGATGGTGGTGGCTTCTGTTCATGGCGAGTTACATACTGTACTTCACTTTCCCTCTCATGCAGAGTCTCGGCCTCATGGCGGGGGCGGTCGTTCTCATAACCGCCTGTGTCTTTGCTACCATCTTCCTTGAAGACCGGTACAAAACCGAGACCTTCTATGCCAGCCTTCCGCTCAAACGGTCTTCTATTGTCCTGGCCCGGTATGTTTTGACAGCGCTCCTGTCCTTGGCTAGCCTGGCGTTTGTTTTCTTCTATGCCTATCTCCTGATCTCGGTAGTTAAACTCCGCTGGATTGCGATCGACCTTAGATCAATTTTTAACGTGGAGGGGCTTACAGGGTTCGTCTTGTTCACCGCCTTCCTGGCCGCGCTCTACTTTCCTTTTTATTTCAGGCACGGCCTTGCCAGGGGCAGTTTCATTTTTGCGGCCGTTCTTCTCGGCCTGGCCCTTGTCTTGGCGGGAGCCGAGCGCCTGACGACGAACGTCCTCCATCTCACGGAGACACTCTTTAAAGCTGAATTCCTCAAAGACCCGGGGCTCGGTATTATTCGGGCGATCGGCACCGTCAGGGATTCGATCGGCCTGCCGCTATTTGTCTGCGCCGGCTTTATTTTTCTAGCGGGGATGCTCGTGATCTCGCTCAGGCTCTCCGTCCGTTTCTATGAGAGAAGAGAATTTTGAGGGGGATTCAGATATGAAAAAGGCCCTCTTGGCACTCATTATCCTTATATTAGTTCTAATTATTTTTATCCTCTGACCTCAGCGCTCGAAAAGGGGAGTGGGGCCAACTCAATTTAGAAATCCATCCCCAAAAAATGTGACCGGCTGATTGCCCTTATTATCCGTGTCAGGCGCAGTTATTTCTTAGGTATGGTTGTATTAGCGGAATAGTCATAAACTGAGTATCTAGTCACTAAGTAAGGTAGTGCTAGTAAAGTGCCGATTTACAACTTCATAAAGATCACTATTGAAAAGGGAGTCAATTTCATAAATAGATTTTAAGCCAAAAATAATGGCAATAGCCAATGGCTCAGCCCTGAATGCGGTATGTCCTTCATAGAATCCATATCTCATAATATAAAACGGTAACATTTCACCAATGTGCAAATGGGTTAATTTTTCAATCAGAGATTTGAAATCTTCGTCGGATAGATTGGCATACTTTGTTTTTAGAAACTTAAATTCATCTTGATCAAGTTCCCGCCAGATATAGAGCCAGTATTTGCCTTCTATTTCATCATGAAAAATAGACTCCTGGTAGCCTTTGCCGCATGTGCTGGTAATGAATACCTTGTTGGAATTGTATAAGATTGTCGCGGTCTCCTTAACCCCAAAATAATTGCCCAGTATAGCATTCCAAACATGAAACAGTGGTTTTGCCAATTGTCTATGAACCAGACCAAGTTTCCCAACAATTCTATTATCTCCCTTTAATACTGAGATAATGTCTTCATCGTCGGCTAAGAATCCGGAAATTGAAAACCTGTTTGGTTTTGAAATAAAATTGATTACTCCGATTGGTCTTCCAGTGATCATAGTTTTGCTATTCAACTCTTCTTCTGAATGTAAACCTGTTCTTCCGAGAGAGTGGAAGTCAGGTTCAGCAATCCACATTTGGTCTCCTTTGCCGTTGAAACCATAAAGGCAGCTGTAAATCTCACCTTTTTCCTGCGTGACTGGTAAAACAGAAAAGTCTCCGGCAGCATTTATGCGTATTATTACCTCTATCCCATTTTTCAATTCAGTGGGAGAATTAATATTCGGTAATGTTTGGTATTTTTTGGGATACAGTTCAATCTCTTGCGCAGAGGCATTTGAGCAAAAGAATAAGCTTGCCAGGATAATGATAGTCCCAAACAAGTGGATTCTTTTTTTCATGGCTTCTATCCTTAAGAATAAGAAATTCCCTTCCTTTATCTCAAGGGCGAGCTCGCCAGCCCGCCGGCGAGCTCGCCCCCGTCTAAAACGAAGCACTGTCCGGTGATGAACCGGGCGTCATCGGAGGCAAGGAACGCGAAAAGCGCGGCAACTTCCTCCGGCTTGCCCAGCCGCCCCAGGGGAACCTTTCGTTCGAACTCGCGGAGCATCTCTGACGTATATTCTGCTTCCTGCATCGGAGTCAGGATGAATCCGGGGCAAACGGCATTGACCCTGACGCCGGGGGCGAGCTCCAGGGCCATGGACCTTGTCAGCTCAATGACGCCGGCCTTAGACGTGTTATACGCTGCATAGAAAGGGTAGCCCGTGAGCCCGTTTGTCGACCCCATGTTGATGATGACACCGCCTTCCTTTTGCTTGGCCATCCGCTGGGCCGCGCTGCGGGCGACAAAAAAGACGCCGTTGAGGTTAACCGCCATCACCTCAAGCCAATCCTTGTTCTCGATGTCGAGAAAGCGATGCCGGACGCTGATTCCGGCGTTGTTGATGAGCACGTCAATTCCTCTCCAGTGGCGGTCGAGTTCGGAAAATGCGGCCTCGACCTCTCGAGAAATGGAGACATCGGCCAGGAGCGTTTTTTCAATGCCCGGCAGGGCGTTCCGGCTCTCTTGAAGCCCGAGGGAATCTCTATCCAAAATGGCCACTTTAGAGCCTTCTTCGAGGAATCGCGCCGCCGTCGCGGCCCCGATGCCCCTGGCTCCGCCCGTGATAAGAACCCTCTTTTTGGCCAGCCCACGCATTCTTGCCTCCTTTACCTCACCAACGTCCGGATTTGTTTTATTTAAGGTTTTTTCCCCGGGTTTATGTTATAATACGCCAGAAGAATTAAGTAAAGGAAGGGGCACGGGCCCTCATCGGTCATACTCCTCTCCTTTATTTCGTTCAAATTTTTAAGGAGAGCGGTATGAATATCTACGTAGGCAACTTATCAAAGGACCTGACTGAATCCGATTTGCGCGAAGCCTTCCAGGCTTTCGGCGAAGTCGCTTCGGCCTCCATCATCAAGGACAAGTACTCGGGCGAATCACGCGGGTTTGGTTTCGTCGAGATGCCGAATCTCGCAGAGGCCAAATCGGTCATTGCCGGCCTGAACGGCAAAAGCCTGAAGGGCCGGACGATTACAGTCAACGAGGCCCGCCCTCGCACAGAGAATCGCGGCGGAGGCGGCTTCGGTGGCGGACGCCGGTACTAATTCCCGCCCATAGCCTAAAAAGAATCTTTCAGTAGGATTTCGGTTTCCCTGATTTTTCGAGGACTGGAAGTCTGTCTGAAAAGGGAGCGTTCGATCACTTGATTAGTCGCCTTTTCATCGACTTCAGGCCGATGTAAAAAGCGATCACTTCCAGGCCGAAGATAAACAAAAAGCTGAAGATCAATCCCCGCTCATAAGCGCCGCTGAAAACAGCCCGCGAAATCTTGACCGCATGGGTCAGCGGCATGAACCAGGACAGGGTTTTCATCCAGGCGGGGAACCTGTCCAAAGGAAAGAATACGCCCGAAAAGAAGAGCATGGGGGTGATGATCAGCTCGGTGTAGTAATTGAAGAAATCGAAGCTGGGGGCGAAGGACGTGACGATCATGGCCAAGGAGGCAAAAAGGATCCCGACAAAGATCATGAGGAGGAGGAGGAGGAGCAGGCTGATCAGGGAAACCGGGAGAATTCCCATGAAGACCGCCACAATGATCATCAGTGTTCCGCTGACTAGGCCCCTGAACGACGCCCAGGCGATGTCCCCAGCGATGGCGTCCTCAGCGGAAACGGGGGTGGCGATCAACGAATCGTAAAGCTTTTCATGGACGATTTTGACAAAAGTGCCATACAGGCATTCAAAGGTCGAAGACAGCATCACCGACGAAACAAGGACGCCAGGAACGAGAAAATAGAGATAGGGCTTTCCTCCGAAATAGCCCATATAAGCGCCCATGCCGATGCCGAAGGTGATGAGATAGAACAGGGGTTCGATGAGACTGACCAGAAAAGTCGGCACGACAAACCGTTTGTAGGAGATGAGGTTCCTGAAAAAGACGTAATAGACACGGTAGGAGAGGTTCATTCGATCAGGCTCCTGCCCGTGAGCTTCAGAAAAACGTCCTCCAGCGAGGCCGGCCTGCTCAAATAGTTCGCCAGGTCAAGCTCGACCAGTTTTTTCATGAGGTCATGCCCGTCGCGGCAATAGAAATAGAGCGTGTCTCCGACGCGCTCGTGCCCACAGGAGAAAGAAGAGAGATCGGCGATGAGTTTTTCATCCTCCTCTTTAGCTATTCGTATTTCGATGACTTCTTTGCCGATTTCGTCCGCCACGAGCTTGGCCGGGACACCCTCCTTGAGGATTTTTCCGCCGTGCATGACGACGATGCGGTCGCAGAGCTGCTGGGCCTCCTCCATATATTGCGTTGTCAGGATTAATGTGACACCCTGTGTCTTGAGCTGCCGCAGCCTCTGCCAGATCAGATGTCTGGCCTGTGGATCCAGCCCGGTCGTGGGCTCGTCGGCGACAATCAGTTTCGGGTGATTGAGCAGGGACCTGGCCACAAGCAGCCGCCTCTTCATGCCCGTGGACAGTTCGTTGATCTTAGTTTTCCGCTTCTGTTCGAGTTCGACGAATTTCAAAAGCTCAGCGATCCGTTTCTTGGCTTCCTTCCTCTTGATATCAAAGAAGTTCGCGAAGACCATGAGGTTTTCGTAAACGGTCAGGTCGATATCCAGAGTTATTTCCTGGGGAATTACCCCTGTCATCATCTTGATGGTCCTGTTATCGATATGAGCGGCGCTGCCGTTGACGATCAGCGTGCCCGACGTCACGGGAGACACGCAGTGGATCATTTTTATGGTGGAGGTCTTGCCCGCGCCGTTCGGCCCCAGGAAACCGAAGCATTCGCCTTCCCTTATTTCAAAGGATATCGCATCGACGGCCGTAAATTCGCCGTACTTTTTTGCCAGGTTCGTGGCCGTGATTATCGTGTTCATAATAATGGCGTTTATGATAGCAGATATCGCAGTAAGAATAAATGCTTATGGAGCTGCTTTGTGGGGCCGCCAAACGCTTGACATTTTAATTTTCGAAAAATATACTTCCCCCTTCAAAATGACGAGCGAGACGATAGTTCTGCTCACAATTTTTGTCCCCATCGTTGGCTCTCTTACGATTCCGCTGGCCAGCCTTATCTCTAAGCCCGCGCGTTCGGCCTGGGCTGTGCTTATCGGCGCCGTCACATCTGTCCTTCCTTTGCTTCTCCTCCCAACGGCTTTCAGCGGCGGCGAGACCGTTGTCCGAAAGGAATTCATTCTGGGGCTGGACTTCATCCTCATCGTCGACCCGCTCTCCATTTTCATGTCCATCGTCTCCTCTTTCGTCGGGTTCCTGATCATTGTCTATTCGCTCGGCTACGTCCATCACGACGAGAACCAGAATGAATACTACCTTATGGTAATCCTGTTCATCGGGTCCATGATGGGCCTGGTCTACTCGGGAAACCTGATTTTCATGTACCTTTTCTGGGAGATCATCGCCATCTGCTGCTGGCGTTTAATCGGGTTCTACAGGCTGAAAGACTATATCATCAAGGCCGACAAAGCCTTTCTCGTCACTTTCTTCGGCGCTGTGGTCATGCTCCTGGGATTCATTCAAATCTACGGGAACACGAATACTTTTGACGTGACAGCGATGCGGGGAACGATGATTCCAGGGACCGCTGTCCTGCTGATCCTGTTCGGGATGTTCAGCAAGTCGGCAACGGTGCCGCTCCACACCTGGCTCCCGGACGCCGGCGTGGCGCCGACCACGGTAACAGCGCTGCTGCACGCGGCCGTGCTCGTCAAGATCGGCGTTTATGCGTACGCGCGCCTTTTCCTGTATACATTTAAGCTGCCGGGCGACTGGCCGCTGGCCATACCGATCCTGGCCGTTATTTCAAGTCTCATTGCGGCGGCCGCAGCCACTGTGGAAACCGACTTCAAGCGCATCTTGGCTTATTCCACGGTGAGTCAGATCGGCTACATTTT
>Ga0129297_10000325_pt1 | contig 23067 bp, 24 predicted proteins | sample I18A1metaG_FD_94708 | JGI IMG/M metagenome (GOLD analysis project Ga0129297, IMG submission 94708) | Lake sediment bacterial and archeal communities from Gulf of Boni, Indonesia to study Microbial Dark Matter (Phase II) - ​I18A1 metaG | ecosystem: Environmental > Aquatic > Freshwater > Lake >... | reverse complement strand
TCATGCAACGCACGTCCAGGAAGTATTTTCTGACGATGGCGATGACATCACATCCGAATGCAGACATCATGAAGCAACGCGCTAGGACTTCCCAGAACTAGCATGAAAGGTCAACATGCTTCTGCAGTCGTCACAGAACTCGTTCTCTTTGAAATCTGTGTCGGCTACACTGTTGGAGAAGAACATCACGCATCTCGGTTGAATGCAGTGCTCCAAATGGAAGACATGTCCGAGTTCGTGAACAGCTTCTTTCCCTGCTCTCTCAAGAAGAAGAACCCGATCGTTCTGTGAGCCGTGGACTATGCGGCGCAGTCTAGCCAGAGAGATCACGGCCACCCCATTAGCTGGATCGGCTTCCCCAAACACGAAGTTAAGCGGGGAAACATAGAGATCTACATCTGCAATCGCTAACGATACTCGTCTATCGCGCCGTCGCAGATCGCGTATTGCCTGCAGTATACTGGTCGAGAGGTATTGTTTTCGCAGTTCGTTTATTTGGAAGAGTTCAATTGGAATGCGGGGCCCCACTTCGACATCTGTGTTGAACCTCTCGGCAAGTAGATTCACTAGATATTCAAGCACGCTTGAATCTATTGGTCCAACAGGTATTATCTCGATCCTCAACTCTTCTCATCGCTAGCTGTTCTTCATCGAGCATGTATTGACGCAGTGGAATGCGCTCCAACGAATCATTCGCATTATTCAGATTCCTACATAAGCTGGTTGGAGTCGAGTGAAGCCGATTATGCAAGCATCTGTTCACCTTGAGCTTGGGCCCCCATTCCTTCTCGGCGGGATAGTGCTTGCTCTCGAAATATCCGTGATCATCTTCGCTCTTTCACATCAACAAGTAGCTGAAGTTCCCGCGACGGGATGCGAATTCATCAAGTTGGCCTCTTTCTGGCGATTCAGTCAATTCCGCCTAGGCTTTGAACCTCCTCTAAGTTTAAATCAGAGAGATTGATGCTCGTGCTACGAGACGTGGCCGCTGAGGTGAGCAGACAGGCCTCCTAACAGGGGCCTGAGACATAGATATCGATTCTATTCTTGTCCCCGCTCACCTTAGATTTCCCCCCGCCACGTCTCGACTCCCCTCAAGATATTCGCGCGGATCTTCCTCAGTCTATCTTACAGCATCTACTGCATATGTGTGTACAGCATAATGCGATCGCTTCTGCTCTACCTGGCCCTTGCGGCCATGCCAGCTATCATAGCCAAAGTATCTTTCAAGCGGTTCCCAGACCTGCCATTCGCCCAGCGTTCAAGGTGCTGATCTCACCTGCGATTGTAGTTGCCTTCTCCTGGCTGGTGCGGTGGCTCGTGGGATTCCTTCACGGCTAGGAAGCTATTCCGCTTCTAGGAGGTATGTCATGACGGGCGTCATGACAAGGAGGTACCCTTGTTACGGCTCAATCTTCGCACAGACACGCGTTGACGGTGGCTGATGAACTTCTTCGCCAGGTGGGGGGCCTGTATATACACCCGTATATACGGGGAGTACGCTCCGCCACAATACAGCTTGCGTGCCGGCAGATGTTCGCTCTATGTCAAGCATAAGTGTTGCAGCGGGGCTCTAGGCTTAGGAGACTTGGCTAGCTCCAGAAACTCAGTCATCTTAGCATTTGTCCGATTATCTCGGCTGCGTCTCGAACCAGCTTTGGGCAAAGCGTCGTGAACAGCTTTTCCTCTGTTGCCTTCTTCCTTCCATCAACAGTGCTGATGTCCAGGCCGAGCAATTCCTTGCAGATTATTGATCCATTGCGGGTCTTGAAAGCTTCAGTGAACTCCCGGACGAGATGATAGGTCTTCTCCTTTGCCTGCTCATCAACTCTCGCCATTCCAGATCTGAGCCCGATGGCCATCAAGGCGCCTGTTACGGCCCCGCAGGTTCCACCTTGGCGGCCCATTCCGCCGCCAAATGCCGCGGCGACTTTCAAGGCCAGTTCATGATTCAATCCGAACTCTGACCCGTATGCTGAGAGCACTGCCTGCGCACAGTTGAATCCCTCTCTGAAAGACAAGGTTGCACGCTCAACGCCGTCCAATTCTCGCATCTCCTAGCCGTTGACCTGCGCGCTATCGTCTAACACGCATAAGAGGGTTACTGGTGCCTGTCTCAAGCGGGGTTGCCCAGATTCGTCTGATGCGGAAACCTATGTTCCGGCGCGATCGCAATTCGCTTACCGGCAATAGCCAGTGCTGGAAGCTTTCCGTCTACGTGGCATTGCGGCAACGGCTGCCAGCATCGAGAGTGATGAGGTGACTGTGAATGCTGCTGAGAGATTCATCGTGTATGCAACGCTTGAGGCTAGAAAAGGCCCAATCGCGCCTCCAATTGTTCTTGCAGAATTCAGTATCCCTAACGTTAATCCTCTGTTCGATTCTTCCTTTCTTGCCTCTCCGAGAAGACGTGACGGAGCGGCGGAGTGAAGAAAACACTGCAAGACTCTTAGCACAGTGAAGCTGAGAGCTTGACGAAAGAATCCTTGGAGGAAGACTGCTCCTGAGGCAACTGCGAGCAAAACTGGAACAGCTCTTCGACTGAATATTCTCGTCGTGATCGGAACAGATGCAGCATACGCCAGACTGCTTAGCGCAAGGATTGTGCCAGTGTGCTGAATCAGAGCGCTTCCTGCTAATCCTGCCTCGCTGAGGTATAGTGGAAGGATTGGAGAGACGAACCCGTATGCTGCCTGAACGGAGAGGAGGGCGATGAAGTCGCGGCTCAACCCTCTGAGATCTTCCAGGCGAATTCTTTCCCGAGGCCTGGCTGGTCTCTTCTTTTCTTCGAAGCGAGCCCAAAACACTAGTGGTATTGTGGCCAAGATCATCAGCCCACTGATGAGGAAGCAGTGCCTGAATCCCACTGTGGTCACCATGGCTACTCCTATTGCTGGGCCGAGAAGAGATCCGGCGGTCATGATGGACTGTTGATATCCTATGACTTGAGGCAGACGATCCGTATCCACAGAGGAAGCCAGTATAGTCATCACAATTGTGCCTGTCCCAGTTATGACGCCTTCAATTAGTCTCAACGCAACCACTTGGTAGGCGCTTGTTGTGAAAGATACAAGAACGAGAATCATCGTGTTCCCCAACATTACGCGGAGCAGCATTTTCCTGCCTCCGATTCTATCAGTAAGCCATCCCCAAACTGGAGACATGATGGAGAGCGCTGAGTTCGAGAGCAGCTGTGCTGTTCCCGCCCACATCACTGCTTCGGATAGGCTTTTGACACCTAGCTCACTGTGAATGAACAGGGTCAAGAAAGCCATGGAGATATTCCAAGAGAACGAGGTGACGAACTGGACCACGCAAGCTGCCGCCACCTGTCTTCGCATTCCAGAGCCATTCACAGATATTCGCCCAAGTTCAAAATGCTTGATCGTCAATCGAGATTCGCGCGTCGCCAGCGCATCGCGTTCACTCGCTGAAGATTGATCCCAGTATGAACGTCACAGACGCCAATAGCGCGACTGAAAGCACAGACATCTGGTATGTTCTCGTAACATCGATGAGGAAACCGAAGAGAACCGGCATCGTCAATGGCCCAACATTGCCGAGCGCGGAAGCAAATCCGACAACGCTTCCAACCGATGCAGAAAGACGCTCATGCTTCGCAGGCATGGTCAAACTGATCGTCAGCGCGCCAATACATGTGAAGCCTGAAACAAAAATGCACGCAAGCAAAAGAGAAGACTGGGCATAGTTTATGCCGGTGACCGATATGCCGGCAGCCACTCCTAGCATCGCCATCATTCCCCTTCTGTTCTGAAACCTGTCCAATCCCAGACCAGTGATTGGTCCTGCTAGGAAGAAGCCTAATGGTAGGAAAGAGGCCAGTGTCTTGTCAAGACCTTTCATCTCTAAGATTTTCGGCATCCAGGTAGCTAGCGTGTCATAGCTTCCCATGCAGGCTATCAAGAAGAAGAGCAGGAGCCAAGCATATCTGTCCTTCAACAACCTCGCAACGTTCTTGACACCGAGCTCAGAGGTCTCTTTCATACTGCTTCTGGCGAGAACCCACCAAAGACAGGCAACAAACAAGGCGATGCAGCCATACATGAGGAGAATGTCTCTCCACCTCATCACATTGAGTATTAGAGGCGTAAGTCCGAGGGCTGTGGCGTTGCCTACGGCGAAACCTGAGATATAGATCCCAGTCCAAAGACCAAGAGCCTCAGGAGACCATTCCTTCACCAGAAGAGGCAGACACGGTAGGACCACGGCCAACCCAACTCCGAGAAGGAACTGGCTCAACAGCAACATTGTATAGTCAGGCGAAATTCCTCTGAGGAGAGCAGAAGCTGCGGTGATCGGCAACGCTATCCTTACAGCATTCACATAGCCTAGCCTGTCCCCTATCAGCCCCCACGGGATTCTGAATAGTATGAGGCTTACCATCGCGGCCGAGAAGATTATGCCGAAACCCGCGTAAGAGAGCTCCATCTCGCTCATGATCGCTGTAACCATCGGCGCCGTGGCAAACAACAGGAGGTGCAGAAGAAACGCTATGACGAAGGAGAAGAAGAGCATCACCCAACGCCTTCGGTTCTTCCCCGCAGTCATGTTTCCTTCGAACCCGGGATCGCCCTCTCTCAACATAGGAATCGCAATGAACGTTTCGAAAAGAACTATTGAACCCTTTCGCCGCAAAACGTTTCATCTGTGCAGGCCGATTCTCGAGCGTGCCCTAGCGTATGAGCAACTCCATTCTATCGTTTGATTCTGACCGTCTCTTTGACGAATAGAAGAAGAACTGCAATCGCTGCTATTCCTAACAGTGAATTCACGTAGTAAGGCATCCCGTATCCCGGTAAGATTATTCCTCCGACCTTCCATTCCTCATATCTGAACAGGTCGTACAGGTAGGTGGCTATGACTGGCCCCACTATGTCTCCTGCTGTGAAGAAGCTGTTGTACAGCCCGAAGAGTCTGCCTCGGCTTTCTTGAGGAGTCAGATCGGCGAGCAAAGCTCTCATCGAGGGCATGTACAGGTTGAAGGCTAGGCCTCTTGCTGAGAGAGCGACCGTGGCCTGACCCGGATCTGCTGTCAATGGAAGTATCAGCCCGCATAGGCGGGAGGAGATCCCGCCCAGTGCGATGAGCGGTTTTCTTCCGAACCGGTCGGAGGCTCTTCCCCCTAGCCAGCTGACGGTGATTCCGATCAAGCCTGAGACGCTCATAATAGCGCCTATCTCAATTGGCTCCATTCCGAACTTGTCCTGAAAGAACAACGCCATGACGGGAATGATGAATCCTAGAGATAGGCCGTTGGTAAAGGCTGAGACAAGCAACACTCTGAAAGAACGACTGGTCTTGTCAAGAAGATTTGGTGTATCGGAGGAACCCTTACGATGAGTCTCGGCTTCAAGCTTGCTCACCGATATGCCCGCAGGTCTCTCTTTCACCTTCCACGCGACCAGAACCATAGCCAGCACTGCGAGCCCAGCATCTGCGAAGTATGGAATTCTGTAGCTGTTCTCTAGGCTGAAGAACTGCGACGTAGCAAACTGCACTGCGCCACCAAAGGCTGGGCCGATGTTTCTTCCCAGTATGGCGCACGATGAGACGAATCCGGAGGCTTCACCCCACTTCTCAGAGGGAACGCTGTCCACCAGCAGGGCCTCGGCCGGTAGGATCGCGGCAGCGGTCACTGCGCCGTTCACCGTCCTCACCAGGAGGAGCCAGATCCATGAGGGAACAAGCCCGGTCAAGGCTCCGAAGACAATGTCGCCAAGAAGGCCCCACAATATGACCTTCTTTCTCCCCAGTCTGTCAGATAGGCCTCCTAACCTGGGGGACATGATGGTTGATGCGATCATGAAGCTGGATGTGAAGATCCCGATCGAGGCTACGTTTGCTCCCAGCGAAATTGCATAGTTCGGGAAGTATGAGACAGGGATGGAGAACGCCAAGGTTTCTATGAAGGAGATTATGCCGAGGACGAGCACTGTGCCGCTATAGATCCCTTGAGACTTCATGAGTCTGCTCCAATATGCGAGAGAGGAAATCCAGTGTACAGGGCTGCTTAGATATTACTCTTGGCATCGCGCATGCTAGCAGACAACTTGAACCGAGAAGGCTCGCTCTAGCCTGACAATTCATCTTTTCTGGGACGGATCAAGGTAGCCTGCTTCTTTCAGAACGTCGCGATGGCCTCGCCCGAGCTTGATTCTTCGAATCTCCGATAGGGGAACGAACCGGATCTCCGACCACCAGGGCTCATGACGTATTGGGCCTTTGGGATGGAGTTCGTAGACGAAGCATATGTCCCAATGATTTCCCTTCAGCTTCGGATTCCAAAGCCTGAGCGGCCGCAGATGAGATTGAACCATTACGAATCTTGGGGTCCCCTTGAGTCCTGCCCATTTGTCGGCAATTCTCTTGGCCGCTCGATCCGGGGACTCCTCCATCAGCAGGTGTGTGGCAGGCAACAGCCACACTCCTTCCTTCTCAAGTTCCAGCGCCTGCGACTTCGGGTATGCGCCTTGCTTGGGCCACGCGTCGTGTGCGCGTGGCCTCCCCAGAAGAATACTGGTTCCGCGTCGAGCGACGATAAAAGCGGAGAGGCATAGGCTATCCTTCAGTGAGTGTATCAGTCTCGAAGGATTGTCTGGACCTAGACGCGCCCATCGTTTCGCAACAGGGAGAGAACTCGCCATTACAGGCTCAACCTAGTGGAGTGCACCTCGCCTAGACTGGGGAGGGAGCGGTTCAGTTATTTCATGGGCGAGTATGATGTGGGTCGGAGAAGCGTGTTCAGAACCCTCTCAACCAAGGGCCCGTCCTTCTCAGTCTCCTGTCGCGCCTTAGTCCACTCAGGGTCAGACTGGAAGGCGTTCCAAGCTTTCTCTCTGTAGGCCATATTCTTCCATGCAAGCATGTAGTAGAGCACATTCGATGCTCCAACTACAGCCTCCCAGAACCCCACCACCTTGATACCATGCTTCTCGAACAATCTGAGGGTGGTGTTCTGGAACCGGTTGTTCAGCGCGCCCATTTTTCCAGGCACGACCTTGTAGACTCGCCACTCATACAACATCGTCGGTCAACTCAAAATGAAATGAGCCATCTCCCGAATTAAGAATAGCTCACCACTGACATGTACGGTTGCACCTACTGCTCAGTTATCCTGTTTCGACAAGGAATGAACAGGGAGGTAGAACAGTGGCGCACCAGGACGCCTCCGATCGGGAAATACCAAGAACCAGCCTTGGCAAACCTGAACACAGTCACCGAAATCTTTCAACACCTTCTCAGGCCAGAGAACAAGCCCGGATTAGCGGAAACAACCCCAAAGCTGCCCCATCAACATTTGTAGAGGGGGAGGGGGGTGGTGCCACACCCCTTCACTTTACGCTTCAATCGTTCTACAACGGGATTGAGGTGCCCGCTTGTGGGCACAGGTGTGGCCACAAAACTGCCGCGCCAATTGCCCTGCTACCGCAATATGCCGCCCCAAAACCCGGATAGATGTTCAAACGCAACAAGGGTGCTCTGCCAGACGAAGAGAAGGGACTGAGACTCGTGTCTCTGCCCAGACATAACAAGAGGCAAATAGACGCCGCTAAGCACCAATTTTGGAGGAAGCCGGGGCGCGGCGTTCCTTGTGATTCTCAGTACCTAGTGATGCCTCTAACACGAGGCTCGCGAAGAGTAAGGCTGAGCCGAGCAGAAACGATGTCTGTCTTCCCACAGCTTCATAGACGAACATGAAGAGAACTGGGCCCATCGCTCCGCCAAAGTCTTGGAACGTTCTGTAGACGCCTACGGCTGTTCCTCTCACTTCCGGAGCAAGTGTCTCCGAGAGGAGTATGACCAGAGTGAGGGAGACTGCTCCTGAGCCAAATCCGTCAGCGAGACCGATAACGAGAATCTCATTGAAGTCTCCTGTGATTGTGTAAAGGTATAGACAAAGGATTTGGATTAGCAGCCCACCAACAATGAGCGGTTTTGTTCCTTTTCGAGCTGCCAGTTGCCCGGAGAGGAAGGTGGCGGCACAGAACCCAGCTGTCCTCACACCCATGATGATTCCTATGTTCTCTATGCTGAAGGAGAGGCTTTGGTTCAGGTAAAGCTGGAAAATGGTTGACATGACACCTTGCATGACGAGGAATCTGGTCATGACGCCGACGCAAATAACTGAGAACTTCCAGTTTTTCAGTCTTCCTAGATCTTTTCTCAGAGATCTGTCCGGAGAGGTTTGGCGGGGTCTACCTGCGACCCGCCTCAGCTCCTTGGAGAGGAACGCCATTGAGAAGGAGATTAGAATCATCGCTGTAGCTATGTGGAAGACTGAGTAGTATCCGAGCTTCTCGGCGATGAACCCGCCGATCGGCGCCGCGATGAAGCTCCCGATGAATTCTATACCCTGCAGATTTCCCACGGCACGCGCCCTTGCATCTCCCTCGAACATGTCCATCATTAGCGCAGTGTCGTTGGCGAAGAAGAAGGCTGTGCCAAGGCCCCACACGGCTCGGCCAAGAATCAGAGCATAGATCGTCGTAGAGGTGGCACATATGAAGGCGCCGAGTACAGAGAGTCCAAGGCCAACGACAATCAGCCTGGCTCTTCCTACTCTATCTGATAGGATTCCTGAGGGAAGCTCGATGAATATTCGGGCGGCGAACCAAGCAGATGTGACGGCTCCCACGAGTATGCCTATCGGATCGAGTTCACGCGCAAGAATTGGAAGGAAGGCTCCAGGCAGTCCCATGCCCAGCATCAACGTGAAACCGACAGCGAGCTGCTGGATGTAGAGGCGAGGATAGGAAATGCCCCTTGATCTGCGCTCCTGTCCTTGATTCATCGCTGCGTCCTCGTCGTCTCTTTGCCCAGTTGCTCACCATTCTCGCCTACTGACGCGCTAAAAAGGAAAGCGATATGATGTTGACAACCCAGTTTCCTCTGGGCAGGCAGCACGCGAAGAAGGAAACTGTGGTTTTCTTCAGAGACACTACTCGGCTTCTTTGGAGATTAGGCCGCAGTCAAGGCAACGGAAGAGCTTGTACGTGATTTGGTTGACTAGGAATCTCTTGTGTTTGTGGTTGCAGGTATCAAAGCTCGAATGAGCCATATGACGTTTCACCCCTCTGCAGAACGCTATCCGATTCGCCTCGACTTAAGGAAAAGAGAAAGCTGAAAGTAATCAAGCATCTGGTCTGCCCTGAACCGTGATGTGGATCCCAAGCATGTGCTCAACCTTTTGTATCAGATTCGCGTGGTAGTTTGTCATTGGAGTGTTTTTCCTTGAAGTGGATCACCCGTAGCCACGCCATGGTCGACAGGATCGCCTGTCCCTGGCTGATCAGGAGATTTGTGGATTCCGAGGCTGAGTTCATCTATGTTGCGGCAAGCCAAGTAATGGCCAGAGCAAAGGAGCTAGGTGCGATACCGTTCGACGCTAAGGATGTTGAACTTGGCCATCACGGAGAGAGGTGTTCCTTCGACGCAATCATAGAGAAGTATGAGCTGAAAGATCCAGCTCTGCTTGAGATGGCCAAGATAATCAGAGGAGCGGACACCCCGGCCAAAGACTTGACTCCTGAATCGAGAGGATTGGAGGCCTTTGCGAGAGGTTTCAGAATCCTCTCCGCGAACGACTTTGACAACTTTCAAAGACAGTTCCCGATGTACGATGCTCTCTACGCTTATTGCGCCATGAAGATCGCTTCAGCCTCAAAATAGCCTCACCTAGGGGAAGATGAGGTCTCTTGCTCTGGGTAACACGCCACGAGCCGCATGTGGATAGATGCGCCTCTGCCTGGCTGATAAAGGACTTCATAGATAAAGAGGCGGTCTTCGAGTTCATCTCAAAAGACTCGCCTATCCCCCAAGGAGCTATCGCCTTCACTCTCCCCGGGGCAGAGATCCGTCCAATAGAAGGAAAGAGCACAACCTTCGACGCCTTAGTAGAGAAATACCGGGTCAGAGATCCAATTGTCGTCAAGATACAGAAACTGCTGTACGACTTCGAGATCTCTGCCAAAGAGGATATCACCAAGGTCAAACATCCAGAGACTGTTGGAGTCTGCCTGATCCTGAGAGGCCTTGCACGAACCTCAAAAACAGACCATGAAACCATTGCGAAAGCGATGACAGTCATGGACGCGCTCTATGCTGAGTTGAAAGCAGAAAGCAAACAGAACAGCTAGCATCTTGTCATCGCTTCAAAGCTTAGGCCAACTGTTCTTCACATATCCGAGCACTGACAAGTGATCAAATGAACCAAAGCAGAACAACCACCAAGCAGAACATCGAGATCAGATTCTACTTCACACCACGTTCTGCCAAGAAGTTGCTGGAGAGATGGAGAAGAGAGATGTGGCGAATGAAGCCTTACTCTTTCGTCGACCACTACTTCATAAAAAGCAGATCGCAAGCGAAGATTCGAAGATGGCGATCAAGCCACAGGCCCGGAACCGAGATCATATTCGTTGAAAGGAGGAATGGGGTGAAGACGGAGAAGACGAGAAGCGCCCAAAGCTTTCTAGCGGCATCGAAAGAGCTGAAGTTGTTGGGATTCAAGCCCCGCCTGAAGATACTGAAGAAAAAGGCTTGGCTGGTCAGCAAGAGGAGCATGCCGACGTACGCGTTCGAATATGTTCCCGGCCTTGGTTGGACTGGAGAGATCGAGATACCGGTGAGGGAGAAGGGCAAGATCGCTGATCGAATATTGGAATTGAAGCGTATGGGAGCCACCGGTTTCACGAGGAAGTCGATGCTTCAACTGATGGAGGAAAGACTGAAAGACAAGTGAAACTTGTCCAGCAGTGGAGTCTGAAGAGATGTGTCTATCGGCTGTTCAGCGTTCTCTGGGCTAGCAGTGCGGCAAGCTTGCTGAAGTCCTTCTTCATTAATTCCTTCAGGTCGGCTGTGTAGAGTGCTGCAGCGGGATGATACATTGGAATGATCTTTACATCGTTGGCTGAGTAGGTCCTCCCGTGAATCCTTGAGATGATACCAGGTTTCAATCCGTAGGTCTCAAGGATGAATCGACTGGCCGTGTCGCCCAAGGTGCAGATGATCTTCGGATCAATCAGTTTAATCTGGCCTTTGAGATATGGCGTGCAAGAAGCTATCTCTTCACCTGTTGGTTTTCGGTCTTTTTCAGCCTCTTGGTCCGAGAAGCCGGTGAGGCTCCTCGTTGAGGGCCGACATTTGACAATGTTCGTTATGTACACGAATTTCCTGTCCAGTCCAATCGACCTTAAGAACTCGTCCAGCAGAGCGCCTGCTCTTCCAACAAAGGGTTTCCCTTCAAGATCCTCCTGCCTGCCGGGTCCTTCTCCAATGAACATCACCTTGGCATCGTGCGGCCCTTCTCCTGGGACAGCTCTTTTTCTTGTTTCTGAGAGAGGACATTTCCTGCAGTTCTGAACCTGATCGGAGATTTCCTGTAGATCCACAAAGTTTGAATAGTCTTCGGCCACGACCCTGCCCTCCTCAGGATAGATTAGTTCTTTAGGATGCTCCTGAGGTTTACGATAAACTTGCTGTCATGGTGACGAGGGACCTCACAACGGGTATAAAGCCAGAATCTTCGAAGCGTGGGTTTGCACTGGTCATCACTTCACACGCGTTGAATCACACATATGATTCGCTGTATCCGATTCTGTATCCGTCGATGATTTCTGAGCTCGACCTCTCCTACGGCCTAATTGGAGTACTAGCCATGGGGTATCGATTGTTCAGCGGCGCGCTTCAACTCGTCATGGGTTTCCTAGGTAGATTCGTGCGAAGGAAGATCTTGCTCGGCCTGGGCATGATCTGGCAATGCACTGCAAACTCAACTGCTGCCTTCGGTCAAGGATTCGAACACATATTCATCAGTCGTTCCCTAGCGGGCGTGGGATCTAGTCCTCAACATCCGACTAGCGCGGCATACATAGCTGAGACGTTTTCCAAGGAACGAATTGGAAGAGCTCTTGGAATTAACATAGCAGCCGCGATGATGGGAAGCTTCCTAGCACCGTTTTTGGGCACTTTGGTGCTCACCACTGTAGGGTGGAGAAATACAATTCTTGCTTTCTCGGTGCCAGGGTTTCTGCTCGGCATCGCTTTTCTGTTCATGAGAGAGTCAAAACGGTCACAGAAATGGTCTGGTGGATCCACTTTCTCCTACATGTATATGGGACTGCGTGAGGTTCTAACGAACAGAACAGTTGTAGCAGTCATGATTCTTGAAGCGGTGATGGCTTTCAGAATCGGGGCGAGAGATTTTCTCCCAAGCTTTTTCGTTCATGACTTGGCGATGACATCGCTCGAGTCTGGAATAGTGTTTACAGTGTTTGTCGCAGTGGGAATACCTGCGCCTTATTTCTGGGGATACCTGTCGGACAGGTTGGATAGGCGAAAGGTCGTTGTCTTATCAATGAGTATGGCAGCTGCACTCTGGTATGCTCTCGCATATGCCACAGATATAGTTCAGCTTCTTGTGGTTCTTCTGCCGATTGGATTTGTTGGGCAGGGCATCGGGGGAGTTGTTCAGGCTTTTGTGGCTGAGTCGACGACCAAGGAAAACCGTGATCTGATATATGGCATCTATTTCACGCTCTCCTTTACGCTGGGTTCCCTTTCCGCAGTCATTCTTGGGTATTTGGCGGATGGATTCGGGTTCCAGGCCTGTTTCATCTGGGTGGCCATCGTCTCGTTCTTGACTGTGGTCGCTGCCGCCATTCTGCTGAGACAGCGATCGTAGTTCCGTCATCCTTATGTTCCCTTGGGTCAATCTTTTGAGCGTCATCCGTTATGTCGGAGGTTCTTCTCGGAACATGTGGGTGGAGCTACGCAGAATGGGAGGGGCTCCTCTACCCGGAGAAGAAGAGCAAGCTCAAGCAGTATTGTTCGATCTTCTCAACAGTTGAGATCGATTCCACGTTCTATGCGCTTCCAGAGCCAGGGATCGTTCTAGGCTGGGTGAAACATACGCCACCAAGCTTCACCTTCGCCGCTAAGGCCCCGCAGACAATCACACACAAGAAGATGCTCGACCCAGCTCGCGGGATCGAAGCCGATCTGAAGCAGTTCTTGGAAACTATGAAGCCCCTCATCCAGGCTGAGAAGCTGTCATGCGTTCTATTTCAACTTCCGCCATTCCTGAGATTCAATCCTGAAAGACTTGAGTCCTTCCTGTCTCTGCTACCAGACGGCCAGAACTTTGCGGTCGAGTTTAGGCATAACTCATGGCTTAGGGAGGAAACGCTTAGGCTCTTAACGAATCGTCAGGTGGCGTATACGATTGTCGATGAACCGGTTCTGCCGCCTGTGATTCATGTCACCTCGGATCTTGCTTACATTCGATGGCACGGTAGAGGAGATCAGCCCTGGTTCAACTATAGGTACTCTGAGCCAGAGTTGCAGGAGTGGGTTCCGAAGGTGCGAGAGGCCGCTGGAAAGGCGAAGCGAGTTCTTGGTTACTTCAACAACCATTTCCATGGCTACGCCCCTGAGAACTGTCTCCAGATAATGCAGATGCTGGGAATCTCAGTGCCACATCACGATGCGGCTCTGAGAAGGCTCACTCTCTTCAGAAAACACGGGAAAGCTGCGACGGAAGACCAGACACTTGAGGCTTGGGTCGGGGTTCCTCGTGTGACTCAAATAGAGGAATTGCTGAAGAGACTGTCGTCCCAAGAGAACCTTAAAGTAGGGCAGGCAATCTCGGGCAAGGATTACTCGCTCCGCGAAGATAGCTCCCGGGGATTGGCGGCTTACATACGAGACACAACGGTGGACGTCGACCTGAAAAAGCACACAATAGTGCACCGCTGCCCAATCTGGTCCGAATCAGCCAAAGAGAGGAAGTTCTGCCCTCATGTCATCAAGCTCTTCCTCAGCATCGAACCGGAAAGAAGCCGAAGCATTTTGCGCCTTGTCGAGAAGACTCTGGACAAATGGAAGTTCGAGTCGAGAACCGCAATCGAGTTCCCCGCAAAGCGAAGCAACACGTCAAGCTCTTCGTAAGGCCTAGCGTGCACATAGGTGCCTGACATTGAACAGCTCTGCGGAGATCAGCTCAACTTGGGTATGACTATCTGTGATTTCTCCGGAAGATTAGCTTTGGCGACACTGAAGCTCGGACCATCAAGCCTTTTGGCGCTGTCATCTTTGCGTATGAAGTCTTCTATCGTGCTTAGCTTGTCGAAGGTGGCCGACATTCCATGCATTCTGTAATGCATTGGGACTGTTATTCTCGGCTTGAGGGAGTCCATGACCTTGCGAGCCTCTTCGGGCCCTATCGTGTAGAAGCCTCCGATTGGGAGAAATAGGACATCTAGCGATCCTATCTCGCTTACCTGTGAGGAGGACAATGCTTGTCCTAGATCTCCCAGATGGCCGAAAGTGATGTCGTCAAGGCCCACGACATAGACAGAATTCCTTCCCCTCTTGCCTCCTTGAGCATCATCGTGAAAAGTGGCTACGCCCTTGATGGATACGCTGTCGATCTGCTTTGTTCCTGTGAACCCTTCCAGTACTACACTCTTCTCATGTTTAACCACCGCCGCATTGTTGTGGTCTGAATGGCTGTGCGAGCACAGTACTATATCGGCCTTGGCTTTCGGTTCCGGAAGCCCGGTGCCCTTGAAAGGATCGAAAATCAGACTCTTCTTACCTTTCAGCATGAAGCACGCGTGACCAAACCAAACAACGTCAACCAATTCACATTACCCAAGGACAGATCATATGGGGTGCTTGTCCTTAGGCTTTCTTGTCATAACAAACGGGTCAGAATATTGACGCGGAAGTGGACGTACGCGCTACTTGCGCGCGCACCAACTATGGCACACACATAGAAAACACTACCTACGACGGTTCAATCAAGTTGGATGTAGTCGCTCAAATCTACCGTTTAGCGCGCGAAAGACCGACCGGCAACGGTTCGCGCTTTCGTCGGCCTATTTGAATTTGCCTTCAGGTATCCTGATAGCAAAGTGACATCGCAGATCTCCGTCGAGAACATTCTCGAGAACCTCGACCTCGGTCTCCTCGTCGAAGATCACGTCGTACCGTAGCTTCACGAAGCCTCCACTGCAGTAGCACCATGTGGGTGATATGCGTGGCTCATCATGCAGTATCGATTCTCTTGCAAGCGGGCAGTGGCAGGCGTAGTACCTCTTCATCTTAGGATCGGTTTCATTCAAGTATTCTCGAGGCGCGTAGGGGATCTTGGTGAAATAGATCTTGTCGCCCCGTCTGACCCCAGCAAGAATCTCCTGGTTGGCTTTGACATGCTCGATGACCTGAGGGGTGATCTCCTGCTCGCCGAAAAGCCTTCCCTCTCCCATAAGCTTCTCAAGGTTGGCGACCGCCCTCTCATGCAGGTCTTTCAAGAACTCGTCAATGGTTCTGGCTTTCAGAAACTTCTCCCTGTCCTTCTTGAAGTTCTCACGCGGCACTCTGTGATTGTTGCCGGAGAGAACTTTTCTGCACATCTCAGGATTGAGTTCACTTTCAAGTCTTCCCACTAGGCGTCGAGTTACTGGAGGGTATTTGTCTGGGGACGATCCGAGTGGAGGCATTCTGACTCCGTCGAAGATCTTTCTTCTCATTTCCTCACCAGCCATAGCCGCGACCCTGTCGGATATGGTTGGGAGAACGTTTCTGGCGCCTAGGAGCGATGCGAAGTAGATGTAGACATCGTTCCTCTTCATCATACCAGTGTAACGGGCCAGTGCCAACAGCCGGTCCGCCGAATTCCTGTTCTGAGATATGAGCAACGAGACATACTCCTTCACGTCACCGACGGCCGCAGATTCCAAAATTTTCCCGTTCTCATTCAAATGCTCCTCGAATTCGCGGACCGCTGCAACAGCCTTATCAACTGCTTCCTTGTCAAGTCTGCGTTCCAGGCAGTAGCCTCTGAAGTCCTTTTCCTGCATCTTCGATCACTGATTTCGCATTCATGAAAGCAGCTTACGTAAGAACCTAGCGCGCCAGATCCTTCTTCCCCAATCCTTGTCTGGCTATGGCGCGATGGCATGTGAAGGAAGCGCGCGCCGTCGTGGTTAGTGGTTGTGTGTGTATGCCTTGGTGGGTGTCTCGTAATTTGAACCGTCGTCGTTACTCAGCAATTTTGTGTGTGACATCAGCTGTTGCGGTCGGATGAATTTTGAGCTGTCGTTCAGTCAGTCTTCCTTGTATTTGTGTGCGCAGAATAGGCAACATTTCGAGAATCCTTATTTGATCAGGCCTCGGTTGCGAAGTCGTTCATGTTCCCAAGCCGAGTCTGAGGGGGGATGAATCGTTTCTGCATCTGGTTTTCGTTGAAGTCTCGCCGCGTTGTTTGGACAACCCGTGACGCACAGTCCGCAACCTATGCAGCGCTCGCGATCTACTTTTGCCTTACCGTTTTTCTTGGAGATCGCATGCACCCGGCATCTTTCCGCGCATTTCTCGCATCCTAGACATTGATCAGGGTCTATTTCTGCGAAGTAGTTGGCTTGTGCTACTGAGTTCTTAATACCGAAGCCGGTGATTCCTCGAAGTATGCCACAGCAACAGCCGCAACAATTGCAGACGTAGCCGATTCCTTTCATCACGTTGCTTACCGTGTGACCTAGACCCATTTCCTCAGCTTTGTCCAAGAAGGCAAGGGCCTATTCCTTCGGAATTGTGCGATTTTGTTTAGCGTGGTACATTATGTCTTCGGTTCAATAGCGAGGAGTCTTGATAGGGAAAACCAGTCTTCAATGACATCTTTCGTCGCCTTGCCATAGTACTTCTCGTAGAGTGCTGCCTTGGCAGTCTCTGCCTCCGTTGTGCCATCTTCTAGGTAGCGTGCATTTCCTGTGAAGTTCTTTCCACCTATCTTGAAAGTGACTGCGTCATTCCTTTTGATATTCTTCATCCAGTCTGTCTGTTTGCCCTCGTGGCTCAGATAGACCTTGCCACTAACAATCGCGAACCACAGTTCGACTGTATGGAGCCTTCCTGTTTTTCGTCCTTTGGTTGTAAGATGAATCAGCTTCTTCGATGCGACACCTTCCAGATCGTTCCCATATGGCACTCCGATTTCTCCCCGGAATATCGACCTCACAGCTTGGTAAGAAGTATGATATATGTGATTTCCGGAAAGACCTAGTTGGCAAACACGAATGAGTTGCCCACAAAAAGAGGGAAGCCTTCTAGAACTTCATTTCTTTCAGTTTCTCGGTCAATACGTCTACCAAGCCAGCGACCTTGATTATCACGTAGAAGGATGCGATCGTTATGAGAAGCCCTCCCACAGCCAAGATCAGGCTCACGATTAGTGATCCGCCGACAGGCCTCGTTGGAACCGCCATGCGTTCACCTCCCTTGAATCTGTCCAGCAAGAACGATTCTGCTTAGATAAAAGGAAGATGGATGAATCATCTAAGCAGCATGCCTCTAAGAATTGCCTGCGGACGAGGTGCGTCGGACGGTTTTTCTGTGCTGACCGCCTAACCTTATTTCCTGTGGCTAACGATTTAGAGGGGTAGGTATGCAGAATTGAAGAACCTCTTGACGGGAAAGGTGGTGCTGGTTACTGGTGCAGGTCGAGGCATCGGTAACGCAACAGCGAAATTGTTGGCTGAGAGAGGCGCAGCCGTGATTTGTAACTCACTCACAGAGACTTGCGGGAAGACCGCAGAAGAAATAGTTTCCAGTGGTGGAAGAGCCGTTGCCATACGTGCAGACGTGGCCGATGCGAAAGCCGTCGAAGAGATGGTTGCCGAATCCATCAGCAAGCTCGGAACTATCGACATCTTGATCAACAATGCAGGTTTCTGGAATGTGCCCTTTAACCCCAAGATCGAAGAAGTGAGAGAAGAAGATTGGAACAGGGTTCTGGCCGTGAATCTCACAGGTGCCTTCAACTGCTGCAGATTTGTTGTGCCGTACATGCGGAAGAAGCGGTATGGAAAGATAGTGAACATCGGTTCAGGAGCTGGCCTGGTATGGAGTAGAACAGGAATCCATGCTTATGCGGCGTCCAAGGCAGGCCTCATGGGTTTCACTCACCAGCTTGCGAAAGAGCTTGGACCATTTGGAATCAATGTAAACTGTGTCTCGCCCGGCCTGGTCTGGACAAATCCAGAGAAAGGGATTGGGTGTGAGGAGTTGACGGCGAAAGAAGCCCCTGGGCAGATTCCGCTCGGGAGATTGGGGGATCCGATCGACATAGCCTACGCTGTGGCGTTCATGGTTTCGGACGAAGCGAGCTGGATCACAGGACAGACGCTCGAAGTAGACGGCGGCAGATGGATGAAATAGACTCTGCTGACTAGTAGTCAGCGGGGAGAGAAGCTGACTTGACGGTTGAGCAACCTAGCTTCTTTTTCTTCGCGGCTCTTGTTTTTGTGTGAGAGCCGTTACAATGAGCTTGTTCCCCTGTCGATCCATGACAACCCTCACAGGAATAGATGATTCCACATCAAAGGGGAAACCGGTGTCTTCCACTAAGTGTTTCGGAAGATACAGAAAGTACTTACCGTCTTTTCTTCTTGAGATTCTTCCTATTCCTTCACCAACCATTCCCAGCCACTCCGTAGCTTTGACTGAATAGTAGCTCTGCTAGATACCTATTTAGGCCTTCTTGAGCGGGTTATGGACCAGTTGAGACCTAGGGGTAACATCGCGTCTTCTTGATTTCGGGCGTATGGAACTTGCGAGAGCATGAAGCTAGTCTTCATTGGTCTCAGCGAATGCTCGGACTGGAAATGAAGCTCCCTTCACGATTCTTGGTGGAACAGCGTAGAATCTGAAGCAAGGAGACGCGTATGGACTGGACGAGACGAATCCACAGTATCATCAACATTGCTGAAATCGACTCCGACCAGTTTCGCCTTTGAGTGTATCAACATTTGGAGGGATTCATCGGAAAGGTATGGCCCAAGTTCCCGGTAGCCGTCTGCTCCCCACCTCTGATCCCATCCTGTTCTGATAGGCACACCGCGACCGTGTATCTCTTCTTTCCCACACTTGATGGTGACAGAGCGATTGGGCATGACTCGTCCGTCAGAGACCATTCTAGGTAATCCTGCAACAGTCTCGAGTGAGATCTGGCTCAGGTCTGGTCGGTCAGGGTAGCGGCGAAAGGGGCTGTTCAGATAGGCTCCAGAGTTGCAGGCCATCTCCACCTTTCCGAGGTAGAATTCCGCCTTACCACTGTGGCGAAAACGTGATCCTTTGTGGTCAAGAAGGGCGCCTATCTTCGGATTGGGCAGGCCCGGCGACGTCTTCATGCCATCTTCAAGAAGGTGGCTCAAGTCAACGTATCTCATTGCACTCGCACACCCATTGTTGCCTGTTACTCTCCTGGAAATGAGCGCGCGCAAGCGCCTGGGCTCCTTGATGAAGAGAAAGGCAGTGCCGATCAGAATCCCGAATACTGAGACAAGTAGCATTGTTCTCCTCCACCTAGCGCGCGCTTCTGCCAGGACAGACCGGGAGGGCCGTCCGTGCCCCTCAGGGATCGCTGGGGCGCGGCTGCCTGGTGATGCGATAGTTATTTCTTCTGAATCAAGTATAGAGATCTGATCAGAGGCTGTGGAGTTGGTGGTGTGATCTCGATAGTTGCCACGGGCGATTCCCTTGCCACTATGAGATTGTCGGTTTTCGACGAGGAGCCGTATCGCAGCATGTTGCAGATCTTGAGGTCAGCTGACGTGTCTTTCACAAACCTTGAGATGCTTTTGGGAAATTTCGAGTCGGCTCCTGCTGCTGAGAGCGGCGGAACGTATGTTATGGGGGAGCCTTTCATGGCTGAGGAGCTGAAGTGGATGGGGTTCAATCTATACGCCAGAGCAAACAATCATTCGATGGATTTCGGAGAAGGGGGACTTCGCTCCACCACTCGAGTTCTTGACCAACTGAGCGTACCGCATGCAGGTGTTGGCGAGAGCCTGGCGATGGCAAGGAGCCCTGTCTACTTGGAGACAAAGAATGGCAGGATTGCTATGGTTTCCATGTCTTCAACATTTGCCTCATTCGGTAGAGCCGGTGATACAAGGAGAGACATGTTAGGGAGACCGGGATTGAACCCTCTTCGTTACCAGGCGAAGCTCATCGTTCCACACAAGCTCATTCGCCAGTTGAAGCAGATATTCAAGGAAGCAGGCGTTCCTGTTCGTCAAGAGAAGGGAGGAGTATTCTCAGTGATGAACCTGCGGTTCGCGGGCGGAAGAAAGGCTGACCTCGTCACTACTCCCAACGAGTTGGATATGAAAGGAATCCTAGTCTCGATCAGAGATGCGAAGCGGCAGGCGGACTATGTGCTTGTCAGCCTTCATGCGCATGAGCCGAGAGGATCGGATAGGGAGCGTCCCGCCGAGTTCATAGAGACATTTTGCAGGAAGTGTTTGGATGCTGGTGCAAGTGCGGTGATCGGCCACGGGCCTCACCTACTCCGAGGAGTTGAGATCTACAAGAAGCGGCCCATCATGTACAGCCTCGGCAACTTCATCTTCATGAATGAGACTGTCCGCTTTCAACCGTCAGAGAACTATGAGAGACAAGGATTGGCTTGGGACTCGACTCCGGCGGATTTCTACGATGCAAGAGTTAGAAAAGGAAAGAAAGCCGAAGGGGGATTCAAGTGGTTCACTTACGATCCGGTTTACTGGGAAGGCGCGATCGCAAAGATGAGTTTTGACGGAAGTGCCCTCAGAGAGCTGCATCTGTATCCGCTCACATTGGGATTCGATAAGAAGAGACCACAGAGAGGAAGACCGATGCTGGCGGAGGGAAAGCACGCCAAGGCGATATTGGAGAGAATCAGAAAATTGTCTCTCCCATATGGCACGAAGATGGACATCGTTGAGAACGTTGGAAAGGTTGTTCTCTAAGTCGCGTTGGCGACGCGGCGCCCAAGGAATACGGCAACAAGACGCTCTTCGTGCATGAGAACTAGTGGGAAGTCACGTCAGGCTATGGCCAGGTGAAAAGAGAGCACGCAACTGAAGGTTCTTTGAAATTGAAAGAGCGATTCGGAACTACTTCGTGAACTTGGTCATCTTGGTCTGGCAGTTAGGGCATGTCGACCTTAGCATAGGTCTTCCTCTGGATGTCATCTCTCTCTTCACGTTCTTGTCGTCCACAGTGACTTTCTTCTTGCACTTGACGCAGTACATTTCCACCATGATCGGATTCTCCTTGGACCCCGCTGTGCATTCTACCGCTCATAAAACCTTTTCCATATATGATCTAGAAACCTGTATGAGATATGCAGCATTTTGACAAGTTCTTGATATTTCGCTGTCCCGCTTACCTGAGAGGTGTAGCTTCTCTTCTGAGAATTTCTCGTGCAACAATCACTCCTGAAACAGATGCTTGCACCAATCCCCTTGTTACTCCAGCACCATCACCGATCGCGAACAGATTCTTGATTCGTGTCTCTAGGTTCTCGGTCAGCTCAAGGCGTGAAGAATAGAATTTAACCTCCACTCCATACAGGAGCGTGTGCTTCGCATAGATTCCAGGCGAAACAAGATCTAAAGCACGAAGCATCTCCATGATGTCAGACAAGTATCGATAAGGAAGAACGAAACTCAGATCCCCTGGAGTAGCCGATTTCAATGTCGGCTGTACTAGGTTTCTCTCAATCCTCTCCCTGGTCGATCGCCTTCCAGCTTCAAGATCTCCCAGCCGTTGAACAATTATCCCGCCACTGAGGAGATTCGCCAGCCTCGCAAGATATTTCCCGTATGCAATCGGCTCCTTGAATGGCTCGGTGAAGGAAGTACTCACCAAAACCGCGAAGTTGGAGTTCTGGGTCTTCATCTCAGAATAGCTTTGACCATTCACCGTCAAAACACCACTGTACGACTCGGTTATGACCTCGCCGAAGGGGTTGAAACAGAACGTTCTAGCCTTGTCATCGAACAATTTTGAGAAGTAGATGAACTTCGGCTCATAGAGGATCTTGGTGAGATCCTCTGTGACCGCAGCAGGGATCTCTACTCGAACACCTACATCGACAGGATTGTTCAATGTCCTAAGGCCTAGGGCCTGAGCCTCAGAGGTCAGCCATTCTGCTCCGACCCTTCCAGGACCCACAGCTACATACTTTCCGGAGATCCGGTCTCCGGTTGCTGTCTCTACTCCAACCGCTCGTCCCTGATCTATGAGAAGGGTCTTGACCTCTGTATCGGTCCTTATCTCAATCGACTTCTGTAGGTACTTCTTCATCTCGCGAAGGACTTGAACGCACTTCTCTGTTCCAAGATGACGCAACCGCTCCGGAACAAATTTCAGTCCGGCCAGAGACGCCTTGTGTTCGATCTCTTCAATGCTGTCAGTCTCGACTCCGTACAGTTCCTTTGGAGCGCCAAATCTGAGATACGTTTGATCCACATAGGCAATATCCTCAACCAGCTTCTCTGTGCCTGCGTACTCACCTAGCCATCCTCCAACCTCAGGGGACAACGTGAGCTTGCCATCGCTGAAGGCTCCAGCACCTCCCCAGCCGCTCAACAAGGAGCATGGGTTACAGTTGACGCATCCGAGACCCCTGCTGGCCGGGCATCTTCGCTCGTTGATGTCGCGACCCTTGTCAAGCATCAGCACCGAAAGCCGGGGGACCTGAGCCAGCTCTAAAGCGGAAAAGATTCCAGCAGGTCCGCATCCTACAATAATCACGTCGTAAGGCAAAGCATGACCACGAAATCCGGAGAAAACGGATCGAGACTTGATATAAAGGCTCCTGTTTTTGCCTAGTATATTGTGGGGCCTGCTTTTGTTCGGCTCTCTGGGCTTCTGTGCTGTCCCAATTTCTTTCTTGGGTGATCCAGGCTCCCTTGTCTCGTATCCTGCCGGTTAAGCAGAGGACTGCCTTGGCGGTTTGCTCTCCCAGAATCTCCTGCATGGGAAAACGGCGACAATAGGCCGGCTCTTCTAGATGTGCCGCAAGCCCACGGACCACGTCAGAAGAGTCATGAAAAGCCTCCAGAACAAGGAACTCGTAGGTTGCCACATGACTTCAACACGGATAGCATCAGGCTCCTATGCGATTACGTATTTCTACAGGATAACTGGGCTTAGCCGATGGGTGCTAGGTGCAGGTCTTGACGTCGAGCGCGCTGTTCGACAAAGCTATAGTGT
>Ga0129297_10000323_pt1 | contig 23178 bp, 18 predicted proteins | sample I18A1metaG_FD_94708 | JGI IMG/M metagenome (GOLD analysis project Ga0129297, IMG submission 94708) | Lake sediment bacterial and archeal communities from Gulf of Boni, Indonesia to study Microbial Dark Matter (Phase II) - ​I18A1 metaG | ecosystem: Environmental > Aquatic > Freshwater > Lake >... | reverse complement strand
CCTCTGGTGTTTTCAAGGGTTTAACAACTGGGGCGCCGATATGCATGGTCGTATGGAACAGGGATGTGGATTCAACCACATACGAACAGTTGAGGATGAAGCCGCGACCTGGACACGCCGATTACACGGCTTACATGAGGTATGGAGGCTTCAACGACTACAGAGGTGGAGGACGCTTCTCAGGCCGCATCACCGTAGCCTTCGTCGCCGCTGGGGCTTTGGCAAAGAAGCTGCTGGGAAAGCTGGGCGTGGAGGTCTTAGCCCACACGGTTCAAATCGGGTCGGTGAAACTTTCGAGAACCGTTTCCTACGAAGAGACTCGGGGACAGGTGTACAAGAACTCTGTGAGATGCGCGGACCCAGCCGCCGCTGCTTTGATGGAGGAGGCGGTGCTTAAGGCTTTTCAGGAAGGGGATAGCTTAGGAGGCGTTGTTGAATGCAACGCGTTAAATGTGCCCGTCGGTCTAGGCGAACCCGTTTTCGATTCCCTCGACGCAGACCTGGCTAAGGCTATCTTCAACATACCCGGTGTGAAGGGTGTGGAGTTTGGGGCAGGCTTTAAAGCGGCTTCCATGAAGGGCTCTGAGAACAACGACCCTTACGTGGTCCGCGATGGAAGGGTTACAGCCTTAACGAACAACGCAGGGGGCATTCTCGGAGGTCTTGCAACCGGGATGCCCATAACCCTTAGGGTTGCCTTTAAGCCACCAGCCTCCATAGCTAGGATGCAGATCACGGTTGACATTCAGACGATGAGGGAAACTAATTTGAAGGCTTCTGGGAGACACGACCCCTGCATCGTTCCTAGGGCTGTTCCCGTGGTTGAAGCCTGCACCGCCATCGTTATAACGGACCATGCCTTAAGGCTCGGCTGCATACCGAGGGTTTTGAAATGACAAGGGTTGAGGAAATCGAGGGGTTGAGGAAAGAGGTTGACAGCGTCGACGAGGAACTAGTTCAACTTCTCAGGAAGAGGTTGAACCTAGCCCTTCAGCTCGGTGAGCTTAAGAAGACTGCTGGGCTAAGTGTTAAGGATGTGGAGAGGGAGAGGCAGGTCTTAGCCCACGTCAGGAAGCGTGCCTCCGGGCTTGGGCTTAACCCCGACGATGTTGAAGCCGTATACGAGGAGGTTATGGCTATGTGTGAACGTGGGCAGAAAGGGAGGGTGAAGGTTGCCTACCTCGGCCCCGTGGGCACCTTCAGCGAGGAGGCTGCTAGAAGCTACTTTGAATCAGCTGGAGCTGATTTCACACCCTGCCCCAGCGTACACGACGTTTCTAGGCTTGTAGACGTAAGCGACGCTGACTTCGGCGTCGTCCCCGTGGAGAACTCCTTAGAAGGCTCCTACACCGTAGCCCTTGGGCTACTCCTTGAGACAAGGCTGATGGTCTGCGGGGAGGTTGAACGTCGAATCCACCACAACCTCATCGCCAAACCGGGAACCCGCCTACAGGACATCCGCCTGGTTGTTTCCCACAGCCAAGCCCTTGCCCAATGCAGGGAATACCTGGAACGTACGTTACCTAAAGCCGAGAGGAGGGAGGTCGCGAGTACAGCTCGGGCGGTTGAGATGTTGAAGGAATTGGAGAACGCTGCGGCTATCGGCGCGATGACATCGGCTAAGATCTACGGTATGGAGGTTCTCGCCAAGGGCATCGAAGACCAACCGAATAATTTCACAAGGTTCTTCATCCTCGGACACACTGACTGCCAAACTACAGGCCGGGATAAAACATCGATTATCTTCGCCGTCCGCGACGTCCCAGGCGCCCTATTCAAAGCCTTAGAGGCCTTCTCTACCCGAGACATCAACCTTACCAAGGTTGAGTCAAGACCTACGCGAGGGCAGCCTTGGCAGTACGTGTTCTACCTCGATTTCGAAGGTCATAAAGACGACGTAAAATGCCGGGAAGCCTTAACAGACTTAGCGTCGAAATGCATCTTCCTGAAGGTCTTAGGTTCATACCCGAGAGCGGTTACTAAGACCTAGTTTTGCCTTTGAGTTACACTGGAAGGACCCTCTGATAGAGTGGTTCAACATGTCAACGAACTTTTACCCCTGAATTTCCATGCGAAGAGTGACGCTAATTGAGGATTACTTTTTCCAAGGATCGTTTAAGCTGGATAAACGTGGTCTCCACCGTAACCAGGGTTTATCCGATGATTCAAGTCGGGCTTTTAGTGACACGTCCATAGTATAGAAGTTGAGAAAGCACATCTGGGAGGGTGTACTGAACCTTTAAATCCTTTACCGTCGTGTTCAAGGGATCTACGCCGTATACTTGCGTGAACTGCCTGTGAATGTTTTCTTCATACGAGGTATCCTTAGATAGTGGAAGCCTTATCTCAGCGCCTCCACGCATAGCCGATTCTCTTACCGCTATTAGTAGCTCTAGGTCTTTAACAGCGTTTTCAGCCCCATAATCAGGCTTTCCACCGTGCACTACGGCGTTGTAGAGGCTTATCCACGCGTCGGCTCTAGCCACATCGTCCTCGCTGTTTAGGGAATAGGCTTTGAAAGGGTTATCCCAGTACAATGGAGGTTTAAGTTCTACTCCAACCCTTCTCAAAATAGAGACGCCTTCCCGCTCCGCGTACTCAACCTTTAAAGGGTGTTTAACCCCTTCCAAATCCAGTTCTCCCCCTCTTAGGGACGCTTTCTCTCCATGAATCTCCCAGTAGTTACCCCTGCTGCGGTTAGACTCATACACGCCTTTAACCCCTGGGAACCCTAGGGACGCCCTCTCTAACACGGTGTCAGGTTCAGGGAACTCACCTAGGCTAACGTTTGAGGCTTCTGAGCCTAGGAGGCTTCTGATAGCTGCCATACCGTGGTAGGAACCTGAGGTATAGGAGAGGTAGAAGCTTTTCAACCCTCCTAGAACACCTGTTGACTTAAGCCTCTGCTTTAAACGTTCCTTAGGCCATCTAGGCACATTCTCCGCAACCTCTAGAACAACTTTATTCTCCTTAGCTACATCCATCATCTGCCTCGCGCAACTCATCGTCATGGCTATAGGGGTCTCTGATAGAACATGAACGCCCGCTTCCATTAGGGGTTTAGTTAACACGTTATGCCCTTCAGGCCCCACAGCCACAAGGGCTACATCAGGCTTAGCCTCCTCCAACATCGCTTTAAAGTCAGTGTAAGCCCTCACATTCAGCTCCTTAGTCACGGTGTTTAACCGGTTTCTATCCAAGTCGTAGAAAGCTATGAGGCTGTAAAGGCCTTCAAGCTTCTTCAAGGTCTGTATGTGAGCCGCCGCTCTCTTGCCTACACCTACTACCGCAGCCTTCAACATTTACCATCAAAGATATCCCTGCTCATATCTTACCGTTTAAAAGCTTTACATTCACCGAGTAAAGCTTAGGTTATCGGGTTTCTGCTTTATAATGAGGAACGGGAGAGGTTAATTTTATAATGACTAAGTTATATTGAGGTTATCAACCTAAAGGGAGGAGTTTCCAGAGATGGGTTCAGTTGACCAAGGTGGGATATACGAGCTTATAGTCTGCCCAGCATCGGAGAAGAACCCGAGGAACACTGAGGCTGATATCATCGAGTTGAGGGGTGGGCGGTTGCTACTGGGTTACACGGAGTTCTACCATTATGGCGGTCATGATATGGCTCCGGCTAGGATCACGGGGAGGATCTCGGAGACTAAGGGTCGAACCTGGGGTGAACCCTTCACCGTACAAGAGAACGTCGGCGTTGAGAACGTTATGGAAACAGATTTCCTGAGGCTTAGGAACGGTGAAATATCACTTTTCTTCTGCGTAAAGAACTCAGAATACGACTGTCATCCATACATGAGGAAGTCCACTGATGAGGGAAAGACATGGAGCGATATGGTACCCGTAGCTAAGTTCCACCCAGGATACTTTACACTGAATAACGATAGAGCTGTACAGCTTCAGAATGGGAGGATACTGCTCCCGGCTTCACATACCGTTAATGGTTGGGCGTGGCCGAAGCTGGTTGCGCTGTGCTTCTACTCGGATGACAACGGTAGGACATGGTACAAGGGTTTAGATTCGGTATCCCTTCTCCCCGAGTCCACGGCTGAGGAGCCGGGTGTAATCCAGCTTAGAGATGGTAGGGTTATGATGTGGATGAGAACAGGGTTGGGTTACGTCTATAAGGCTTACTCCTCGGATGGAGGTGAAACCTGGTCTAAGCCTGAGTCGATGGGGGTGGTCTCGCCGCGGTCTCCGCAGACCATCAAGTTTATCCCAACCACAGGCGACCTCCTCATGGTCTGGAACCATACGCCCGGTCCAAGGAGGGTTCCCTTAACCTCCGCCATATCCCATGACGACGGCGTGACGTGGGAGAACTTTAAAAACCTCGAAACCGATGAGACCCAAACCTATGCCTACACGAGCATAACCTTCGTCGACGATGAGGCTCTCCTCACATACTACTGTGACCATCGCTCACTAAAGCTTAAGATAATACCGTTAGACTGGTTTTACGGATAATCCCCTGAAACTCGTTTCTCCCATTTATTTCAGCGGGAAGGGAATTTTATGGGAAGGAGGTGAGCGACGTTGTTGACCGAGGTCTACGATTATTCAAACTCCTACGTGACTTTCGTTACGCTCAGGAGGGAAAATACGGCACGGATAGCGATAGAAGCCTCGTGTAGGCTCGTTCACGGGAAGGGCTCTGAGGAGTTCTTCCTCATCGCTTCATGTAAGGGAGAGACCGTCTACGTCCATAGGGAATTGTTTAGGAAGCCGAGCTACGACTGGTTTGGGGTGTTCTCCCAGAGGGATTACAGGCTCTTCAGAACATTCGCCACGTATGAAAATGATAGGGAGGATGAGTTCACAACCGGACGGGTTAAGGATAATTTCCACGAGGTCCGTACCAGTTTGAGTAGGACACCGGATGCGACTGTTCTCAGCCAGGAGAAAGACATCGTTGACGCAACGCTTCAGAACAGGCGGCTTGTAGGGAGGACCACGGTGAAAGATGAAGCCAGTAACGTCACGGCGACGATTGAGTACCCGATAAAGACGATAAATGTCAACCCGGATAGAGAGGTGTTCCAAGTCGATACCGGCCCAGTTCTCTACCCGGATCTAGGTTCTCAAAATCCTAGAATCGTAGAGTGGCTGAGACCCGCCTACTTAGCGTACAACTCCTTCGAGTACGCGGAGTTCATCGTCCAAAGCCCAACACCTGTTGGTCAAGGTCTATGGGTGAAACATTACTCTGAGGTCAGGGGGATGAAGGTGAATAACTCTGTATACTGCGTACCTTCCCTGTGATGGATGGAGTCCCTGAATTCAATCAATAACGACGTACTTCCATTTTCTTCCACGGGGGCTATGTGGAAGTTTAATGCCTTTAGATGAACCCCTCAGCTTTTTCATTCACAAGAACTTCGTAGAAACCCTGAATCGGAATTGGCTTATACGAATTCAAATGCAAAAAGCTTCGCCGCTCTTAGGCGGAATCTTAGAACCACTGGTTGACCTACAGTATGCCCCAGGTCTGCTTCACCCTTCCAAGTCACTGGGAAATCGGCGGCATCTCCGTTCACTGGGTCGGCTTCGGCGAAGCTTCGTCCAGGTAGAGGCGTACCATGACTGTCCGCCGCTTCAGCCAGAACCTGCCCAGCCCTCTTTGTCTGTACGTTTAAAAGCAGCTTCCGCCCTGTGAAGATAAGCTGCGGTGTGGTAAATTCCCCCTCTTCTGATGCCTCTAAAGCGGTTAAACGCTCCCTAGGCCACAAAGCATAGGCTATGGATCCCATCGGGAGGCTCCGCGGGTACTTGTGGGGAACAGGAAATCCCGTGTACGGTAAGCCAACTCGGTCGTTTGGAAGTGGGACTAAACCGACGCCGCCGAAGATACAGCCACTGTCCCAAGAGCCTGGTGGACCGGGTGAAAGAACTGGTCCTCCGGGCACCTGTATCCACACGATCCCGTCTGGGCTTGAAAACATGTGGAGCTCCGTACTGTCTACGGCGCGGTGGTAGAGCGCGGGAAACATGAAATGGTAGTCCACTGTGCCAGGATACGTGGATTTGCTGTTGGTGTACCAGTCATCGGAGGCATCTTGACTAGGGCTGGGGCATAAAACCGGCGTGGGGTTAGGCCATCGGTGAAAGACGTCTGTCTCAGCTCTGCCTACGCAACGCCTTCCATGACGCCACATTCTGAAGAACCCCACATACCGCTTCAACGAGTCATCGTAGTACGCGGTGTTCTGCGTATCACTGCTTAAAGCCAACAAAGGCTCTGCAAACTGTTTCCAGTGCAGTCCATCGTGTGAGACTGCGCCGCATACACCGGTTTTTCCCAAGAAGACCATCTTATAGCGTTCACCGGATGTAGCGGAGGGGTCTGGGAACACTCCGCCTCCGTGGAACCCGGTTTCCGGGCAGAGGCTTCCCCCGAAGACGATGTTCGCATCCATTCCTTGGTACTGCATAATTCCCAAGGACGGCTTATCCCATACCATTCCATCCTTTGACTCCGCGTAACACAGTATGTCCGCGTGTTCAGGGGTGCTTACCTCATACCAAAGCCTGTAACATGCTTCAGTGTATATGACCGTGGAATAGCAGTATAGCATGTGTTCCCAAGGCTTAGTACGTGTTAGAAACGGCTCGCTTTTCTGAGCCTTTTGAACGACGATGCGGATACCCTTAGGTACATCCATGGGTGATGGGCGCGTATCAGCCTGCCCCTCTACTCCCCAGAGGGAAAGTGGGGTATTATCCTTAGAAACCCACTGAACGGCACCAGCTCGGACGTAGCGCCAGTCCACGAATAGGTTAGGGCCTTTCGGTAACCTGTAAGGCTCGACTACACCTGTTTTCAAACACACTCGCTACCTTGGGTCGAATGGACGACGTGTGTTCTGTTGTTATCGGGTTAACTCAATTCTTTTCCTGTTCTTCGTTAGGCTCGTAACTCTAACGACGCCTTCAACCTCGAGTTTAAAGAGGGTTTTCCTTAAGGCTTCCATGGAAAGGTCCTCGTGAAACCTCTTCAACTCCTCGAATAGATCTTCATCAGATATGGAGCCTTGATGTTTTGAAAGGACTTCCACGGTTAAGGTGTGAAGCGGCAGCGTCCTCGTCTTCTCCCACATATCCTCCATCCACCGTTAAGCCACGGGTGTGGTGGGTTTCCCGACTTTTTGGCGGGCTTGAACCACGTTTTGATACCATGTCTCCATTTCAGGTGTTATGCTAGGCCTTATCCTCGCGAGGATGTCCTTGAAGTCTTCCATGGTTACCTTATCCACCTCGATGCTCCGCCTTAAACTGTTCATAGCGGCTTCTCGGCACATGGTTTCTATATCAGCGCCTGAATAACCCCGTGTGATCTTCGCCATGTACTGTAGGTCAACGTCCATATTTAAGGGCATGTTCGCCGTGTACAGTTTAAAGATTTGAAGCCGCGTCTCCTCATCGGGCGCGTTGACGTAGATCAACCTATCCAAGCGTCCAGGTCTTAGAACGGCTGGGTCTAGTATGTCTGGGCGGTTAGTCGCTCCTATGACAACCACGTTCTGCAGTGTTTCAATGCCGTCTAACTCTGTTAGAAGCTGGCTTATCACTCGTTCCGTAACCCCTGAATCCGCGTAACCGAAGCCCCTGGCTGGGATTATGGAGTCTAACTCGTCGAAGAACACTATGGACGGCGATGAAAGCCTTGCCTTCCTGAAAACCTCCCTGATGGCTTTCTCAGATTCCCCAACCCATTTGCTGTATACTTGAGGCCCCTTGATCGATATGAAGTTCGCCTCGCTCTCCGTAGCCACAGCCCTGGCTACGAGGGTTTTCCCGCAGCCCGGCGGCCCGTAGAGGAGGATCCCCTTAGGAGGTTTTATCCCCATTCTCTTGAAGGCTTCAGGTTTCTTCAGCGGCCACTCAATGGCTTCCATTAACTGTTGCTTAACCTCCTCTAATCCCCCGATTTCATCCCAGTGAACTGTTGGAACCTCAACCTCAACTTCCCGCATGGCTGTGGGTGTGATCTCCCTGTAGGCGTTCCAGAAGTCCTCCATCCTAACCTCCATCTTCTCCAGAACCTCTGATGGAACCCGTTCGGCTTCAAGGTCGATCTCTGGAAGATACCTTCTCAACGCTCTCATGGAGGCTTCCCTGCTTAAGGCGGCGATGTCGGCTCCCGTGTATCCATGGCTGATCTCCGCGAGCCTTACCAAGTTAACGTCTTCAGCTAAGGGCATACCCCTCGTATGGATCTGGAGGATCTCGTAACGCCCGTTTTTATCAGGTATACCGATCTCGATCTCCCTGTCGAAGCGCCCGGGTCTCCTCAGGGCTGGGTCGAGGGCGTTGGGGCGGTTAGTCGCTCCTATGACAACGATGTTTCCCCGGCTTTCAAGCCCGTCCATGAGGGCTAGAAGCTGGGCTACAACCCTTCGCTCAACCTCCCCCGTTACCTCCTCCCGCTTAGGAGCTATGGCGTCGAGTTCATCGATGAATAGGATGCTCGGAGAGCTTTCCTGAGCCTTCTGGAATACTTCCCTAAGCCTGGCCTCGGATTCCCCGTAGAATTTACTCATGATCTCAGGTCCATTGATGTTGAAGAAGTTGGCGTCCGACTCGTTGGCCACAGCCTGAGCTAACCGCGTCTTCCCACAGCCTGGGGGACCGTGGAGGAGAACGCCTTTAGGAGGCTCGATGCCCAGCCTCTGGAAGAGTTCAGGGTGTCTCAGAGGGAGTTCAACCATTTCCCTAACCCTCTGAATTTCCTCCTGTAACCCACCTACATCCTCGTACGTGACCTTAGCAATGCCTTTCTTCTCCGGTATAGGCTCGCTTAGGATCTGCAGCGCCGTGTTCGGTGAAACCCTCACGATACCGTGTGGGCGCGTCTTCATAACCGTGAAGTACACGGGGTTCCCGAAGATGGTTACCTGGATACTGTCCCCTTCAACCAGGGGGGTTTCAAGGATCCGTGTTCTCACGAAGTCGTGGAAGCCCTCGTCGATCCCCGGTATGGCGACGTTCACAGGGGCCAGCGTAATATGCTGCGCGTCTTTAGCCTCAACTTTCTTCACGGTTACAAACTCGTTGATCGAAACGTCGGCGTTCCCCCGCGTTATCCCGTCGATTCTGATGATGGTCTTCCCAGCATCCTCGGGGTAGGCTGGCCAAACAACCGCTGAGGTCGTCCTCTTACCTCTAACCTCGATAACGTCGCCGGTTGAGACCCCGAGTTCCTCCATGGTTCTGCTGCTGATCCTCGCCTTACCCCTGCCGAAGTCACGTTGCTGCTTTACCTCAGCGACTTGAAGCCTCACGTCCTTACCCATAGATGTCACCGAGTTCAATAGAAGCGGATCGCTCAGAGTTAGGGAAAACACGGGAACCGAGATATTTAAATGTAATGTGGTTCAGTTCCGTGGATGCCGAGTTTAACGGAGGAAGTCATTAAGCCTAAGGGGAGCTTCGCCTTAGGACGGTTCCCGGTAATAAGCCCGTGTTTTCACCTTCCTCCACGACGACCTGACCGTTGACAAGCACGTATTCGACGCCTTCCGGGTACAGGTTGGGTTTCTCGTACGTAGCCCGGTCTTTAACTGTCTTCGGGTTGAAAACCGTCACATCAGCCCACATGCCTTCCCTGATGAGGCCTCGGTCCCTTAACCCAAGCCTCTGCGCTGGAAGCGACGTCATCTTCCTCACGGCTTCCTCTAACGTGAGGATTTTATCCCCGACCTCTAAGGGCATGTCCTCCAGTGTTTCACCCCGCACGTATTTCCTGAAGACCATCGGGAACGTTCCGTAACCCCTGGGATGGCTCCGCTTCTCGGCTAGGCAGCCGTAGGGTGCGAGTGCGTAGAGGTCTGTTTCAACCATGGATGTACTATGCCTCATCACTTTCCGGATGTCCTCTTCATGGTGTATCCAAGCCATCACGTTCGGGAAGGGTGGACCCTCCGACAGCATGTCGAATACGGCGTTGAAGGGATCCTTTCCCATCAGTTGGGCGACCTCAGCTAAGCTCATCCCCTCCAACCCGGGTTTCGCCTCGAAGGTTGAAACAACGATTCTGTCCCAGTGACCGTCTTTCACAAGGGCTTGCGTCGATGTTCTAGGCGGCTGCTCCCTCACGTCCTCCTCGATCTTCTCACGGGTCTCAATTCCCCTCAGCCTCTCCAAGAGTTTAACGGCGCCTCCTTCATGAACCCAGTCTGGGAGGAGCGTGTAGAGGGCGGTGTACCCTAATATATACGGGGGAACATCGCATGTCACGTCAACGCCTCTCATCCGAGCCTCATCGACCAATCTTAAGGCTTCTCCACCCCTACCCCATGCGGGATAATGGGTTTCAATGTGTGAGACCTGTACGGGAACATGGGCTTTCTCACCGATTTCTACGGCTTCGACAACTCCTTGTATAAAACCATTAGCACCCTCACCCCTGATGTGTGAGGCGTAGAAACCATGGTACCGCGACACAACCTTACAGAGCTCTATCAACTCCTGTGTCCCAGCGTAGAAGCCCGGGGGATAAGCCAGTCCAGAGGATAAGCCGAAGCCCCCAGCTTTCATGGCTTCGGCTACCAAGCCCTTCATGGCGTTGAGCTCCCTAGGGGTTGGTGTTCGGTTATCCAAACCCATAACGGCGATCCTTACAGCACCGTGTCCAACAAGTGATGCGACGTTAACGGCTACGCCACGCTTCTTCAATCGCTCTAGGTACTCGCTGAAACTACGCCAGTTGATGTCCAGCCTAGGCATCGGGAAGGGTGTGTTATCCAGGAGTAGGTCCTTTGTACCGTCGCAGATCGGTGCGAGGCTGAAGCCGCAGTTGCCCGTTACCTCGGTTGTAATCCCCTGCCTTACAACGCTCTCAGCCTTAGGGTTGATCAGCAACGTACCCTCTGAGTGACTGTGTATGTTGATGAAACCCGGTGAGACCATCAGTCCATCCACTTCGATGACTCTATCCGCGATACGGGGGTCTAGATGACCTACCTTAACGACCTTCCCGTTTTTAATGCCTACATCGGCTCTAAACCATGGATTACCAGCGCCATCCACGACGCATCCGCTCCGCAGAACCAGGTTGAGAACCATAATCCACAAACGCCTCGCTTACACACATGTCTTTGGCTTATCTCTGAAACAGGTTATGTGTTAGCGTGAATAAATCCTTCAGAAACAGGGATTAAGTGCTTCAGCGTCCTCTGTTTCAAAGCTTATAATTTCACTTTGAAGCCTTAGGAACGGGATTGGCTGAAGCCTTACTCCTTTACCGCGTATATGTCGCCGTTATCTTCGATCTCAAGATTGATGCTCGGCAGGGATTTCTGTGGAAGTCCACGGTAGGGTCCACCGTGTTCAGGGTGGTACAGTCCATCGTGGAAGCTGCAAGCGATCTTCTGCAGGTTCTTATCCCAGTATAACTCGCCCTGTAGATGGGTGCATAAACCGTCGTAGGCAACGAACTCCCCGGTTTGGAGGTGGATCAACAGCGCTGGCCGGTCACCTGTTGGAAACCTGAAGACCTTAGCCTCACCACGGGGCACATCCTTCTTGTTCGCGATGAAAACCAGTTTCTTAACCTGCATCTCCCAACACACACTGATTCTGTCCCTTGAGCCTTTATAAGCATATCTATAAAAGCCTAGAGGTTGTCAACATGGGGTTTCGTTGCGACCTGTGAAAATATTATCCTTAATGGGTGTTACCTATGCGGGTTTACCAAGCCTCTGCCTCCTCGTTTCCCCCTCCGGGGATGCGCGATGAGAATAATTCCTATTACTTAGGGATGAAGTTGACAACCGTGATTCTCTGAGTTCACGCTGTTTTACATCGTTGGTTAGAATCTGTATTAGGAGATGTTGGACTACTTTGGGTAAGGGAGGCAGAAGGTGGAGCTGGGAATTTAGAGGAAAGAATCTATGGGTTTGCGGGTATTATGGTTGCAGGTTTTTCAGCCATCTTCTGGAAACATTACGTTTAACTCTAGCATTTTACCTTTTATAGATTATTGAACACTGGCAGGAAGAGGTTCTATGGAGGAGCGTTTCAAGGAGTTCCTCGACTCACAGGTGAAGAAGACACCTGTTAAGGTATCGGGTGAACATGTTGCCTGGGATGAGCCTGGGCAGCCCTTGGAAGTGGGGGGAGACGGTGTGCCAACGGGGTCTATAGACGTTGTTTACAGGGAGGAGGAGCCCGTGGGAACCGTTACCCTGAGCAAGTCAGAGGTTGAGCTTCTCAGGAGGCAGATCACGGAGCTCGACCAAAAGCTGGTTAACGCGTCTATCGCCAATAAAGTCCTTAAGGTAGTTGCGCTAACCCTCTCAGCCCTTACACTCTTCCTCATCTACCTCCATTTCTTCACAGCGTGATCTACGATGGGCGGCTACCAAGCTAAGGTTAAGCAGTTAAAGGACGAGGTTAAGGCGAGGTTCGTCGGTAACGAGGAAGTCCTCGACGTCGTCGTCTTGAACCAGCTTCACAGGAGGGCGGCTTCCCTCATCAGGGCTCCTAGAGGTGTTGGGAAATCCACGCTTATGCTCCTCGTCTTGAAGGGTCTATGCGGCGAAGACCTCGTCGTGGTCTCGGGGGCTTCCGAGGTTAAACGCGGTGAGGTCATCGGTAGGCTTCACATACCATCCCTTGAAAAGGATGGCGTTGAGAGGGTTTTATGGGCTGCCTTCGCCAAGGCTAGGGGTAAAGGACTCGATGAGGTTAATCGGCTTAACCCTTACACAACGGCGAACATCCACCACATGATGCAGTTCGGTGAGGTTTGGGCTTACGGGCAGAGGGCTAGGGTTGAGGACTACGTCATAGTCGCTAACGAGAACCCTGGGGACCCTACAACCTTCGCCCATCCCCCACCCTTCTACGACCGCTTCGACGTCTGCGTCTTCCTCAAGTCCCTAACCCTAAGCGAGAAGTTCAGGCTTCAAACCCTCCTCGACAGGCACAGCGGTAACCTCGTAGACTCCATGCCCCAGGTCCTTTCCTTCGATGAGCTCCAGGAGGCTCGGAGGGAAGTAGACGAGGTTGAGTTAAACCCAGACCTCGCCGGCTTAATCAACACCCTCACCAGGGATTTCCAAGCCTGCATCCGGAACAAGGAGCAGTCGGAGCTGAAGCCCCCAGTACTCTGCGATGGATGCCATTTCATCAGAGACGTATGCGGGCACGTTAAGGAGCCGCCGAGTGAGAGAGCCGGCGTTGTTCTAACGGAGCTTGCGAAGGCTACGGCGTGGCTTGAGGGGAAATGCGATGTGGATACGGTTCTTAAAATGGCTTTATGGGTTCTCCCCCACCGCATGTCCGTTGTAAGGGTGAGGAACCTCGTAGAAGACCTTAGGGAGCTGCTGGAGCGGGAGCGGGTGAAGATGATGGACCGTGAAAGTAGGAGGCAGTGGCCGATCATGAACCAGCTGTTAAAACAGTTTGACCGAAGCCTGTACCAACACGCTAAGGAGATCGCTGTGGAAGACATCGTTTTCGCCGAGGAGCTTAGGAAGCTTGAGGTGAGGTGGCTTCAGGAAGGGAAGGTTAAACGGGAGGAAACCCTTGAGGCGGTTATGGAATGGCGTTGAAGCCCCTCAGCGTAGACGTCTGCCTATCATCTGAGGGGGGTTGACGTTAACCCTGTTGGGCTATAAATAACCTGTATCCTTAACATTACGGTATGAGCTGATGGACGGGCTTCACCGTGTTCCTAAACTCTTGGGAGGCGTTGAATCAACTTCTGATCAGAGGTTTATCGAACCCGTTAAAACTGATGAGGCTTACCAGCCAATCGCCTGACCTACACTCTTTCCTGAGGATAACAGCCGCGAAAAAAGTTTTCAGAAAATGCGCTCATACGGTGGATGTCGGAGCCGGTGAGGGATGGTTTTCAATAGAGCTTTCCCAATGTTTCAATTCACCCATACTCTCCCTGGCGTACAGTGAGGAGCAGTATCGGTCGCTGAAGAGGAACGTAGAGGCTCTCGGTGTCTCCGACCTCGTTTCCACGGGAAGGGATGACGCCCAGACCCTCGCTTCCGTGAGGAACGGTTCTGCCGATCAGATTCTACTGTTAGACGTTCTGGAGCACGTTGAAGAAGAGGCGTCTACCCTGAAAGCCGTGAACAGGGTGTTGAAGCTCGGTGGGAGACTCGTACTCTCCGTTCCCACACCCTTCTACCCTGAATGGTTCGGGGATGATTTCGATAAAACCGTAGGGCATAAAAGACACTACACCGTGGATGCTCTGAAGGGGAAGCTACTGTCACACGGTTTCATGGTCCAGGATTTTTTCTACTACACCTCTGGAAACGCTTCCAAATTCATGAAGATGTGTTATAATGACCTTCATATCTGGCCCGGGGAATTCTCATTTAACGATGGATACGGGCTGAGGGAAAGGTTCAAACCAGTGGTTTCAATCATCCTACTTCCTATCCTGGCGCAGCTATCGATGCTCTTCGAGTCCTATGACAGGAGACTGCTGCATCATTCAAGCCTACTGGTGTTAGCGGTTAAGGTAGAGAACGCTTGAGGCGGTTTTAGCGTGGCGTTGAAGGAAGCGGATATCGTTAAAGCCTTCGACCAGGCACGTGTGGAACTCTACTGCCCCCCATGCAGGCTCGAGGTTTCAAGGGAGGGGAAGGCTCCTAGGCGTAGGTATCCAGCCCCTGTCTCCAAGGGAGCTGTGTACGTTAACCCTGAAGCCTTCTCGGGAAGCCTGAACCCTGAAGCGCACCTGCTCTGGGCGCTTCGCCACGACCTCAGCCACGCCCACTACTGCCCCTACGACGTGAAGACGGCTTACCAGTTGCAGAAGGCGGCTTACAGGGTTACGGGGAGCAGGAGCCTCGCCTACTTCACCCTCCACCTGTTCTGCGACCTCCAAACGGACGGCGTCTACTTAAGGAACCGTTTCCATAGGCTTCCATACCATGTGGAGGAAGAGTTTAGGAAGGCTTCCCCTAAGGGCGCGGGGAGGCTCGGCTACGCCGTTTACAAAGCCATGTACCCTGAGATCAAGAGTAGACATGTGCCTAAGGAGTTCGCAACCTACGCCGGGCTTATAGCGGAAACAATACGTTCAGCTAAGCCTTGGCGCGTCAAGGTGGAAACCATCGCTTCCATCCTCTCAACGTTCAAGACGCGTAACCCAAAGCTGCTTAAGGATTCAGCGACCTGGAAGTACGGTGGACGGCTTGGCGGAGCGAGGCTTGTAGTCCGCGAGGACTTCTCACCAAACTCCGCCACGCTCGTAGCCCAAGTGCTCGGAGGGATTAAGGACAGGGAGGAAGCGCGTAGCTTCTTTGAACAGTGGGTGAAGCCTAGGCTGACTGAGGGAAGCTTTGAGAAAGGGAAGGTGCGGGCTTTGGTTGAGAGGGCGACGAAGCCTGGTGCGGCTATGGGGGCTGGGGGAAGCCGTGAAGAGAAGGTTTCAGGTTTAGGCAGGGAGAAGCCCGGGGAAGCCTTGGAGGGAAAGTTGAAGGGTGAATCCTATGAGCTTCCCACAGCCCTCGGGAGGAAGCATGGGGTAAAGCCCTTGCTGTTGGATAAGGACGCCCTTTGGAAGCGTTTCTGGTACCGTGCCAGGGCGGCGGAGACCCTTATCCAATACCTCACTGAAAGCCCGAGGATTAAGCCTACTTGGAAGGTTTTAAGCTACCCCGATGAGTGGAGTGTCGAGGATGACATCGAAGCCCTCGACCTTGAGACAAGCCTCGACGAAGGCCCTATCATCCCCGAGGTGACAACGCTTAAGTGGCATGAAAGCCTGATGGGCTACGGGCAGGGACCGGTCTCAGGCTACGTTCCCTCAGTTGTCACGGTGCTCGACTCAAGCCAGAGCATGTCAAACGCCTTCGACGAAGCCTCAACAGCCGCGTACATCGCTTACCTAAGCGCCCTATGGGCTGGAGGCGACGCCGCAGCGGTTTCCTTCTCCACAAACCACCTCGTCGCCGATTGGAGCGACCAAGCTGAGGTTAAGGAACTCGTGTTAGCAACGCATTTTAACGCCTTAACCATCATACCTACGCCTGTGCTTAAGGAACTGGTTAAGGAAGCCGGGGGACCATGCTTCATCGTCGTCATCACCGACGGGGGCTGGCAGAACATCAAGGAGGCGTCTCCCATGCTTAGAAGCCTCGGGGAGGACGGGCATAGGGTTGCGGTCTTCCACCTCTACGGATGGCGTTACCCGGAAGAGGTGAAAACCCTTGAAGCCAACCCCTACCTAACCCTCCACCGGATCGATGAACCTGAAAGAGATTTGAAGGACATGGTTCTAAGCGAGGCGATGAAAACCTATGAAAGGTTTATGCTCTAATGAGGGTAAGCTCTCAGACATGATAGAGAGGCCCTTCAACTGTTTGCAGTTGGAATCTTTTAAAAAAACGGTTTTTTAAACGTCTAAGAATGGTAAAGTGATCTATAGAACAAGGATTGACTCATAATACCCGTATTATCCCGCACCTTTCTCATTACGTCTTTTAGAGTGAATGCCTAAAACAGGTCACTTCACCTTAATATCCATTCACCAGACCTGCACGTCGTATCGAGTTTTGACTTCACCTTTCCGTCAGTTGCACAATAGCCTTATGAAAACCCAATTTTTCATGAATGTTCTTTACCTAGAACCACTTTAACACTTTCAGCCTTTGGGTTGCCAAGGAGAAGACACTTAAAATTATTATTGCTACCAAGCTTTCCACCTCATATCTCTCAATCTTATCGGAGATTATGAGGTTTAATTGATCTGACTTCAAAGTTACGTATAGGCTCGTAAGTCTGGAGAGCGTATGGTATAGAAGCCCCTTCGTCTTAACCTCGAATACCTCGAGTTTGAGATGTTCTCTAAAACCGGTCCTCGTCACGCCTGTTTGGCGGGTTGAGTCTGATGGGGAGTTAAGCGGAAACTTTATACAGAGTTTGGCGGGGAACATGTCTGTGTGATGGTTCGTATGGTGGATGAAAACCCGAGTTTCTACCTTTCCGCTGATCCCTGTTATACCATTTTTGACAGCATGAGAGACTCAATTGAGTTCATGGTGAAACGTACACTCACTGCCTACAGGGAGCATTTGATGTCAAAGTCAAGCTTCGTTGATGTCAAAGGTGATAGACAAGGCTGGCATGGCTTCGGCGACCTTGAGGGACCAGGCTGGGCTGCTAATGCCATCGGCGGAGCTTACGAGCTGTATCTTTACGCCTCCTTCATCGATGACTTAACATTGTCTGAGAAGGCGCTCTTGATACTCGACCATGTTCTAGAGGATGGATTCATCGACTATGAAACAGGATTCATCACTCCATATCGTAATGTTATCACCGGCGAGTACTACCTAAATTACGCGAAAAACAACGATTGGATTTGCACCGGTTCTATGGCGAAGATGGCTTACCAGCTCCTAATATTCAGCGACGTATTGGCTGATGAAGCAAATAAGCGGAAAATGCGGGAAGTTGCAGCTAAGACGGCTACGTGGATTGATGGCAAGGTGAAGCTTGCCCCAAACGGCTGGTATCCTAGGAGAAGCACGGCGGAGGGCTTGTCATATGATAAAAAACCAGACGGGGGCAACGACCCAATCTTCGACCAAAGCGGGGACGGTCTTTTCACAGTTCAGTTGATGTGTGAATTAACGCGAAGAAAGATAGCTGATTATAGGGTTGTTATCAGGGAAAGGGTTAAAACATTCATCGAGCACGGGGGTTTATACGGCAGTATAAACCATGATACCTTCGATAAACGTGAAAACGTATCGTATGCGGTGGCATTCCGCACTTTAAGACTCGCCGGAAAGGTATTGGATGATAAAAAGGTAACGAGGTTTGCTTACGAGAATTCATTAGCCGGCCTTGAGGAATTTGAAATATGCGAGGACAGGAACAGCCTTGCCACGAAAGGCCTCTTGTACATGGAGGAATCGTGGGACACAGCCTATCTATGGGAGAACGCTGAGGTATCGCTGGCATACCTTGAAGCTTATGAGGACACTGGTAAGCGGGAATATCTGCTGAAAGCCCTCACCGTACTGAGAGCCATAGCCAAGCATCACCATGGTCCCTATGGTTTTCTAACCGAGGGAGTGGATTGGAATAACCACGTAGGCGCTAAGCATCACATCGGTGGAAATCAATATGAGGACATAAAGTATACTGAACCGATGCTTAACAATTTACACATAACCGAGCCGACGCTCTACTATCTTAACAACTTTGCCCAGCGAGAAATAAATGCTGAAACGGGAGGTATGGAATACTATGACAACGAAGGCAACAAACTTGTAACGACCGCCAAGGAATGGTCGAGGAGGCTTAGACAGCCCGTCACTGAGGAACCTCTGTTGGTTAGCCGCTACGAGTACCAACCACGACTACTGACTTCACATCAATATTTAGAAGAATTAGTGGAAAGATGCCGTTCTGCGGGGATCACTCATTTGGCGTTGATAGCTTGGTATTGGGGTCGATGGAGCGCTACACCAGAGCAGTTGAGGAGAATCAAGGAAGAATTGGAGAACAAAGGCATCAGGACATGGGCTAACGTCATGCCCCTTGGCCATCCAGGCACCATTTTTCCACCGATGGTTGCAAATGTAGAGCTTCCTGAGCATTGGAACTACCGCATTAACGCCAATGGGGAGCCTATTCCACACATGGCCTGCCCAAGTAACCCGCAGACGCGAAGGGAAATTCTCTTCGTCATCAAGGAACTGGCGGGTATGGGTTTCAGGAAAGTTCTCCTAGACGATGATTTCAGGCTTGGAAGTCGCGGCGGCATACAAGCTGAAGGCTGCTATTGTGACAGATGCATATCACAGTTCAAAGCTGAGTACGGCTACACCGTGGATAGAAATGCGCTTCGGGATGTTGTAGAAGCTAATGACCGGGGGAGTAGTCTCCTCCAGGATTGGCATCAGTTTAGGTGTAGCCAGTTAACCTCACTTTTGCGAGAAATTAGGGAGGGGCTTGATCAAATCAGTGAAAACGTGGCTCTAGGTGTTATGTGGATGCGCTTTGCCGAGGACAGGTACGGCGTAGACCTGAATGCACAGGTTCAAGCGCTCGGCAAGCCTAGATGCGTGAGGATAGGCGAGGAACACTTCGCGGATAAGGATTTCGAACCATCTTGGGAGCAGGTCAACGAGGCTCTTTCCATCCAATTTCACCTAAGCTTCTGCAGGGGAAAGAATCTTCACATCCATAGTGAGACATCGGCTATTACCCCTGGGTTCAATTTCACCAATTCACTTTCACCACATAATCTTGTTAAGAAGGCTTACATATCGGTTCTCAGCGGCGTCGACGAGGTTCAAATAGCCGAGGAGTTGTATACAATCCCCGACTACTTCGACGCTTTAGCGCAGGATAAGGCGAGACTTCGTTTATTCCATTCAATGATACCTAGAGCCAAAGCGCCTATTGGTAGCGTATGTGTATCCAGGTCTAAGGACACCAGCCTGTTCGGGGAACTCTTCCCCTTCCCGCTGACCATGGCAATCGGGATACCGACTACAGTCTCAGCTCCTCCATATCCCGAGGAATCAGCGGTCGTATGCATCGCTGGGTCAGAATCCCTGGCGATAACAGCCGACGAACTCAAATCTCTCCTGCAACGTGGCAAAGGCTTGTTACTGGATAGAGCAGCGCTGGAGTTTAGAAGAGTGGATGAGGACTGGCTTGCGGCACTTGGGCTGTGCTTCAAAGACGGGCAGTTCGTAGGGGAAGGATACGAGAAGGTTGGGGAGAAAGTCCTGCTGAACCACGGGAAAAAGGTAGTTGTTTGGAGTTCAGAAAGGTGGGTCGCAGAGTTCACGGACCTCGCAGAGCTTAGGAGAGGTCTTTCAACGGTTTTCAGCGAGCTCTGCGTACTTGAGGGAGACCCCTTCATTTACACGCTCAGTTATGATGTAGGTGAAAGAAGGGTTATAGGCTTAGTAAACCTCAGCGATGAACCGAGGTCCGTTAACGTCCTAGGTTGCCGTTATCTAGCAGATTGTGAGAACGCGGTCGCTACGCCGGCGAAGCTTACTCTACGTCCCGGTGAAGCGAAAGTATACGTGGCGGTAAGGAAACACGGTGGATGAAGAAACGTCATGCTACGGTTTCAAAGGCGCCTGGACGAAAGCCGAGGCATACGACCGATACACGACTTGGAATAACGTTGAACCTCTGTATTACGGGGTTTTCGGTTGAGACACATCGGCGTTTACTCAACCCTTCCCGTGGAGATGGAGAAAAAGAAAGGGATGGACAGAGACAGACGGGTATATCCCCCTCAGGGGGGAAGGGGGTACTCGTAAGCATTCAATACCTATGTCGATTCACTCCGTGAAAAACGGGAAAATGTTTTTACTATGTGGTTTGGGGAAACTTGAAGACACTGAATAGGCTTTTTCGATATCGATTTCTAAGGATAGATAGCCTTACGATTTGTTTTTTGTATTATGAACCAGTAGGTTAGTAGGTCTTTTTCTTTGGTTGGGTAGTCTGGGAATTTATTGGTTATGATGTTCCAGAATTTTTCGTTGTGTTTTCTCTCTATGGAATGGGTTGTTTCGTGGAAGATGATGTATTCGATTATATCCTGTGGCAGATATTTTAAAAGGGTGTTGACGGTTAAGTTTCCGTTTTGGCTATAGCTCGCCCACTTTGTCCTCATTTTTCTGAAGTAGATTCTTTTTATCTTGGTGTTGATTTCTTTTCGGTAGTTTTCAGCGAGGGTGTGGATTAGGCTTCTTAGTTCCTTGTCTGTTCTATTAATGTTAAGGTTTTTAACTTTCGCTTCCTCTAACGCTTTTCTTATGACAGGTTCTTTCTTTTGTATCCATTTCTTGTATTTTTCAAGTGTCTGATTCTCGTCTCTGTAGCTTTTAGGCAGTATGAGGAGTAGAGTGCCTGTTTTGTATTCGAGTCTCGGGTGTTTTACGTTGCGATATTCAACGGTGTATTCTAAGGATTTATCCATAGGTTTTCACGGTTTCCATTATTTTTTTATGGAGCTGGTCGATTTGCTAGCAAATGTTCTAGATCAATACTATATTCCAACCTTCAAAGGCTTTCAGCAGAAGGATGAACCTAGTTCAAGACCTCCGCATAAAATAGGTTAGGTAACATAACTTAATCAAATCAGCCTACTCGGTCATTTTTAAACCCTTACGTGGATCTCCCTCTGGTCTCCATAGGCTACCCCTTTGAAGGATCTTGAACGGAGATAGTAAACAGTCTCAGATCGGGAAACGGAGCCTGAAACGGGCTTATTCGACTACTCCCCCCCTCCCCCCTCTTTCGCAAGAGAGCGCAGAGGAGCCTTTCACCGAAGCCACATGGTCTCTTAACAGCCGCAGTCTAAAAGAACAGCCTCAGAGAAGTATCAAAAGTATGTTAACCACCTTCACACAACGGTTGTTGAAGACCCAACGAAGCGGTCAACGTCGTCTCCCCACGAGCGGAGCGGGGAATGATAAACTTGCCCAAGGCTTCCACGGCGTAATTCTATAACCGTGTTGGGTTCTGAACACTTTTTCATCCATGTAAACACACTTCTGGTAATACCTAACAGCCCTAGGAAACATACTCAGATCAGGAAAAGAAGCCTGTAACGGGCTTATCCACTCCGTGGAAAAAAATTCAACCGCGAGAACACGGCCGTGAACCCTGTTCACAGCTGAAATCGAGGTCCGTCAAAGTGCTTTCCGAGAATCGGGGTTTCCAGCCTCACAGACCCTGGGCTTCAAGCTTCATGTTCCCCGAGAGTTTCAACGTGATCTCCCTCAGCAGCTTCAAGTCCATGTACTCCCTCAAAGCCTCATCAACAAGCCTCAGCCTTAGGCGGTCATCCTTTGAGAACAGAAGCCTTCCTCGGGTGTAGACGTTGAACTTAAAGGGCAGAGGCGCCTCGTTTAAAACCTGTACATCAACTGGAACCCCAACCTCAAGTCCCAGCGTGGCTGAGAAATCAACCGTGTAGTAGAAGGCTTTCCCAGGGTTCCCTAACCAAACAGCGATGTCTAAGTCTCTGAAGGAAGCTCCGCCTATAAAGCTTCCATACGCGTAAGCGAACAGTACCTCGTCTAAGCCCTCAAGCCTCACCTTCACTTTCTCAAGAAGCCTAACCCTCTCATCAGCCGCCAGTTCACGGCGTTTAAACTCCAGCCCAGCCAAGTCTATAAACCCACTCACACCCTCTTCCCCTCCAGAAACGCCCTAGCATGGAGTGTGAAGCTTAGAAAGCCCTCCAACCCCCTCTTCACGCTCTCATACACCTTCTCATCGTCCACCACCCAATACCTATGCACGAGAAGGTTCCTAAGCCTAGCCGCGGCAACCAACCTAGAAGCCAACCCTTCCGGTATAACACCCTTCACCCCAAGCCTTCCAAAACATTCGGGGAAACCCTCAGGCCTCTCGTTGAAAACATTCAGAATACTCATGCATATGCCGAAGCGGCCTCAACAAGCTGGATCAGGAGGTACCTTACAGAAAGCCTCTTATAGACCGTTAACTCACCAAAAGCCTTGTCCGTGATGACCCTGAGTATTTGAACAGCATCGTTGACCTCCCGAATCCTAGCCTCAACAAGCTCTTCATTAACCGTCGTATGATGTTCCTCCTGCTAAATCATAGAGCACAGCACCCTATAAGCCTCATCAACCTATCACTAAACAGTCCTACCATCTAACCCTCTAAGAAACCATGAACCTCAAAACCCTTTCAAACCCTGTACTTTGGAGGCTTCGGTTTAAACAAAATCGGCTTTGTCAAGGTGCTGCCTAAGGCTTTAAGCAACACCCTGTAAACGCTCGGCTTCCTCAACAGTATATGGATTACCCGGCTTTGGAAATCGATGTCCCCGCTCGCCTCAATATCCTCAGTCAACCCCTCCTCCACCACAACCTTGAAGAGCTCATCAACGGCTTCATCCGAGAGGACGTTAGCCGCGTACCTGGCTAAACCCTGGCTCCTAAGCTCACGCCCCCACATCTTCCACCAGCCCCGCTCATAACTTGACAGACGCTTCCCGGAGAGGTCGGATTCCGTAACCGCCTCAGCCATAATCCTCCCAGCTATGACGCCGCAGGAACCACCTGTAACTATGCCACCTCCCGTGGTAGGCTTCACCTGACCAGCGGCGTCCCCGACAACCACCAAACGCGGTGCGTAAGTTCTAGCTATAGGTCCCCCGAGTAGGAT
>Ga0129297_10000322_pt1 | contig 23227 bp, 17 predicted proteins | sample I18A1metaG_FD_94708 | JGI IMG/M metagenome (GOLD analysis project Ga0129297, IMG submission 94708) | Lake sediment bacterial and archeal communities from Gulf of Boni, Indonesia to study Microbial Dark Matter (Phase II) - ​I18A1 metaG | ecosystem: Environmental > Aquatic > Freshwater > Lake >... | reverse complement strand
TCTGGGCAATATCAGACGCTCTCTGCACACGCTCAATCTCCTGTTCCGTGAGGCCCAGGCTCTTGGCGAGGCGCATTAGCAATTGAGTGGCTGCATCCTCACCGATGCGCCGTGCAATATCAGCCAAGATCCTGACAGCTTCTAGCTCGCGAAGGTGGCTTACGAAGCGCCCGCCCATGTTCGTCTCGTAGGTCCGTGTTATGGGCTTGCCTGACCTGATTGCTTTGCACTTTCCTTCAAGGGCATCCATGATCAGCTGCACTTCCTGGGCAACCGTGAAAGTGACGGTGTTGTTGGTGCCGATTCCCATGGCGTTGAGTTCTCGCGTAACCTGACGCGCGGCCCCTGAGCTGCCTGCTACTTTGAAGACAAGGTTCGGTCGTAGTTTCCCTGGGTTAGGAAGACCGAGGTACCTGTCGTAGGTCGCCAAGTGGCGCTGGGCTAGCCTGTACGCTCTCTTGGCATCCTCGAGGCTCGCCTTCGCATCGTCTGCAACGTTCGGATTGAGTTGGAAACTGATCATGTAGTCACGGTTGCCGGCCAGGAAGGCGAGGGGTCTGAAGACTTCCAGGTTTGGCCACAGTGCGAGAAGTGTGCCAGCCATCACCATCTCATGTGCGTGTTCTTTCGGATTCTGTCTCCAAACTGGGTTCTTTGCGATCTCTTCCTGAAGTTTCTTGACCAAGCTAGGGTCTTCATCGAATGCTTTCGCCGCCAATACGGGATTCGTTGAAACCTGACAGAAACCAAGGTGTCTCAGCGTCTCTAGGCCGCGGGCGTAGTCATTTCCGAACTTGCAGAATCTCTCTTCGACCATCCTCCAGTAGATTGTCTCGTGCGCAACTTTCGCAAACGCGTCGATGAGACGTGACGGTCTGAGATCGGCTGCAACGTGCTTCAGCATCTTTTCAGCCATGTAACCTAGCAAGCTATCTCCTGAATTGACGCTGGACATATCAGCGAGGAAACTCTTGGCGGCGTCGCCTGCGGAGTCGCTCCATGAATCTTCCAGAGCCATCGTATTCTCTCTCAGAACCGACAGGGCTTTCTCAACCACTCGAGCGGGTATTCGGGCGACCTTGACGTCCTGTCCGACCAGGTTGAGGCCGATTCGAATCAAAGCCGTGAAGACATCCGTTCGGATCTCTTGATGGTCTGTCATGAAGCCCGGAAGCTGTCCCATCAGATCTTGAACCACTTTTGCAAGATCGCTTCTCGGTTCTCGAACGAGCAGATGGTCGGCGGCAGCAAGGGTCCGGCCTCGTTCAACTTGCTGAAGGATGTGACGGACTGAAGAACTTACAGTCGGCCGTCTTACCAATGATCTGCCGCCCCTCCGATCGAAGGCGTCGAGTCCCTACTGGCCAGTCCTAGCACCTGTGTTCGAGGCACGTGATTAATTCCTCCGACAACTCTTGTGGATAACCTGATGACTCTCTGCATCTCGATCACGAAACACAATCGTCCGCCTAGCAAATGAAACTTTTCAAGCCCGCCTCACTTATTGGCAAGAGACGCCTCGCATGTCCACGCCAATTTTCTTGCAATCCAGAGTCTTCCGAGTCATGGGAGTGATCCTACATAGGTTTGCTCACTTTGCTCCAGTCCGAGCGCCTTAGCGACTCTTACAGTAAGTTCAACTACTTTCCGATTGTATTTCTCGGCAACTCGGGGTTTTTCCGCGAGCCTGTACAACGTATTTCTGAAAATGTGGCGACCTTGTTTGTTCTTCGCGGCTACTGTGATGAACGAGTAATACCTGAAGAAATCGTCTTTCGGGCTCCTATTGAGCATTCGTCTGCTCTTGCGAGCGCTCTGAATCCGGTTTCTTATCTCTTGAAGCATCTGCCTCGCTGTATGATCACCTCCGTGGGCTTGCCTCTCCGCATAGTGAAGAGTGTATTCCCACATCCGTTCGAAGAGCCTCCTCTCCTCTGTACCCCGTCGAAAACTCGCTAGCGTCTGGAAGTATAGAAGCTGGTAGACCCCCGACATCTTCAGTTTCAGCTTCCCGTTACACGCTCTTGATATTGCCTGATACACTTCGACCCGCTTGTCGCTTCCCGAGTGGAAGTCCAAGATCGCGCCGAAATGATAGGCGACCGCCGCCAGCTTGCCGACTCTCTGTTCGAGGTCGCCAAGGTCGCCATTGTAGTCTTCCCGCTTTCTGAAGCCAACGTTTGGAGCGATCAGATCGGCTTTCGTCCCGAACCGTTCTGACTCGGCAAGATAGAAGAACAGTTCCTTCTCCGTTGTCAGGCTCTTGTAGGCCTCGTCAAGGGAAGGTTCGAATGTGAAGGACCTGCCCCTCATCATCGCAGCCATGTGCTCATGCAACCTCTTGTTCACTAGAAGGCTCTGTCTGAACTTGACCGTCAAGCGCAAGAGTTCCTCTTCGCTGAATGTCAAATCAGACGTCCTCCCGCTCGCCGGGTCCGCAATTGCGTGAGGCACGTCCGGGTGGTAGTATTCTGCGAGAGTCTCCCTCTCGCCAGGAGGCACAGCCGCCTCGTACTCTGCCCGAAGACGCTCCTTCGGCCAGCTTGCCGTGTCGTCGACTTCCTCTCTGAACAGCGCTGAAGTGTCTGTAGTTATTCCAACAACGAATCCGGTCCCAGTTGCCTGATCTATTATTCGTCGGTTGTAGTCTATCGAATCTTCCAAGCCTGCTTCGTCCGCACGGATGGGATGCGAAACACTTCGTGAAACATGGCCTCGGATTCTGGTGATCGCAGCTGAAGGTTCGGGAGAAACAATGGCGTGATCTATTTCGGTACCGTAGGTTGACCTACCGAACTTGAAGCACTCTTTGGCGATTGTGCCATATAGCGTTGCAGCGTCTAGCCCCGTGTGTCCTAACCATTCCGGATAACGACCTGAAGCCGCCTCCACCACTTCTTTGAGGCTGAATTCTCTGCCAGCTGACAGTTGGAAGTCCGCTAGGCACTTCACCCTTGTGATCCCCTCCAACAACGCGGACAGAGTGAAGAGCATCCTCACACCCAATCCAAGTCTAGGAGTCGCTCTCATGTTCTGTGGTAAGAGGCCCGGAAACTCCTCTTCAAGGAGCCTCCGAAGATTCTCGCTCGTGAAAGATGCCACGTACGCAGTCATAACCGCATCACTACCTGTTCCTATGTGGTGACAACTAGCCTCGGCGAATACACTTGCCGGTCTTCCCTTCGAGACCATAGGATGCTCCAAACAAATGAGAACCTCGCCTCCTCGCCACTTGCCCACGAAATAGACCCTTCCCCTGCTTTGCTTCAATGATCGGAAGAAGATTCGAGTCGCATCGATTCGCCTTTTCTTTGCCTCTCGGCGAGCCGAGAGACACATATTCACGTCTATCGGTTTCTCGAAACATCCGAGGCGTAGCAGGATGGGAGCAAGCCCTCTCAGCTCGCTGAGATCTATTGCGTACAAGCTGTCGTGACTAGGTCGAAAACGAGTCATCCTGTTAGCCCTCGGGCTGTCGTATTGGTACGATCGCCAAGAAAAGCTGATGGGCAAGACCGCTTTACCAACACGTCAACTCTTGGGTCACTAGGAACAGGAATCGTCTAGATTCTAATCAGACATGAAGCCTTGCCTGCATCGGCCTTCCGGACGTCTGCACGGAACGAGGACAACGCGCACTATCCCATACAAGGCTCCTCGCAAGTATTAACTAGTCATCAAGGCAACTGCGCAAAGAACCGCAATGGAGACGATGAAGGCCGCCGTTTGGAAAGGAAACCAAGGCTTCGACATCGAACAAGTCTCGAAACCGCTGATCGAGGAGAACGAAATTCTCCTGAAAGTGAAAGCTGTCGGCGTCTGCGGAACGGATCTCCAAATCTACAAGGGAGGCATAAAGTGGAGGAGTATCCAGCCTCCTAGGATTCTGGGTCACGAGATAGCAGGCGAAATTGCTGCCACTGGAGGGGGTGTGACCTCACATAAGATAGGGGCCCCGGTTGTTGTGCGGTCCTATGTTGAATGTCATCACTGCGAACAGTGTCTGACGGGAAACCCTCACCTGTGCGACAACATGACGGAGATCGGCCTTGGGGCACCCGGGGGCTTCGCTGAGTACCTCAAGATTCCAAGCGCAAATCTATACGCGATTCCCGCGGGACTTGGCTTTGTTGAAGCTTGCATGGTCCAAAATGTTGCTGAACCACTCCACGCACTGGAAACTGCAGCGGTTGGTCCCGGCGAGACTGTTGTCGTGATAGGATGCGGACCCATTGGTATGTGCTTCGTACAACTCTGCGCGCTACGAGGAGCTTCAAGAGTGATCGCTGTCGGGAGAAGGAAACGGAAATTAGAATTGGCCAGAGCCTTGGGCGCCGATGAAGTAATTGACGCTGCAACAGGCCGAGCTGAACAGAGGGTTATGGAAACGACCGAGGGCAGAGGAGTCGATCACGTGATCGTTGCAGCAAGCTCATTGGATGCATTTCCTGTAGCCGTCAGAATCGCCGCGAAAAAGGGAAGAGTGACTCTCTTTGGTATACCGGACGTCGCAGTCCCTCAGCTGGACATTCACACCGTGGTCGTTAGAGAACTGACTCTCGTGGGGAGCCAATCTGCCTCGCCCTTGTGGGAGTATCAGGAAGCGCTACGGCTGATGAGATCAGGAAGAGTCAAGGTTGCGCCGTTGATCACCCATAGATTCCGGCTAGACGAAATCAATGATGCATTCCGAAAAGGGACTACTGATCGTGAGAATGTCCTCAAGACCGTGATAACTGTCTGAACTGAAGAGGACAGATCAGACAAGATACCTGTCCAGTGATCGCCTAGACTTCATGGCGATCCGTAGTGGATCTTCCGTCCAGTACTGCTCTCGTAGCAGCTCGACGGAAAGGAACTTGTCATAGCCGATGGAACGGAGCGCCTGCATGTACGCTTCGAGGTCAATCACCCCTTCCCCGGGAAAGACTCGGTTTCCATCGGTCAGCTGCTCAATGGGGAGGTTCTCTGAATCGTTTATGTGAACTAGGAACAGCTCATTGAACTGAACGCGTTCCAAGTGCTTGGGTGTTGCGCGGCTTAGGTAGAGGTGAAAAGTATCCAGTATCAGCCCGACTCTGTCCCCGCCCACTTCTCGAACAACGTCAGTTGCTAACGATAGATCTGCCACCGAACAGTTCTTCAATCCCAAGAACTCAAACCCAACCTTCACACTCGGATCGCACGCGTCCACGACTCGCTTCATCGACTTGGCGGTTTCCGAGACTATCTCCTCCCGTGGCTTCTTCGTGATGAAAGATGGAACTGCGATAAGCATTGGGCAACCAATAATCGTACAGACTCCTGACATCTTGCTGGTTCTCTCTAGGATCGGACGAAGCTCTTGTTCAGTTCTGAAAGAGAAGTTCTCCGGCCCGTTGATGCTGACCGGCTCCAAGTTCAACGCGTTCAGCAGCGATTTCAAATCTTCTGCTGAGTGACCTTGGAGATACTCATCCAGTTTGTCCATGGTGAACTCGACGCCGACGAAGCCGCTCCTGTGGGCGACTTCCAGGAACCTGGCAGTCTGGGTGGTGCGCAGCGTATCTTGATTTAGGCATGGGCGCATCGATCATAGTCACTCCAGCGGGAGCTTGACCTGGCGTCCTTCCGCGGCTGAACGATAACACGCCTCTACTAGTTCGATGGACTTGTACCCATCATCTACTGTAACAGCCGGCGGCGCATCCTCAAGAAGTGTATCCAAGAACAGCCTGTCCTCCTCCTGAATGCCCCATGTGGTTGTCATCGGCAGGTGGTGGTATTCCCAGACCTGTGCTTCTCTCTCGAGCCCGGGGCAGAAGCTGATACGGTTCATCTCTTCTGTGATGATGCATGAGTGGTCTCCTATGATCTCAACCCTCTCGAATGGCGGGAGCCAAGTCGCGTGTCCAGACGACAGTATTGGAACCATGAGACCTCTGTTCGTGGTCAGGGTTATCCAGAAATCATCCAGCTGTGTCTTGTAGATATTTGACTGCGCTATACAATTCACTGTTGAGATTTCCCCGAACAGCCATCGTGCGAGATCAAGCATGTGGATTGTTGTATCGTAGAGGAACCCTCCTACGATTTTGGGATCTGTCATCCATGCGGGCTTGATCATCTCGCCGGTGACCATCTTGATTCCGACCATATAGGGCCTGATTCCGTGAACCTTGATCAGCTCGCTCGTCTTCGTGTAGACGGGGCTGAAGCGTCTGTTGTGGCCCATTTGAAACTTGATCTTCTCTTGATGAACAAGCTGGGAGACTTCCTTCGCGTCTTCTAGGTTGATCACCATTGGCTTCTCACAGAAGATCGCCAAGTTGTGCTCGATGGCATACTCGATGATTTCCATGTGGAAGACATTCGGAGTCACAACGTATACAGCATCCGGACGCTCTTCTTCGATGAGTCTTCGGAAATCGGTGTACGAATTTGCGCCGTACCTCTTGGCGGCGCCCTCGGATGTGTGCTTGATAGGGTCACAGACCGCCACAATCTGAGCTCTCTTCTCTTCCGAGAGAACGGCCAGATGGTTCTGACCTTGAGCCCCCAGGCCTATGATTCCTATTCTTGCTTTCTCCGCCAACTACCTTCAACTTAGAGCCAGATGGCTTCACTTAGCGGTAATTAGAATTGCGTTCAGTGGATGAATGATGCTCTCAAATCTGCGCAGGATGATTCTCAGAGCTCTGCATGCGATCTGTACGTCAGACAGAGCAGCTTCGCAACTTTCATAAATTGACCATGCCTATTGTTGCGGAACAATCAGAGCGTGCAAGACGGTTGGACAGCCTAGCTATCTTTGGTGGAGAGAAAGCAGTTCAGAAACCTACGCTTGAATGGCCCGCGGAATACCTGAAGCGGCACGGCCAGCGTGAAGCTGAGGCTGTCGCCAACGTTATCAAGCGAGGGGTCGTTTGGGGGGCCTTTGCTCCCGAGACTTCAGCCTTTGAGACCGAATTTGCAGCATACATCGGAGTGAAACATGCGATCTTCATGAATTCAGGAACCGCGGCGATGCATTGCGGAATGGCTGCGGCTGGGGTTCAGCCGGGCGACGAAGTGATAACGAGCCCACATACCTTCGTAGGCTCTGCTTCATGCATACTACATCAGGGCGCCATCCCAGTCTTTAGTGACATCGATCCGAGAACTTACACAATCGATCCCTCGAAGATTGAGGAGAAGATTACGAAAGCGACTAAGGTGATCGAACCGGTCCACATCTATGGCCTCCCCGCGGACATGGATGTGGTGAACAAGATTGCTGATTCACATGGGTTGGTTGTTGTTGAGGATGCCTGCCAAGCCCATGGGGCCGAATACAATGGAAAGAAAACCGGTAGCCTTGGAGACATGGCCGCTTTCAGTTTCAACGGAACGAAGAACATGCAAACCGGAGAGGGAGGCATGTTCGTTACGGACAGTGACGAATATGCTGGCACGTCAGAACGAGTCCGCATATTCGGGGAATCGCTTCGGTCGGGGGTTCCTCGGCCCTACATGTCCTTTGGGATGGGGTGGAACTACAAGTCGAATGAACTCTGCGCCGCGTTGGGTAGAGTGCAACTCAGCAAACTTGATGAAACCAACAAGGCCAGAATTGAGATGGCTGAATTCCTTAGCAGAAGGCTCAGCAAGCTACCGGGGCTAATCCCCCCATATGTTCCAAGCTATGTGAAGAGCGTCTACCACTACTATAAGATTCGTGTCGATCCGGCTCAGCTCGACGTGAAGCTTTCGCCACGAGATTTCCGTGACCGGATCGTTGTGGCGCTTCAGGCTGAAGGGGTAAAGGCCGCCATCTGGTGTGCACGACCCATCTACATGCAGCCCGTTTTTCAAATGCGAGAGGGTTGGGGAAAGGGATTCCCGTGGAAGAGTCCGTATGTGAGTAGAGATGTCAGGTATGATGCCGGACTGTGCCCCGTGGCCGAACGCATCTCAAATGAGACGTTCAACCTTTCGCTACACCCGCCAAACGGGCTCGACCTCATGGAGGATTATGCCCAAGCCTTCGAAAAGGTCATCGATCATGCGAAAGAGCTGGAGAAAGTGAAGGCGCCCTCGTGGGAGGAATGGTGGGGCGGCTACGTCCCGGTCATGGGAAAAGAGTCAAAGGAGAAGATGGAGGAAATCACTGGTTACAGGTGAGCCAACGATCGTCATTGGCCGAGAAGAAGCACAACCTGCATAGAATTCAGCTCAACCAACGCCGGCAAGCATAACGAAGAACATGTTTCCAGCGACCATCGGAGCCCAAGTGTTCTCGAACAAACGCTCGTCAAGTATCTTTCAGCGATTCACTAGACTCGAGCGAGGTCATAAGCGGCCAGGTGGAAGCTCTTCTGAGATTGGAAAGGGCTCTGCAGTCACGAGCGCTCACAGTGTTGGGGAAAGGGACTCGCCGGACATGAAGGGGGCTGGGCTTGAACAATGAGCCTGATTCTGGTGTCTGGTTCGGTCCGCTCTTCCCCAGGTCGTACAGTTGCTCCATGGGTCGCCGTACGCCCATCCGGATCTCAGCGGTCGTCGCGTCTATCCCTTGACGACGCCGAAGGTCATCCTCCTGACGACAGATCTTCGGAGGATGAGGAATAGTGCGATAACCGGAAGGCTTGCGACGGTTCCCGCTGCCGCGATCCTTCCCCAAGAAATCTCCCATTTCGAGATCGTTCCGAATACTCCTACGGTCACCGTCTGTGCCCGATAATCGTGCGTAAGAATCAACGCGTAGAGGAATTCTTGCCAGCAGAAGATGAAGCAGAAGATAAGAACTGTGACCATCGCGGGCAGGAGTATTGGGACGGTGATCCTCAGGAAGACCTGCGACCTACTAGCTCCGTCGACCATCGCTGCCTCTTCGATATCAAGTGGATACTCATCGTAGAACCCTTTCATGGTCCACACAGCGAATGGGGTCGTGAAAGTCAAATAGACTATGACTAGACCGGCGAGGGTATTCGTCAGATTGATCACCGAGAGCATGAAGAAGTATGGAAAAGCAAGTATGATCGGAGGAAACATGACAAGCGACAGAACCCAGAGCAAGATCGCATTCTTGGGACGTCTGCTCAAGACCCTCAGCTTCGACAATCCATATGCGAAGATCGCTCCGACGAAGGTCGCAACGATGGCGGTTGTCAAGCCTACTACGATACTGTTTGTCGTCAACTCGCCAAAGTGTCTCATCGCAAAAAGTTCATAGTAGAATTGGGAGACGGGCTCTGCGGGGATCAATGTAGGCGGAACCATAGAGAGTTCGAACGCATCCTTAACCGACGTGATGACAAGCCAGTAAACGGGAAAGATCGTGAAAACCGCGTACCCGATCAAGACCAAGTATACTAGGGCGAGGCCCAGCTTCATTTGTCGTCACTCTCTGACTATCCCGAGCCGGCCGAAGAGGCTTGAACCGACAACGGCGACCACCAAGAGTAGATAGACAGCGGCGGAAGCAGCGTACCCCAGATCCCATGACTTGAACCCAATCCAGTACGCGAACATGGTCAGAGTAGTCGTTGTGAAACCGGGACCTCCCTCGGTCGAACCCATGATCTCATCAAAGGCGGTAAGGTTTGCGGTAAATCTCCAGAAGATGACAACGAGGATGAGAGTTCTCAAAGAGGGCAGGACGATGCTTCGGAATATCTGGACTTTCGAAGCGCCGTCGATGAGGGCGCTCTCAATTATTTCCTGCCGAACAGCGCCTATCCCCGAATAGAACACGAGAAAGGCAAACGGCGTCCACATCCATATGTTGATCAGTGAGACGGCTAAGAGTGCCAGGCTCGGCTGCCCGAGTGGATCTGGAACAGGCATCCGTATCAATGCCAAGAGGTTGAGTGGACCAAAGGACGGATGATACAGTATCTTCCAGATCACACCGCTCACCACAGGTGGAATGGCCATTGGGACTATGTAGACGGTCTGCCACCAAGATTTCCTCTCGACTGAAGAGAGAATCAGGGAGCCCGCCAGTAGCAGCCCTAGGAGAACTTCTAATCCTACCGTGATCGTTGTGAATGCCAAAGTTACGTATACCGCGTCGTGGAATCTCCTGTCAGCCAACATGTCTGCATAGTTCTTGAGGCCGATGAATTGGTCTAAGAGGCCACGGAAGAGTGACAGGAACAGTGAGTAGGCTAGCGGATATACTGAAATGACGACCAAAAAAATGGTGGGGAGTACGATGAAAGGTATTACGACATACCTTTCTGCTTTCACTTGATGTATCCTGCTCGCTTAAGTTCCTGCTCTAGCTCGACCTTTGCTTTGCTCAATGCTTCGCGGGCCGAGATTTCGCCTGTCAACGCTAGGTTCAGATATCCACCCCAAATGTTGACCAATGACAGCCAGAGTGTGGTTCTCGGATATGGCTGGGGGTGAGCATCGAACATCTCCACCGAGCCCGGATAGAGCGGTTTGACCCACGGTTGGCTGTTAAAGGCGGGATCCATCCACATCGATCTTCTTAGCGGCCAGGTCTTCCCCTCAGTCGTGTAGACTGTCTGACCTTGCTTGCTGAGGAAGTAGTCTATGAATTCCCATGCAGCTTGCTTGTTCTGTGAGTAGGTGCTTATTCCCATGCAAAAGAGGCCGATAATAGAGACCCGTCTAGCCGGTCCCGCTGGTGGCAGCATCCACTTGAGCTTTCCAGCAGACTTGGAGTTCGGTCCCTCAACATCGCTGATCACGTCTCCGGGTACCGGCAAGCCCTGCATCACTCTTCCTTGAACGAACTCCAAGCCCTGTTCTGTGGCGCCATAGTTCACCATTCCCGGTGGCGAATACTTGGCGATCGCAAGATACTTCTCAAGCGCAGCCACACCTTCGGGTCTGTCACATATCACATGCCAGGTCTTGTCGAATATGCTTTCGAGTCCGTAGTCCCAGAAGATTGGGAACGTGTCAAATGAGATTGGGTCTCCTTTGGTTCCTCTGTTCACCCAGCCGTAGAATGACTTGCTCGGGTTGTGCGCAGCCTTCGCGATCTCCTCCACATCATCCCATGTCTTCGGCTCCCCCAGTCCCAACTCCTGGAGCTTGTCGGTGCGTACAGCGTAGTTGACGCACGGTCCCCCTCCCCAACCAATCGCGTATTGCTTCGGTGTCTTCTCTCTCGCTCCGGGGGGAACCGGACCCATGTATTCGGGTGTGGGCCAAGTCCCTAGGTCGACCAATCCATCGAATAGATCCAGGTCTCTCTTCCAGCCGAAGTTTTCCCAAGGCTCGAACCATCCAGCTTCGTAGAACTTCGGAGTGAACGGATCGTCTTGGCAGATAATGTCGAAGGACGTGTCCTTGACTGTCATGAGACTGGCTCCTTTCTCGGCCAACTCGTCGTACCCAAGTCTCACGTAGTCGATCGTGGTTCCGGTCTTCTTCTGGAAAGCGTTTACGACGGGAACCAATGCATCCCCTAGGGCGCCGGTGAAGCCAAGTATCTTGATCGGTTTGGCAGGTGGTGGCGGCGGTGGTGGGGGTGGTGCAGTCCCGGTGACGGTCTGCGTCACAGTGCTCGTGACTGTTCTTATCTCAGCCGGTTTCGCGACGTATCCTAATGCGCCACCGACGACCAGACCAGCAACAGCTCCGCCGGTGACTTTTAGCCATGTGCGCCTGTCCACATTTTCTTTTTCAGTCATTCTTCCCAGTACTCCTTTCGAAGTAGGCTTTGTTCGGCTTCAGATTGCTAATAAGAGTTTCCACAATCTACCGCTACTGTATTATCAGAGGACATCTGGCACATCTCTGAAGTAGACTTGCGCTCATGGTTGTAGTATTGGATGAATTTCCAGTGGAGCTGGAACCCCGCATGCTCTAGATCGTATGTTCGGAACCATCGTTCGATCTTTCCAAGCGTGATTGGTTTGCCGATTCCGCCGAGGATATGTTTGATCCTCTGCTGCTGACAGTAAGCGTCGAAGCTTGACTCGCCTCTTTGTACACTCCAGAACTGGCTGCCGTGATCGGTTAGGATCTCCCTCGGTTTCGAGTATTCACGTATGGCTTGGTCGAGGAGCCAGATCACATTCTCCGCCGTTCCTTCACTGAAGAGTTCTGAGGCGGTTACGAATCTTGAATGGTCGTCTAGGATTGTGATCATCCATTTGGCGCCCACGACCTTAAGGTCGCATTGCCAGAGGCTGTTCGGGTGCCTCCGCTGCCACCTGGCGTAAGTTCGTTTGGTTCTAGGCTTCTGGAGGGGCCTGTTCAGCCTTGAGGAGCGTAGGATGCGGTAGACGGTCATGTGGCATATGTCGATGCCCTGCTTCCTGAGGTATCCGGCGATTCGGTGTGGGCACCATCCTGTCTCTCTGTGTAGATGGAGTATGGCTTCGACGGTTTCGTCTGGTGTTCTCTGGATTGCGTAGGGTGTTCTTGGCTTGTCGGTGAGGTTCTCGAAGCCTCCTGCCTTGTATCGGCTCCACGAGTTGTAGAAGGTTCTGCGGGGTATCTGGGCTGCGGTACACATCTCGCTGACTGGCGCCCCCTTCCCTCTTCTTCGTATGCACCAGCGCCGCAGTTTCGCAACGTCCCTCGTTTTCTTCATGTAGGCACACTCAGTCTCTCAACTTATGAGTGTGCCAAATGTCATGTGATAAGAGAACAATCTACCGCGACGATTTGCTGCCTAATGTGGGCACGCTCAAAAGCTGCGTCCTCCCCTTCTCGACAAGCAACTGGTCCACGATCAGGAGATCCTCGATGATGTCGGTCGTTCCAATCACGCCATCAAATTTGGGGTTCGTGGCAACTCTGAGGATTCGACCTAGGAGTTCATGTCTGTTTCCCATCCCAGTTGAGCCGTTTCCGGATCTGCTCACCGGTCGGGCGAGATGATCACAGACAAGTATCGTCAGCCTGCCGTCCTGAGTGAGCTTCTCTCGCCGCTTCCGTAATCATTCGAAAAAATCTGTTCGGGAAAGAACAGATGCGCAGCAAACTCATAGACCCCTGCCTAATAACTCAAGACTACTCGTCATCCGGCCGCCGCTAGCAAAGTCACAAGTTATATAAGAATACCTCCGAGTTTGGTCTTCGGAAATGATTGTTCGAATTCCGGCGACAGCGTAGGCTTTGCCGCCAGGGGCACACTGCAGAACGAACACACAAACATTGCGACGATTGAGAACTGGGGCACGCGAAGTCTCCTCATGATTCCTCATGTTTCCGGTATGGATTGTTCAAACCAGCCTTGTTGAGAACCGTATGGATGGTGTTGCGTCCTGTCACAGGATTTGACGAATAAGCCCTCCTGGCTCTTAAGTCGCTAGAAGACTTATTTGCCGAAAAGTTCCTCGTCATCACTTGATAGGCTATGAGTGGAAAAGTTAGGGCAGCTGTGATGACCGGACCTGGCAGGATCGAAATTAGGGAATTTCCCTACCCGAGGATCGCGCCTGACTGCGCGCTGGTGAGGATGGAGATGTCTGGAATATGTGGAACCGACAAACACATGTACAAGGGAGAGACGCTTCACCCAAGAGGTCAGGAGACCGCTTTCCCAATAATTCCTGGTCACGAAAATGTCGGGATCATTGAAGAACTGGGGAAAGACGCGACAGGTCTCGAGGTTGAAGCAAGAGAGTTGCATGAAGGTGACAGGGTTGTGCCCGTGTGTGATGTCCAATGTGGCCAATGCTATGTTTGTAGAACAAGTTTCGGCTTCACCACATCATGTGAGAGAGACTTAGGGTACGGAACGACTCTGAGCTGTAAGGATCCTCCGCACCTGTTTGGCGGATGGGCTGAATACATGTACATTCTGCCAAAGGCGCTAATGGCGAGGGTTCCGGATGGCGTCCCGCCTGAAGCGGCGGTCCTGACAGAGGTGATGACCGTGGCATACTGCGGATTCGACAAAGCTATGAGTCCATATCCTTTGGCCAAGGAAGGATTCGGACTAGGGGATACGGTAGCTGTTCTAGGAGCAGGTCCGCTGGGAATATGTCACGGGATCATGGCCAAGATGGCGGGAGCCGACCGGATCATCGTCATCGGAGCGCCTGAAACCAGGTTAGAACTAGCAAAGCAACTATGCGCCGATCACGTCTTGAACATCGAGAAGATCAAAGATCCCCAAGAGAGACTTCAACAAGTCCTAGCACTGACAGATAATCGCGGAGCAGATTTGGTTGCAGAATGTGCCGGCGTTCCGGAAGCGGTTTCTCAGGGTCTCGATATGCTGAGAGTCGGCGGGACCCTGCTCGTCGCAGGTAACTATGTCGACATGGGGCCGACTCAGATAAACCCGCAAAGACAGATCCTAAGCAAAAATGTCCACATAATAGGAGTGAATGGACAGACCGCATCATCCTACGCCGCATGCCTAAGACTCACAAAGAGGTTCTCACAGACGATGCCCATCGAAAAGATGGTAACACACAAGTTCAAGATCGAAGACGCCGAAGCCGCGATGAAGAGAGCACTAAGCATGCAGAGCGTGGAAGTCGTAATAACACCATAGAGAACAAGCGTGAATCGTACAACCTCGAGAACTATCGGACCCTCGTATGTCCTCAGCTTTCCGGTCGGTTCTTGCGCGTGGATGGGCGCTTATCTTTCCGTAACGTCTCTAGATGCCATATTCTCATCATGGCTTGTTGAAGCCTTAACTGACCTATGGTCTGACGATTTCAGCGTTCTATTTGGTCTTGTTCGCTCTTGCGATGGGCTTGTCAGTCTTACTCTTGCAAGAAGAAGCCCCAAAAGACCCAACCGCCCTCGACCGGCCACATTTTCCGATGTGTTAAGATCAACCTTCCCGGTCTCAGGGTTCAATCGTCCCGAGGACGCCCTTGTCAAAATCTACGAGAGAGAGCCGAGTTCATCCATCCCGTCCTTTACTACGTGTCCGGCACCCGGTAGCTCCGTAAGGAAATACTCACCAGCCTCGTATTTCTGACCTACCACATCGATGCCCTTGGCTAACCCACCCGTGAATATCTCGTAAGCGGGTATGCCCGCTTTCAAGGCGTTTCTCACAAGACGGCGCACCTCTTGTGTTTCGATATTCGCGACGCAATCTCTAATCTCATCGATCATAGACCTCATGGTCCAAGGCTCCAGGCTGGCTGATGCTATGCCTTTTTGCGTCGCGCGGTAATAAAAACCACTGCAGAAAAGATTCTCTTCAAAGCTGACAGCGCAGGTTGTTCAATGTTCGGTGAACCCCGACTTTGACCACTGCTTTGGTGAGACAGTATGCCATAGGCCTCAGGGGAGCGGTCCCACCTCTTCAGGTTTCAGCATCGGAATCTCTTGGTGAGACTTTCCAATCCGAGAAGGTGTTACGGTGAAGTCGAAAAGTTGAAGCTGACGCAATGCTCCGGCGTGGTCAGAGAGCTGGTCAGCTTTCTGCGTTTTCCTGTGAAGCCGCTCTACAAATGCGTTCTTGACCGTACGGAATCAAATGCGGCGCAGATGTTCTGGGGAGGCGTGAATGCTTGCATGTTATGAGCAGTTGCGAAAATGTATCCTCCTCCGGCTCCAAGAATTCTTGCAACCCTTTCAGCCTCCCTCGATACCTTTTCTGCGCTTTCGAAAGGTAGGAGTCTCTGAACATCCAGGCCGCCATGAAAGCGGATCGAGCTCCCAAAGTCTCTCTTTAGCGATTCAGGCTCCATGTTTGTAGCAGAGGGCTGGATCGGGTTGAGAATGTCGACGCCGGCTTCTATGAGGTCCGGTATTAGCGCACGTATTGATCCGCATGAGTGATGGAAGATCTCCGCCTTTGTGGTCCGGTGAATGTGATCATAGAGCTCCTTGAGTCGAGGTTTGATGAAGGTGCGGAAGAGTGCCGGAGAGAGCATTAGGCCGGTCTGCATGGCGTAGTCATCTCCAAACTGTACCACGTGCACATAGTCGCCCACTGAACGAAGAAGCTCGGTGTAGAATGACTTGAACAGTTCCAATAGGCGATCAAGCAAGAATTGGACGAATTCAACGTCTCTGTAGAAGTCAACCATGAGTTTCTCGAACCCTCTCAGCCACCAGGCCGTCTCGAATAGCCCGCCGTAGATCGCATCTGCAACGATCGCGAAGTCCGTAGTCTCGTGGAACGTCTTTGCGTCTTTCTCAAGTCCTCGAGTTCTGCCGGGGTCTGATGGGTCAGGCCACGGAAAACTTTCTAGCTGTGCCAACGTGGCGTTTCGAAGTGGGTGGTCTATCATGTCGTAGTAGTAGGGGCCTCGCCCCCATTTGATTCCCCACTCATCCACGAAAGCCAATCTTCCCGACGGGTCTTGGAACTCGCGGAATGTCCAATCATCTGGCGGCCTAAGTGATATATGTCGGAAATCCACGTCAAACCGTCTCAGCAATGCTTCGTCGGGGTCGACGATCTGCTGGATTCTATCCTTCACTACAGGAGTCGTATTCATCCCAAGGAATCTGGTCAAGTCTTGGTAGGCAAATAGGTGTACCGAGGAAACAAGGCCGCCCATATCTATTGGAACCCTGTCCGGCTCTCCCCAGTTCAGTGCCAGCAGAACCCTTTCCAAGTGATTAAACTTTCATCACGCCAAGTCTACATGCCGCCTGACGCAGATAAAATACATTACGAAATCTGCATGTACACCGGATCAAGGCGGAATGGCTACTGTTGACTCTTATCACAATCTCCCGGTCTTCTCAATCGCGATGAGTCTGCCGTTCTGCCTTCGACCGGCGACGGTCAAGGAGCTCATCTCTTCTTGGTGGTCCATTGTTTGCAGACATTTGCTCCTTGTATCGCATCTTGCCCGTAGCCATCGGCGCCCATTGAGTTTGCAATCTCCATGTTGAGGGGTCACCTCCGACCAACGTCTTCGACTTGACCTCTGCTTTCCGGATCGAATCTATGACTTCTCTCATGTACGGAAAGGTCGTCGATAACAATGCTGACATTGCCACTATGTCAGCTGAGAACTCTTTCGCTTCCTCTACGAATCGGGCTGAGATGGCTTCACCGCACTATCCGTGCTGCTCTCTGAGTCGGATGACTTTCTCGACTATGCTGGAGTTTTAGGCGGTGGATTGTGTGCGGTCTTCTAGACGCGCCTGCCAGCCTCTTCCCTCCGTCCCGTTGGAACCTCTCAAGCCAATAGTAGAGGGTTCTTCTCGATACCTTGGCGGTTAATCGGATTGTCTGTACGTCTTTGCTTTCCAGGAGCTTTCTGACCCACCAGTGGACCACTAAGCGCAACTAAGGTTCAGGCGGGAGAAGTCTTAAATATTCTCCAAAGAAATTATTCTCTATGCCAGAAGAAAAGAAAGTAGATAGACGTGGCTGGCTGACTGGGGCTCTAGGCGCGGCAGCAGGCTTGGCCGTCGGCGGCGCAATAGGATACGTAGCTAAACCGACGCCACCCCCCCAGGTGACAGCCCCGACGGTAACGTTAACGAAGACGGAAACTGCTACTGCTACCGTTGGTCCTCCTCCCGTACCCAAGAAGTACACTATCTTCTACGTTGTTCACGGTGGTATAGCGCACCCAGCTTGGAGGGCTAATAAGAAAGGAGTAGATGCCGCTGTCGCTATGATTCCCGAGGCGGATATAAGATATGTCGGGCCAGAAACATATAGCTTGGAAGAATTCTTGTCATATGTAACAACGGCCGTCGCAGCCAATCCAGATGGGCTGGTCGTTACCATGACAGCCCCTGACGCCATGGTACCTATCCTCAAAGACTATAAGGGTGTAATAACCGAGGTCAATACGGGCGGATCAGCTCCTCCGACCATACCTACCTTGACTTATGTCGGCTACAAGCCCTATGATACGGGGCAGTTTGCGGCAGCAAAGATGGCCGAGATGGCTAAAGCAAGAGGTCTAACTTTCAGAAGAACAGTGTATGCCAATCATCACCCTGGCGCTATACATATTGAACAATGGGGAAAGGGGTTCATAGACGCTAGCAAAGCTATGGGCCTCCAATCCGAGTCGCTAGATGTCACCGCAGACGCACAGAAAGGGGCAGAAGTTATGCTTGCTTATGAGAGGGCTCATCCAGATCTTGATTTCATCTACTACGCCTCTATTGAACATTGCGAAGCATTGCTAAGAAGAAATGAGGAAGAGGGAATCAAGATGAACATGGGTACGTTTGACTTTACCCCCGAGATGATGGACTTTATCGCCCAGGGAAAGGTATGGTTCACGCAAGACCAACAGATGTACCTGCAGGGTTTGTATGGCGTGATGGCCACGTATGTCAACTTGACGTACAAGTTTGTAACCCCACGTATGATTACCACGATAGGCTTCGTGACTCCCGAAAACGCTGAGGAATTCAAAGGTTTCGCAGAAATAGGTGTCAGATGAAATTCCAAGAAATTGTAAATAGTGCAACGCAAATAATGCAGAGACTTGGCTAGTAACCCGGTTACTGATGGCCGAAACCCTCGCCCGTTAGCGCATTTCCTATGTAGGTCATGTGACGTGACAAAAGGGAAAACCGGATGCGCAACAAAGCGCTCCCATTATCGGCGCTAAGAAAACTCCCGGAATTCGGAGCCTTAGTCGGCTTCCTAACTTTTTTCGTCATTTTTTCGGCGTTCGGGAAGTCTTTTTTCACCCTAAGTAATCTTTCTGCCGTTCTTACACTGTCTGCGGAGCTAGGCATCTTGTCTGTGGCAGTGACTCTTCTGATGGTATCAGGCGAGTTCGATCTGTCGGTGAGTTCCGTTTACGCCATTTGCGCGCTCCTTTTCATAGACCTGGGATCGGCTGGCATACCTTCTTTGTTCGTTTTCGTATTAGTTTTAGCGGTCGCTGCCTTTATTGGATTGGCGAATGGTGTCCTTACGACCGTAGTGGGGGTGCCTTCGTTCATAGCAACGCTTGGTATGATGATGGCTGTACGAGGAATTATATATATATTCACAGGCGGAGCGGCCTTTGCCTATAAGGGGGATCTCGTGATTCCTGCTCTCCTGAGTTTGAGGTTCGGTGAAACTCTGAGGTTGAGTGAAACCGATCCTCTAGCTTACTTGCGACCGTCACACGTTTGGTTCTTGCTATTCATAATTGTTTTCACGGTATTGCTTTTTCGGACACGCTATGGAAATCATGTTATCGCTACGGGCGGGCATCCCGAAACCGCGAGAGCGATGGGAGTCAAAACAGGCAGGGTAAAAACTATCAATTTCATGATTTGCGGCGTTATGGCGGGCATGAGCGGCATTATTATCGCCGGCCGGTTTCTCATGGTATCGCCGACAATGGGTCAGGGCCTTGAGCTTGAGGCTATAGCCGCTGTGGTTATCGGAGGAACCTCTCTGCGCGGCGGGCACGGGACAATCGCAGGAACGCTTTTCGGAGTACTGCTGGTATCGATGGTAAGAGGTGGCCTGCTCATGATCGGCGCTCCTCCGTACTGGTACAGCGGGATCGTGGGACTTATTTTACTATTTGCCACGGTAATCAATCTCAAAATGAGATGATTTTATGAGCAACGAGCAATCCCCGCTGCTGGAAATGACGAACATATCCAAGAGTTTCGGAAAAATACAAGCGCTAAGAAACGTCACCTTCGCTCTAAATAGGAAGGAGGTGGTGGGATTGGTGGGAGACAACGGCGCCGGGAAGTCAACCCTGGTAAAGATATTAAGCGGAGTGCATTCTCCCGACGAGGGTGAAATATACTTGGAAGGCAAGAAAGTCAAGTTTTCATCCCCTGCTGATGCCCGAGCCGCCGGAATAGAGACCGTCTATCAAGATATCGGCTTAGTGAATCGGATGAGCATCTACAGAAATTTCTTCCTGGGGAGGGAGGAAACTAGGACGATAGGGTTTCTGCCGCTTCTCGACCTTCGATCAATGCAAGAGAAAAGCAAGAAGGCGCTTGATTCGCTTGGAATTAGAATCAGATCAGTAACAGAGGACATTTCCTTCTTGTCTGGAGGTGAAAGGCAGTCGATCTCCGTTGCAAGGTCGACTTTCTTTGGCGGAAAGATTCTCATTTTGGACGAACCTACGATGGCGCTATCAGTAAGGGAGTCAAAAAGGATACTAGAATTGGTGGCCCACGCGAGGGATAGAGGCGTCTCGATCATATTTATTACTCATAACGTGTACCAGGTTCACGAGGTGGCCGACAGACTTGTGGTTCTAGAGCGGGGACAGAAGATCGCGGACCTGCTCAAGAAAGATTCTACGCCCGGACAAATCATCGAAATCATAGCAACCGGAAAAGTTGAGAGATTAAAATAGAAGGAGAAAGCGACACTAAGATCAAGTAAAACCGAACATCGAGGTCATGATAGGCCCAACAGCTTCGATTGGACTTCCCAAAATGCGATCCTTTCATGGCTACATGATCCCAGTGAGCCCTTCATGCGGTACTTGACATCACGAGACCTGTTGGGACGCTGGCCAAGCGACCAGACGATCGAAGAACTACCTGCTTGCATGTTGTGGGCGCCCGCAAGAACGTATCCTCCTCAGTGATTCAACTTGCATCACCGCAGATGTATATATCGCCTGCATATCAAATACATTGCTAGTTCTTCTGTAGATAACGGATCGAGGCGAGTTGCCGCGCCGAAGTCGATAATACCTCTGCGGCCTGTATTTGTGAATATCCAAGAGTTAGATGGGGTAATGCTGCAGCGATCAAAGAACCGAGTCTAGGAAGATTGGTGGAGGTTTAGTGGAGTGCGGACTCCCATGTCTTGGGTCCAATCATTGCCCCGGTTTTCTTCTGAGGATCAGAAACAGCAGAATCGCTGGGATCTGTGTTGCGGAGATGGCCGCAAAGATAAGGGCCGGCGCATAGCTGTCCCATACGAATCCCTACACCAGCCGACCGATGAGCGATCCGAGGTCTTCGAAGGTCCCGTATGTTCCCATCGCCGGAAAGCATCGCCAGCAGCATTGAGTTTGCAGATATGCGGACTGAGACAGCGATCGAGACGAGAAGTCGTTGGAAGAAACTCTGGACAAGAAAATGACAAGGAAAAGCTAGGCAAGAGAGGATCAAGCCGGCGCATATCGCGGGTTTACTGCGCACTCTTGACCAGGTCTGGCATGTCCTGAAGATCTGGAGACGGCTTCAGCTGGCGTTTCCCACGAAACATGATCGGGACGGCAGCTGCACCATGACGCACAATATTGAGGACAAGTAGAATGAATTTCTGAAGGACGATACCTGAGACATATAGCTTCCCCCCAATGGGCCAAGTACTTTGCCCAGCGTCACGAAGACCCTCCAGAGGCTCATCGAAAGTCCTAACAATTTCGCAGGAGCACTGCGGGACACTACGGACCTAGTTACAGGCCCCATAGTTGCCGCGAACACCTGATAGGAACTGAAGAACCGCAAGATAAGGAACTGAGTTGCTAGAGGTGTATAGGGGAAGCAGTATGCCCAGGCAAAAGATCGAGGCTGCAATTGGGGGTTGCCAATTCGCTCTGTGGACCATCCCACCCACTCGGAGAGAGCGATCCCGGCCCAAGAAGATACGATCAAAACGCTCCACGCAGTCACTTCTATTCCCAGCGATCTAACGTAGAGGGGCAATAGTGGACCATTGATCGAAGCCGTCCACGGGAAGCCCATGAGAAGCAGGAAGCAGTAGACCGGTAAGAGAGTTCGGAGGCCCGAATCTCCTATGGTCGCTCTTGGCCTGACTCCCAAATGGTCCGAAATTGGTACGGCCGCCGCCAGCTACGCTCGGGAAGGACTCGCTGGCACAAGAACGATATCAAGTCTAGCATTCTGACAGCCAGTATCGCTGGACAGGACTGTTTAATTCTTGCATATGTCTTGCAATTCGCGATCGCGGTTCTTTGCGGCTTCGAGGAACGGTTCCATATGGAGATCATTTGATGCTGTGTTCAACGCATCAATCTCTGGGTGGGCCAACATTGGATGCCAATAGAGAGAGGTCTTGGAATACCGGTATCGTTTGGCGAACCCTCTAGGCTCGTTTCGAACCGTCCCACCAATGATCGTGGTCGGGACCTCTAGCTAACACTCCCACGCCTGAACATTCGCCGAAGCGAACACATCAAATAGCAACCGGGACTAACGTACGCGTGGGTCACACTAGAATGAGGCCGTGCCTTAATCAGTCTACGATAAATCAGACAGATATCGCGACCTGCGTGAGGGCATCTGCTCTAGCCGGTTTCAAGGGTGTAGAGTTCAGGATCCCGAAGCTGCAGTCCTACGCTGCGTTGAATCATACTTCCGCGGAAATCAGGCGACTTCTGAAAGACTACGAGGTTGAGTCAGTTTGCTTGAACTCGCTTGAAGATTTCTGCCATGTTCCGGCCGGTGACTTCGATGCTGTCCTGCATAGGGCGAAGGAGTTCTCAACGATCTGCAGACAGACGGCCTGCAAGATGTTCGTTTGCTGCCCTAGCCCCATCCCAAAGAACCTATCCAAGGCCGAAGCACTTTCGATGACCGTCGATAGATTAAGGAAGATCGCACAAGTCAGTGCGGAGGACTCTGTTGGGGTAGCCTTCGAGTTCCTCGGGGGAGCATCAGCAAATACGCTTCGAGATGCAGTCGAGGTCATACAGGCCACGAGGGCTTCCAACGTAGGGCTGATAATAGACACGTTCCACTACTACGTGGGCCGAAGTACACTGGACGCACTGCAGGATTTTCCGCTTGAGCGACTCTGGGCGGTCCACTTCAATGATGCCGAGCCAGGGCCGCTCGAGACCCTGACAGACGAGAAGAGGTTGCTCCCTGGAAAAGGCATCATCAAGCTGCAAGAGTTCTCGAGGTGCCTGAAGGGGAGAGGCTGGGACGGTTGGCTGTCAGTGGAGCTATTCAGGGAAGATTACTGGAAGAGAGATCCTTTCGAGGTCGCGAAGGAATCCATGGCCTCTCTCAAGCCATATCTGTGACCAGCTCAGAACGTCGATCACAGACTGTCATGCCGTTTGCGGTATGTCTCGCAACTCACTTGCGAAAGGGAGGGCAGAACTAGATGGATACGCGTGAAGTCGGGGTCGGGATGCTGGGATATGGAATCGGCCGTGTTCATTCTCACGCTTGGCTGAATATTCCGCTCTTCTATGGTCCAACCCCCGCAGTCCCGAAGCTGCATGCGATCTGCGGGAGGAATTCTGCAAGAATCGCGGAGCTTGCCAGGGTGTTTGGTTTTAGAAGGACTTGTTCGGACTGGAGGGATCTAGTCAAGGATCCGGCGGTGGAGATCCTTGACAACTGTGCTCCGCCGAACCTTCACGCTGAACCAAGCATAATGGCGGCTGAGGAGGGAAAAGCCGTC
>Ga0129297_10000321_pt1 | contig 23245 bp, 24 predicted proteins | sample I18A1metaG_FD_94708 | JGI IMG/M metagenome (GOLD analysis project Ga0129297, IMG submission 94708) | Lake sediment bacterial and archeal communities from Gulf of Boni, Indonesia to study Microbial Dark Matter (Phase II) - ​I18A1 metaG | ecosystem: Environmental > Aquatic > Freshwater > Lake >... | reverse complement strand
TCAATTAGCCCGTGAATTCTCGGTTAGCCGCGTCACGTTGAGAGAAGCCCTTCGTGTGCTGGAGGACGATGGTGTGATCATACGCCGTCACGCCACAGGAACGTTTGTTCTCGATAAAAAAGCGGTTCCGGTTCAGACGCTCTCTTCAATTGTGTCCACATCCACCATTTTCAAAAGAGTGGGCTTGAAAGACCGCTTTATCAAGATTGAAATGAAAAAAACCGCCGCCAATTCACGGATTGCGGAGAAGCTGCGGATTCCCGCTGGCGAAGAGATCTGGGAAGTGGAGCGTATATGGACAATTGGCGAAAAACCTGCTGTTTATTCTTTTGATTTTTTCCCTGCGTCATTTGTTCCCGCCGGAGACGAAGATAAACTGAACTATTATATGCATTCTTTGTATCATTTTTTAACAGAGGTCTGCGGACAAATATCCGATGAAGGTGATTGCTCGTTCAAACCTATTATCAGCGATAAACATCTGGCTGCAATTCTTCAGGTTAAGACCGCTTCACCGCTGATGTATATCGAGACCATTGATCTTAATAAAAGCAAACAACCAATTCTCTACTGTAGATCATATTACATTCCGGAATTGTGTGAGTTTCAGGCGCACCGCCACAGAGACGAGACGGAGACGTATGCCAAATTAAATAATGTTCTTTAAGAGATAATACCAAATTCAGATTCTAAAACAGTGGGCTCTCTAAAAACTATTAATATTTGAAAAGCATACTGAGTATTATGCCTGGCAAATCAGTCTTTCTTTTAAAGTGAGGAATATTGTATGGAAAATAAAACAAACTGGTTTGATTATGATGTTGACGAGATGGTTCGTGGCGACCGGGATTTCTTATGGCACCACATCAAACCACATAAAGTGTTTCAAAATGCCGAGCAAATGATCATTGTTGAGGGCAAGGGATTGCGCGTCAAGGATATCCGCGGGCGGGAATATCTGGATGCCACATCCGGCGGTGTCTGGAGTGTCATGGTTGGTCATGGCCGGGAAAGCATCGCGAAAGCTGTTTATGAACAGCTAATAACACTGCCCTATTACGCAGGGACGGTTGGTAACATTCCCAGTATCAAATTCGCAACCAAACTGATCGAACTTCTGCCGCGCCTGGGCAAAGTATTTTTCTCCAACAGCGGCTCAGAGGCAAACGAGAAAGCTTTTAAAGTTGTTCGTCAACTCTCCCACATTGATCCGAATCGGAAAGGAAAGCACAAAGTTCTGTTTCGAACACGGGATTATCACGGCACAACCATTGGCGCGCTTAGCGCGACAGGCCAGATGGAAAGAAAGCAAGATTACGGGCCGTTTGCCGAAGGCTTTGTCGAGTTTCCTCACATGCTTTGCTACCGCTGCCCGTTTGGAAAAACATATCCCGGCTGCGATATTGATTGTGCCAAAGTTCTGGAAGATATAATTTTGAAGGAAGGGCCGGATACCGTAGGCGGTTGTATTGTCGAGCCTATTACAGCCGGTGGCGGCATTTTGGTTCCGGTTCCGGAATACTACCCGATTTTGCAGGCAATTTGCCGCAAATACGGAGTGTACCTGATTATGGATGAGGTCGTCTGCGGATTTGGCCGCACAGGAAAATTCTGGGGACATAAGCATTATGATGTGGATCCGGACATTGTTACCATGGCCAAAGGGTTGGCCAGTTCTTATATGCCCCTGTCCGCTACAGTTTTCCGCCAGGATATTTTCGATAAATTTCTATGCGATCCTAACCAGCCTGCCGAGCGGATGAATTATTTCCGCGACATCAGCACTTACGGCGGTTGCACAGGCGCCATGGCGGCTGCACTGGAGAGCACGCGGATCATCGAAGAAGAACATTTGGTGGAAAACTCCCGGGTAGCCGGCGCTTATTTGCTCGAAGGTTTGCAATCGCTTAGCGATATGCCGCTGGTAGGAGATGTGCGGGGCAAGGGGCTCTTCTGCGGCATTGAATTTGTTCGGAACAAACAAACCAAAGAATCCATCACGGAAGCGGAAATGGCGCGTGTCATGGCTTTGGTGACAGCCGAAGGAGTGCTTGTGGGAAGGACGTCCAGCTCTCTGCCGGGCAACAATACCATTATGAATTTTGCGCCGGCTTTAATTGCCACCAAATCTGACATGGACGAGATAGTGGCAGCCGTTAAACGTGCTATGGAAAAGTTCTGATGAAGCAGGTATTGTTCTGTGGACTTTCACACTATTGTGTGTTATATTCATACCATCGAAAGTATATCCTTTGAGTCCGGCTGAGCGGCTCGTTTTCATGGAGAGTGTTCCAAATATTGCACCCACAGGGAGATGAAAATGAGAAAATACGCGCTTCCGTGTCTGGCTATCGCGATCTTTTTGAGTGTTCCACGTTATGCGGCAGAAAATCCCGCCACAACGCCGAAAAAGGCGGCCCTGGTCATCGGGAGAATCAAAATCACATTTCAGAATTTCTTCAAGGAGAATTACAATGAAACAGTGACTTCCGGAATATCGATCGTGTTCCGGGATTCAAAGGGCAAGCTGGTAAATTTTAAGCCTGCTGCAAAGGGCTTTTTACCAGGAAGAGGTTGCCTTTTTGAAGAATGCGCTTCCGGGAAGCGGGGTTATGGTCCGTTCTGAAGCTGACGTTCGCTTACCGGTGAAAGTCCGGTCCCGATAAACGCCAGAGAGTCGGGTAGCTATCCTCGGATGCATAGGGTGACCGAATGTGTCTAAGGGAGGAAAATAGTTCGTGAAGAACGTGCGAAACGGCAGTCCGTAACATGAAGTGAATTCTGCAGCGTCGTTAGCTTACCGGGAAACCGGACAAGAGGGTGCCGAGCCCGTCATAACGGGGCGAAGGCGGAAGAAGGGATGAAGATACTGGAAAAGCAGTCCCGAAGAACCCTCCGGCGTAAGGGAAGCGGAATGTCGTGAAAGTGGGCGTCGGAACAGAAGAGATCTCCGCCGGTCGCCGGTACCACAACCGGGGAAACTGCGCGTATAAGTCGGTGAGACGAAGTCGGGCGGAATGCTTGCGGAGAAGTCGGAGGGCAAGCCGTTTTTGTGCATCCTGCACCGGCCTTGCATGCCGCCGTCCTGGCGGCAAAGGACATAGTACCGAAGACTGCTGGGACAACGCAACCCGGCATAGGGAAGGGTCTCTGCTTCAATCACACGGGAGTATGAAGGTAAGTGATAGTGCATGATGAAACATCAACGACACCGCTGGGGACAGCGATGAAATCGTCACGAGAACTTCAACGAACGTTATATCTGGCGGCCAAGAGGAGCAGGAGTCGAAGATTCCATGCGCTCTATGACCGGATTCACCGTCCCGACGTACTGTGGCGGGCGTGGCATGAGGTAAGATCGAACAAGGGCGCGGCGGGCGTAGACGGCGTCAGTTTCGAGGATATCGAAGGAGAAGGAGTAGAGAACCTTCTCAACACGATTGAACAGGAATTGAAAAAGAAGACCTATCGCCCCGCACCGGTACTCCGGGTTAACATACCGAAGGCAGGAGGAGGGGAAAGGCCGCTTGGAATTCCAACCATAAAGGATCGGGTGGTGCAACAAGCGTGCAAGATCGTAATTGAACCGATATTCGAGGCAAACTTCCAGCCGAATTCGTACGGCTTTCGCCCGAAGAAAAGCGCGGTGGGAGCGGTGAACGATGTCAGGGAAACGCTGGTGCGAAGCTGGTGGGTGGTGGACATGGATATCAAGGCCTATTTTGACTCCATAGACCACGACACGCTGTGTGCGCTCCTGCGGCGACGCATAAGCGATCGGCGGGTACTGAAGCTGATCAAGCTCTGGCTGAAGGCGGGAGTGGTTGCCGAAGGAAGGTATCAGGCGACGAATGCCGGTTCTCCGCAGGGGGGAGTTATCAGTCCTCTGCTTGCGAATATCTACCTCCACATCTTTGACATGTACTGGAATACACGGTGTCAGCAACTGGGGAGATTGGTTCGGTACGCCGATGATTGCGTGATACTATGTCGCTACAGAAGTGAGGCGCAGCACGCATACCGGGAAGCATCCAGTTTCTTGAAACGGCTGAAACTAACGCTGCACCCGGAAAAGACCCGGGTGGTAAACATGAATGCGGATGGTTTCGACTTCCTGGGATTTTATTTCCGGAAGAGTCGATCAGAAACTACGGGGAAGATTGTGCCTTACTTCTGGCCTTCGAAGAAGGCGATGAAGACAGTCAGGGTGCGGATTCAAGAGATAACGGGCAGGAACATGTTTCTTCTCTCCCCGGGAATGATTGTGGGCAGGCTCAATCCCATAATACGGGGCTGGAGGAACTATTTCAAGACGGGAAACTCGACCAGGAAGCTCCAACAACTGGACGAGTATCTTTCATTCCGGATGTTTCGTTTTATAAGAAAACAGGGTGGAAACCGGCGCCGGGTATCGTGGGAAAAATTCAAATACTGGTATGTCAAGCATTGCGGTATGGAAAGATTTTACCTGCCGGGTGAAGCAGGTTACAGGCCTTGAACGCTGCGGAAAGAAGATTGTCGGAAAGCCGTGTGCGGGAGAACTGCATGCACGGTTTGAGGAGGCAGGAGATGGAAACCGGGGCGTTGCCAACGGCGCCATCTCCTGACCCTACTCGGGGAACTCTTCCCCGGAAAGAGGACGCAGATTCCTGGATATTGGTGAATAAATCATTGACTTTCTCCAGAAAGTATAATATTTTGATACTTACTGGAGACAAAGATGTATATAGATCATATGACCCTGATCCACGAGTTGAGGAATTATTCCTCCCCCAAGGCTCGGATTACCCGGATGATCAAATCCGGGGATTTAATACAGGTCCGCCGCGGAATCTTTCTGGATGCCAACGATCATGACTATTCCTTGAAGAGTCTCGCATCCGTCATTTACGGGCCGTCGTATATCTCATTCGAATACGCGCTCGCCTACCATGGCCTTATTCCTGAAAGAGCCAACGTTCTCACCTCGGCCGTATATAACAAGAATAAGAACCGCAGGTTCCATACATCGTTGGGGGATTTCCACTATTACTATCTTCCGGCCAACGTCTATCCCTATGGTATTGTCAGGGAAGAGGAAAACAAGCAGGGCTATCTCATCGCCACTCCGGAAAAAGCGCTGCTCGACATGCTGTATAAAACACGGGGCATCGCCTCCAGGAAAGCCCTGGCCCGGCTCCTGTTCGCTGATTGGCGGATGGATTACGACAGGATTGCAGGGATGGATAAGGAAAGCATCGGTTCGATCGCCCCGATGTACCGGAAAAAGCTCTCAATGCTGTTCCTCGATTGGTTCGAGAAGGAGACCGCGCATGCATAGCGCAATTCAGGGCATGATCGATTCATACGACTGCCGCACTATCGATGATTACAGGAATGCATTGAAAGAAATCACCCAGGAGATCGCCCTGCTGGGACTTTACCGGGGTGGTTTTTTCAACATCGCCGCCTTTTACGGAGGAACGTCGCTGCGGATTTTTTATGGACTGGACCGATTCTCGGAGGATCTCGATTTCAGCCTTCTCGATCCGGACCCTCGTTTCGATTTATCAGCATATACGCGCGTCGTTCAGGACGAGCTCGGCGCATATGGCCTCGATATGACCGTAACCGAAAAGATCAAACACAATGACTCGGCGATTAAATCGGCCTTCATTAAAGGCGGTACCCAGATTCATCTGTTGAAGATATCGTCGATATCGCCTCCGGTGACCGGCGTACATCCCGAGGAGCAGATTCAAATCAAGCTGGAGGTCGATACCGATCCTCCTCCGGGAGCGCAGTATGAAATAAAATATCAGCTGCTTCCCGTTCCTTATCACGTGAGAATGTTCACGCTCCCTTCTCTTTTCGCCGGCAAGGTCCATGCCTTGCTCTGTCGTGGATGGCAGTCCCGGGTTAAAGGCCGGGATTTCTATGATTACATCTGGTACCTGTCAAAGGGAGTTCCTCTTGATATACAACATCTCGCTTTCAGGATGCGGCAGACGGGGCATTTGAAATCGAATGAGGAACTGACCGGGGATGATCTTCGGACAAGATTATTGGAACGATTCAACAGCATTGATTTTAATCAGGCCAGAGAGGATGTGCTCCCGTTCATCGGAAACCAGGATTCAATCAACCTGTGGTCCGGGGAGTTCTTCATTTCCGTTACCATGGATAAACTGAAAGATAAATAACACTCCTGGGTGTACGCTGGATTTCGTCGATGGTTCCTGTTAAGTCTCTGAAAAGTAAGCAGAATAAACTAATTTTCGTGCATTATGAAATTCGCCGGATTTGCCAAGCTAATTTAAGCCCTCTGCCCGGGGCTTTCTGTCGGGGAGGGGTGATTTTTTTAAGGAGCTTGCTTCCAAGAATCTGGCAAATATCCGTGGACCCTTCCCCGGAAAGAGGACGCAGATTCCTATATATTTATGGTATACTCACTACAAGTGAGGATTGTCATGAAGTTCATTACCGTACGCGATTTAAGATCAAAGCCCGCCGCGGTCTGGCGCGAACTGAAAACGGAGAACGAGCTCATAGTTACCAACAATGGAAGGCCGATCGCACTTCTAACCCCGCTCGAAGAAGAAGGCCTTGAAGAGACACTACGCGCGCTGCGCACCGCAAAGGCTTCCGAGGCGCTCAGGGGGATGCGGGCCTCCGCCGCGAAAGCCGGAAAAAAATGCCGTTTCACCGATGCAATTGATCGCGAGATACGAAACTTCCGGGCCGGGAAGTGAAGATCGTCCTTGAATTGAACGAACTGGTTTCCGTGGCGCTCAGTCCCAGGGGAAAACCCGCGGACCTGCTTAATCTGCTTTTTACCGGGGAGATCATGGTCTGCGTGGACGATCGGATACTCGCGGAATACAGGGGCGTGTTGGCGCGTCCGGCGTTTGGATTCAATGCCGCTGACGTGGTAAATCTTGCCGCGTATTTCGGACGCTTCGCCCGGCGCGTGAATCCCAAACCGCTTTCCATTAGACTTGAAGATCCTGACGATATCATGTTTTACGAGGTACTGAAGGCCTCCGGAGCGGATTATCTTGTGACGGGGAACCTGCGGCATTTCAAATCGATTCGCGATGGACGCATCGTACTGCCGGGGGTGTTTGGGGAACGTTATTTTTCATTGCATAATTGATATACTATCTTTAATTGACAATATAGTAATTATGCGTCCGATAATATAAGCTATGTAGGAGGGGCTTTCACCTTGGCGAGGACGCAATTTCCTTGATAGTAATTCGTAATTTATGTATTGATCCACCCCCGTGGGTTCCTGATGAGTTCTTGTTCCCACCGGGCCATCCGTGTCTCCATGTCGTGGCACACTTCTGGATACCTGGCCGCCAGGTTGTAGCACTCCTCCCGGTCATACTCGATGTTGTAGAGATTTGGCCAATCGCCAAAAATCCCCTTCGCGATTCTCCCGATGAGCGTCGTTGGTTTGTCCACCGGGTTGGGAAAGACATAATGGTTGGTGTTCCTGAAATATTTCCAGTTGCCCGCACGCATCCCCTCCAGCTCCTCGTAGTGGTAGAAGTAGAGCTCCTCGTGGGGCGAGGCGTTGGTTCTTCCCCTCAGGAGTCCGCCAATGTCCCTGCCGTCAATGATCCTGTCGACAGGTCCGGCGAGGCCCGCCGCCGCGCAGAGCGTAGGGAAGAGGTCGATGTTCATTGCCGGCGCGGTGCACAGGCTCCCCGCCGGGATCCGTCCATGCCAGCGCACTATGAAGGGGACGCGATATCCCCCCTCGTAGCTCTGGCCTTTTCTCCCTCTGAATCCTCCTGTGCTGCCGTTGTACCATGGTCCGTTGTCGCTGGTAAAGACTATTATGGTGTTGTCGTCGATGGCATTGCGCTTCAAACACGATACGATCTCGTTCACGCTCCAATCGAGCTCCTCCACCGTGTCGCCGTAGATGCCAGCCCTCGACTTGTTCTTAAAGCGTGCTGACGCGTAGAGCGGCTGGTGCGGAGCCGTGTGGGCCAGGTAGAGGAAGAAGGGCCCCCCCTTTGCACGCTCTATGAACTCAATGGCCTCCCGGGTGAAGAGACCCGTGAGGCGCTCCTGGTTCAGCCCGATGTCAGCCTCCAGCCGCTCCTCGTTTCGGTAGAGTGCGCAGGGCCACGTGTCGTTGCTGTGGGGCAAGCCGAAAAATTCATCGAAGCCGTGTCTCCGCGGATTGTACCTCGGGTTCACGCTGAAATCACCCAGGTGCCACTTTCCCACCATGCCGGTGCGGTAGTTAGCCGCCTTCAGGGCCGCCGCAAGGGTTAACTCGTCGTCCGCGATGCCGTCCACCCAGCAGTAATCCTGCACGTCCGTCGCACCCAGGCTTCCGACCCAGCGGCCGAGCCTCCTGATGATGAAGCTCTTGATCGATTCCTCCGACCCGGGCATCACGAAGATGAGCCCGCCTCTCACCGCGTAACGGCCCGTCAGGAGCCCGTACCGGGACGGCGTGCAAACCGAGCAGGAAGCGTAGAAATCCGTGAACCTGACGCCCTTACTCGCCAGCATGTCGATGGAGGGGGTCCTGATGACTCGATTGCCGTAGCATCCGAGGTCGCCGTACCCCAGGTCGTCACAGAGGATGACGATGATGTTGGGAGGCGTGCCCGGCCGGTTTTTGGCAAGGCGCATGACTTTTTCAGCGCTGACGCGCTCCCTCCCCGAAGCGGTGTATTCATCGAGATCGAACATGACACCGTGCGCCTCATCGCCGACACTCCTGCCGCAGGCGAGACTGCCCGCACTCATGGCGCCGATCATTGACGCTGCGCCTAATCTGAAGAAGTTACGTCTCGTGATAGGCCTGTCTCCCATGTGTCACCTCTGTTCTATAAAAATCATCGCCGGGTACAGGGTTCATTCGCATGAATGAAGTGCAGAAATCACAAACAGGGTATTAAAACGAAATTATTCTCATGCCCAATTATTACACTTCATCCGCTCATTCGGCCGCGCCGTGCATGCGAACGGTGTGCGCCGGTGACGGCGCGAGCGGGGTTTCCATGTTTATACGGCATCCACGTGCGGAATCTTCGATACTCACGTTGCCCCAATGTCCCGGTATCGAGACCCTGTCGCACCGCCCGGGCCGCAGGTCTTCGATAATGAACGACCTGTCACGCGGGGTTCCCAGCAGTATCGCGAACAGGTCGTTCCCTTTCCTCGTAAAGCGGACATCCGATCCGTCGTCCGTTTTCCCCTCGGCGCGCTTCCACGGCCTTGTGCCGTATATCGCCCCGCCGTTGACCGAAAGCCACTGTCCGGTCTCCTCAAGCGCCCTGGTCTGCTCCGGAGGAATGGTGCCGTCCGCCATGGGCCCGACATTAAGAAGGAGGTTGCCGTTCTTGCTCACAATGTCAACCAGGAGGCGGATGATGTCGTTCCCCTTGAGGCTGTTGTCCGATGGTTCGGCGGCGTTGTATCCGAACGATGTGCCGATGCCCCTCGTCGCCTCCCATTTTTTTTTCTGTATTTGAGATGAAACCGCGTATTCAGGCGTTCGGTAGTCGCACCAGATCGGTTTTGCCGTGGGGACCCCGTCTTTCGCTATGGTCCGCTGTCCGATTCTGTCGATCAGTCTCCTGATGGGCCCCAGTCCCGCAATTGTGCTTACAAGGGGAGATGGAAACACCGGCCACCTGTCGTTTACGAGACCATCGGGATTTGCGTTGTAGAAATAGGCGAACAGGGCGAGCATTGAGTTTGTGGATGGATAGGCGATGTCGTTCCAGAGTATGTCAGGGCGGTGGCGATCGATGAGCTCGCGGTAATGGGCGTCGACATACTGCACATACCCGTCGCCCCGTGGAACGATGGTAAGGGCGCCAGCCGCGTCCATGATCGGCTGTCCGGTGAATGACCAGTCCAAACCTCCTGAATAGTACAGTCCCATGCGCATCCCCTTCGCTTTGACCGCAGCGGTGAGATCGCCGACGATGTCCCTTGCCGCATGGTAGTACTTTTTTTCGGGATTGGGATGAGAACTGGGCCAGAGTAAAAATCCGTCGTGGTGTTTTGTTACCAGCACCGCGTAACGTGCGCCCGCATCCTTGAAAAGACCGGCCCATGCCGTCGGATCCCATTCGTCGAGGCCCCTGTTAAACTCGCCCGCGAAATGGTCATAATCTTTTCCCCCGTACTTCTTCTCATGGTATTCCCACACCGGGCTTCCCTCGATGCGGAGGCTGTTCAGGTACCATTCGGCATAGGGGTTATTAATGAAATGCGACCTGAACCCGTGGTTTAACACGCTTTCGTGAAAGTTGCCGTTTACCGTTGGCGCGTATGCGGGGACACTGAAGAGACCCCAGTGCACGAATATGCCGAATTTCGCATCATGGTACCATTCGGGCACCTCGTGCCGGCGCAGTGAATTAAGTGTAGGTTCGAAGCTCATGATGGTACCCCATTCATGTTCCGTAAAGTGTATATTGGGACCCCGCACCGGTCACGCGAATTCTTCCACAACCTCCGAGGCGATGCGCGCCACTTTCTCGGCGAGCCCCCGCACCACCGACCGGTCCTTTTCGTTGATCTCAATACCCAGGGAATTATTGTTCGTCATGGCGCCCCCTCTTTGTTCAATAGTTCACCAATTACGATCCCGGCCTCCGGCGGCTTTTTTTCCACGAGAAAAATTTATATTGACATATATAATATGATATATATTGTTATATTATGTTATTAGTATGCCGATCCCATGCCGGAGTCAACATTTTTTTGCCGCGGCGCGGGAAAAAGAAAGGGCGAGGATACATGTACGTGAACATACGCGGCTATATCAGGGAGCGGAACATCCGCAGGCTCATGGTCGAGGTCGGGTACCGGTGCTGGCACCGGGGCTGGGTGGCTGCAAACGACGGCAACATCAGTTGTCGGCTGAACGACCGCGTGGTGCTCTGCACGCCCACCGGCGTAAGCAAGGGGATGCTGTCTCCGGCTCACATCTGCGCGGTGGACCCGGAGGGGAACCGCCTCTCCCGCGGAAAATGGCGCCCCACAAGTGAAATAAAGATGCACCTGAAAATCCTGCGCGAGCGTCCCGACGTTCGATGCGTCCTTCACGCCCATCCGCCCTATGCCACGGCGCATGCCGTTGCCGGAATCCCCCTCGACCGGTGCGTTCTCCCGGAGATTGTCATCGGACTCGGTTCCATCCCGCTGGTACCCTACGGTACGCCGTCCACGGATGAGCTTCCGGACAGGCTCTCGCCCTATGTGCGCGAGCACGACGCCTGGCTCCTTGCGAACCACGGGGCGCTTACCGCGGGCGAGGACATATACGGGGCGTATCACCGAATGGAATCGGTCGAGCTGTACGCCAGGATACTCTTCATAGCGCGGGGGCTTGGAGATGTCAAACAGCTCGGAAAGAAGGAGGTGAATACGCTCCTGTCCCTTCGCGGGGCCTTCGGAATCAAAGAAAGAGGCAACCCGCCCGGCATTGGGCTTAACCCTTCGCGGTGAGGCGCGATCCTTATTCTTCGGATTACCGTGGTTTCTTCGGCAACACGCGACCGCCGCGAACTTTCTTTGGGCCGGGGAGCGGTCGGTCGCTCACCACGCGGCTGACCTCGTCGATGCGCATGACCCGGTAGGCGCCCCGGCCCCGGCCGAACTTCGTGGAGTCCAGGAGCAGCACCGATTCCTCCGCGGCTGCGATCATGGCCCGCTTCACCTCGATCTCCATCGGGTTGATGTCCATCAGCTCCCCGTCCGGGGAAAGGCCTGACACCGAAAAGAAGCAGAGGTCAGCCGATATGCCCAAAAGGAAATCCCTTGTCTGTGGGCCTATGAGGGACGACGTCTCCTTCTTGAGGTGGCCGCCGGGGACTACGACTTCCACGCCGTTAAATTTTCTGAGGCTGTAGGCGATATCTATGCAGTTCGTCACCACGGTGAGGCCGGAAAAGGGGTTTAATTCCTGGGCGAGAAAATACGATGACGAGCTTGCGTCGAGGATGACGGTCATTCCATCCTTAATGAGTTCCGCCGCTTTTTTGGCGATGGCCGTCTTGCCGTCGGAATTCAGCTTCTTTCTCCCTTCTATGCTGTCCTCCTTTTCGTTCAATCCGCCGGTATCCAGCATGATGCCGCCGTGTAACGGGACGATATCGCCGTGCTTTTTCATGAGGCTCTGGATATCGCGCCACAACGTCATCTTGGAGACGCCGAATATTGAATGGATCTCGTGGATGCGGACGAGGCCCCTTTCTTGAAGGATCTCCAGTATTCTCCGCTCCCTCTCGACCGGCAGCGTCTTCGTTTTTGATCTGGCCATTTCCGGAATTCTCCGAACAGTTTAGTGCTTGACGAATCGGGCACCAATGTTATATTATGTTATAAATGGTTATTTTAGATCATTCCATGTTCCGGTCAACAATAAAACTCGCAGGATTCGGCAGGTTTCCATGATGGGCAAACGAGGCGCCCAGCGGGAACCATTGGAGGATATCGTGCAATCATTAGACCCGGAGGTTCAGCATGAATGCGGAAAAGGGGAAAGCCGCTTCACCGCTTCCGAAGGTGGGAATTCGTCCCGCCATTGACGGACGTCGCGGCGGCGTCCGGGAGTCCCTTGAGGGGCAGACCCTCGCCATGGCACGTGCCGCCGCCGATTTAATTGAGAATAACCTGAAACACCCCGGCGGCGAGCCGGTGGAATGTGTAATAGCCGATACGTGCATAGGCGGGGCCGCCGAGGCTGCCCGCGTCGCGGACCTGTTTCGCAGATACAGTGTCGGCGTGTCCCTCACGGTGACACCATGCTGGTGCTACGGCGCCGAGACCATGGATATGGACCCCCTAGTTCCAAAGGCGGTGTGGGGATTCAACGGGACCGAACGGCCGGGCGCCGTATATCTCGCCGCGGTGCTGGCGGCGCACGCCCAGAAGGGGCTCCCGGCGTTTGGCATTTACGGCAGGGACGTGCAGGATGCCGGGGACGGGAGCGTTCCCGACGATGTGCGCGGCAGAATCCTGTCATTCGTCGGCTCCGGTCTCGCCGTCGCCTCCATGAGGAACCGTTCATATCTCGCCATGGGAGGCGTTTCCATGGGAATTGCAGGTTCAATCGTCGACCCGTCCTTCCTCGAGCGTTATCTGGGCATGCGCTACGAAATGGTCGACATGTCCGAGATCACGCGGCGAATTGAGCGGGGAATCTACGATCCAGAGGAGTATCGAAGGGCGCTGTCGTGGGTGATGGCGCGCTGCCTGGAGGGGGACGATCCGAATCCGGAGCAGTACAGAATGACCGCGGAGGAAAAGGGCCGCAACTGGGAATTCGTGGTGAAGATGACCATGATCGCCCGGGACCTCATGGGCGGCAACCCGGCGCTTGACCGTCACGGTTTCGGAGAGGAGGCCCTGGGGCACAATGCCATCGCCGCCGGATTCCAGGGGCAGAGGCAGTGGACCGACCATTTCCCGAACGGCGATTTCATGGAAACGATTCTGAACGGTTCATTCGACTGGAACGGCGTCAGGCGGCCCTGTGTGGTCGCCACGGAAAATGACTGTCTCAACGGGATCGCCATGCTCTTTGGGCACCTGCTCACCGGCACGGCCCAGATCTTTTCGGACGTCAGGACCTGCTGGAGCCCCGAAGCGGTACGGCGCGTAACCGGAAAGACTCTGGAGGGCATGGCGGAGAACGGGATCATCCATCTCATTAACTCGGGCTCTACAGGAATGGACGGAACGGGCGGGCAGACAAAGAACGGGAAGCCTGTCATCAAGCCCTTCTGGGAGATCGGAGAGGACGACGTGGTCCGCTGTCTCGAAGCGACGCGTTTCTGCCCGGCCATAAAGGAATACTTCCGGGGCGGCGGTTTTTCCACCACATTTGAAACCAGGGGGGGGATGCCCCTCACCATGTCCCGCATCAACCTGGTGGCGGGCCTCGGCCCGGTGCTCCAGATCGCTGAGGGGTTTTCGGTGGATATTCCGCCCTCGGTGGGCGACATCCTCATGAAACGCACCAATCCCACGTGGCCCACCACCTGGTTCGTCCCGAGGCTTACCGGTTCGGGCGCCTTTACCGATGTGTATTCGGTGATGGCGCACTGGGGCGCCAATCACGGCGCGGTCTGCTACGGACACGTGGGCGCCGATCTGATAACACTGGCGTCCATGCTCCGGATTCCCGTGTTCATGCACAATGTTTCCGAGGAGAGGATTTTCAGGCCCGCGGTGTGGAATTCATTCGGAACAGCTGACAGGGAAGGCGCTGATTTCAGGGCCTGCTCGAATCTGGGCCCGCTGTACGGGCGGGGGATGGAGGCATGAAAGCGAGGTTCCTGGCGATCGATCTGGGTGCGGAGAGCGGGAGGGGAATGGTTGGGACTTTCGACGGGGGGAGGCTGGTCCTCGATGAGGTACACCGGTTCCCTCACAGGCCGTCGCTTATGGGGAACACTCTGTACTGGGACCTTCCCTGCCTGTTCGAGGAAACGAAAATGGCCATGATGAAGTCCCGGGAGAAGTACGGAGAAAACATGGACGGCCTTGGGGTCGATTCATGGGGCGTCGATTTCGGCATCGTCGATTCAGGCGGTGAACTCTCGGGATTCCCCGTGCATTACCGCGATCGGAGGACGGAGGGTGTCCTCGGTAGGGCGCTGGAAATCATGCCGGCGGGGGAGCTGTTCCGTCTCACGGGCATACAGATCATGCCAATCAACACTCTGTTCCAGCTGCTGGTCGCGAAGGACCGGATACCCCGGGGCGGGAAAATCCTCCTCGTGGCGGACCTCATGAACCACCTGCTCACCGGAAGAATTGCCTGCGAGTTTACCCTGGCCACGACCACGCAGATGCTCTCGCCTTGGTCGCGGTCGTGGTGCAATGATGTCATGGATGCGTTCGGCATCGACCCCTCGATTGTGCCGGAGATCGTCTTCCCCGGCGATTTCCTGGGACACCCGAAAGACTCCATTCTGCGGGAAACGGGTCTCGCTCGGTGTGCCGTGACCGCCGTTGCGTCCCACGACACCGCATCGGCCGCAGCCGCGGCGCCGGCGGAAAGGGGAACAAGATGGGCGTACCTGAGCTCGGGGACCTGGTCGCTCCTTGGAGTGGAGGCGGAGGCTCCTCTCACTGGCGAACTGGCCCGAAGCCTTGAATTCACCGGCGAAGGGGCGGCCGGGGGAGGGTTCAACTTGCAGAAAAACATGCAGGGCCTTTGGCTCCTCCAGCAGTGCCGGAAAAAATGGGATTTAGGATACGATGAAATAGTCTCCCTTGCGGAACGGGCCAGGCCCTTTGGCCCGATCGTCGATATCGACGATCCGTGCTTCAGTAATCCGCCGGACATGGAAGGGGCAATCGTGTCGTACTGCCGCGATCGGGGCCTCGAGATCGATACGACACCGGGGGGCGTCGCGCGGGTCATATACGAAAGCATGGCGATGAAGTACCGCATCGTCCTCGGCCAGCTCGCGGAGCTCACCGGCTCCGCCGTCGACGTGCTCCACGTGATCGGCGGCGGCTCCAGGAACGACCTTCTGTGCAGACTCACGGCCGACGCCGCAGGTATACCGGTCATCGCCGGGCCCGCGGAGGCAACTGCGGCGGGCAATGTCCTGGTGCAGGCCCTGTCCGCCGGGGCGGTCTCCTCCCTTCAGGAGGGCCGCGACGTGATTCGCCGGTCCTTTACACTCAGGCGCTACGAGCCGGGCGACACCGCGCGCTGGGATGACGCTTTTATAACCAGTGTATTCAATACAGCACGATAATACCCGCTGCCGCCGGTAACATGCCGACACGGGAGTTCGCCTGCTAAAACGTATTGCAGGAGTGCCCCGTCCCTATGGTGTGGTATCCTGATTATGCCCCATTGTGCATTTTATTGAAAACATTGTGTTCCGCGGTTCAGAAAAAACTTGTTGAGAGCAAATACCCTTTGTATAATGAACATTATAAATATGCAATATTGGGAGCTATCGATTTTATTTTTCGGAGATTATGCCATGAAAAAATTATTTGCTGCTTTCGTAATAATTATTTGCATCTCAACGCACGCAGCAAGCCAGAAAATTGTTACGCAGTTTGAACAAGGCGGCTACACCGAAATGAACGGCGTTGTGTATTCAGGCAACTTCTACGCTAAGGGTGAAATTGAATACACGACATTTAACTCATACGGTGAAACCGTTAAGAAGATTACCGCGGTGTATATTACCGGATACAAACTGTGCGCCGCCAACATTCGTCACAGGGTTCCATGGACTGAAACGGACCGAGTGGAGCTTGAGGAAGTAGACTTAATGCATCGCATCGACAAGAAAAATCCCTGTTTTACAGTAACTATCCATGGAATTCAGACATGGCTCCAATTCCCCGGATATTACGCTCGACCCTGATTGCTTCTAATCGAGCAAATTTTAAGCCTCCAGCCCTGGAGTTTTTAGCCGGGGAAGGTCAGCTTCAAGAAGGAGCTTGCTTCCGGGAAGCGGGGTTATGTCCGGGAACTCTTCCCCGGAAAGAGGACACGGATTCCTAAATAGACCAGCTGCCGGATTATCCTTTTCCCGAAAAATACGCCTCGATCGATTCAAGGGCGCCCCCGGCCGCGGAGTAGGCTTTTTCGGTATCTTCCTGCGAGGGATCGCCGTAAGGCAGCAGCCCGTCCTCCGTGGGATACCTGCCCTTGTAGACGCTGTTCAGCAACACGATGTCGGCCGACGGTATTTCTACGGTTATTCCAAGGCCCTTGACGGTGTTCATCAATCCCACGATATCATGGATCCTTTCCGGTTTGTTTCCGGATTCGATAATAATCGACTTAAGCGCTTTTTCGACGCATTGCTGACTGTGGTAGCAGGACGCGCGGTATTTCCCGTGTTTCAGAAGCACGCCGGCCGACTCGCACTCGTCACGCGCGTCTTTAATCCAGCTTTCAGTCGGTTTCTTCATGTACAATACCTTCCCCGTCTCCATGATTTCTTCGACAAAGGGGCTTCCGATGGAATACAGATACCGGACTTCCTCGGGCGTATACACAAAGAGATCAACGGGGAGCATCCGGTCCATGAGCCGGGACTCCAGGTCCATCCGCCGGTCAAGAGGGCGTTCCGTTGAATCCTTGAGGATGAGCAGATCGACGTCGCTGCCGGCGTCCCCCGTTCCGTGAGCGCGCGATCCGAAGAGGATAATGCGGTCTGGGTCGTATGTCTCGACAATCCGCGCGGTGATATCTTCAATGGTAGTCAGCATATTAAATGAATACAGCGGGCGGCGACGCGTGTCAAGGATGTTTCCGGCCGTCTCCGGATGATGTTAACACTGAGAGCGCAGAGGATGGGGAGATGGATGAGATGGACGAGATAATGGATTTCATGGGGGTGCAATAAACATTGTGTAAATGGCCATGCTAAAACAGGGAAAAACTCCTGGCCGCGAGAGAAGAAGAACTTGAAAAACTGCTGGATAGTATCGATTTTAAGAATCTCACCGCCAGGCAGATCGCCCCGAAGGACGGGATTCTTATAATACTCACCAGGCGAATCGGAAATATTAAAGCCTCACTCCGGGGGCGTTTTACTGAGGAGCGTTGACCTTTCCGTGGGGGACGCTTCCGATATCAGCCGTTATGTCCGGGACGCTATTATTGTATAGGGGGCGCAAATTCGTAAACAATGAAGAATACCAACCGGATTCAGAAGGGAACCCGGCGTACAGGGTTCCCTTCACTGGAATGAACATCCGTCCCGGCGGTAGCCGGATTAATTCTTCTTCGTCAGCGTCATCGACTCACCCGCGGCATCGCTCAAGGTCACGTTTCCGCCCAGTGAAGGCCGCTTGATTTCAAACACGTTGCCGTTGCGGTCCTTGAACCTGTAGACCCAGCCTTTTTCATCGCCGAGGTACTGGGCTTCCACGATCGCGTACTCGATCCATTTAGCGCCGTTCGAGAGATAAATGTGCTGCAGCTGGTCATTGATGTCGAACTTCAGCATGATGTTGAGCTTGTGGCTCGTGTACATGCAATCCACTGCCGGGTTGAATTCCTGGGCGGATGCGGCCAGTGAAACGGCCATGATTCCCGTCAATGCGATCGCAAAAAGCAGTTTTTTCATGGGTTCCATCCTTCATTGATAGTGTGATGTGCGACAGGACTCATGCCGCCGGCATAAATGAGGCGCACGAAGGCACCTTTCGCAAAATCCTGCGAACGCTAGCTTTCATGCCGAATACTGTCAAGCGAATATGGCCAGCCCCCCGTGGAGCCGCATCTCATCGCGCATCCTGCCCCGCGTAAATTTTAAGCCCTCTGCCGGCGGCTTTCTGTCGGGAGGCGTGATCTTTTTTGAGGAGCACACTTCCGGGAAGGAGGACACAGTCTCCCCTGAAGTTAATTCAGGTGTCCTGACCGGCGGAAATTTCGGCAAGAAAACCGGTAAAGCGTTTTAAATCCTCCAGGATCATTGGATGAACCTGACGCAATTTTACTACCAGGAAATCGATGCGGTCCCAATCAAATTCCAGGCGGTAATAATATCGTTTGAAGTGTCGAAATCGAAGAAGCTCATCCATGATGGAGGCTGTTTGCGGAGAAAGTACGGCAATCCTGACCGTATCGATGGCTATGCTCATTTTATGCAGCAGATCCGAGTGCCAGTGTTCTTTGCTGAGGTTGTTTTCAAAAAACTGGGATACCCGGAAAAACCCCGTTTCCAGGCAGGTGTAATAATTTTCCGCTATCCCCGCGATTATTAAAGCGGAACTTTGATTTCTTCCTAGCTTCGGAACGTCTTCTTCCAGGGCTTTAATGAAAAAAGTGTAAATTCCCTGAAGCACGGCGAGATTGTCATCGAGTTCGCTTTTTAATACCAGCGGGTCAAGGGCGCTCATAGACAAGTCTTCCTTTTCTGCGGATTGATTCGGCATGAAGAGGGTGTACTTTTTCCAGGGCTACCAGGTCCAGGGGAAACTCCGTCATCCGGTACGCCCTGGCTTCGAGTTCGGACAGCGTGCCTATTTCGGTAATACCCTCCATCGCAATATCGATGTCGGAATAATCGCGAAATTCGTCTTTAGTAAGAATGGATCCCCACTGGTATATACGGAGAGGGTTATAGTCGCGAACGATCATATCGATAATTGCCCTGGCATCTTCAACGGCCCTGTCCCTGATTTTCCGGTTTTTTTCCCGTAATGCCTCGCGTTTGTTGGCAAGGAATTCTCTTGCTCCCCTGATATACGCTTCACGATCCGGTGCGCCGCCAGTCTGTGACATCCCTGGTTTTCCTGTCTGCCTCATTTTTAGTTCCCTTTGCAGTTGATGTTACCCCGCATCTCAGGAAGAAGTCAACCATCTTTAATATTCAGGAGACCGAGTCCCCTCCTTGATGTAATTTCACTTTATTTTCCACCATTCCCTCCCCTTTCCCTCAAGCGGAGCATTTTATCATTAACGGAAAACACCTTGACAAAACACATCCCCTGCATAATAATGACTACCATGGTAGTCAATAAAACATTTGAGCGTCTCATGGAGATCGGGTTCACGGAATACGAGGCGCGCGCCTACGTGGCCCTCATCCAGGCGAACCCGGCGACCGCCTACGAGGTGGCCAGGGTGTCGGGCGTTCCCTCCTCCAAGATCTACGAGGTGCTTTCCCGGCTCCAGGAAAGGGACGCGGTCTCGGTGGCCGACGAGGGAGGGAAGCGCCGCTATGTGCCCCGCGGTGCGGACGACCTGGTCGAGGGTGCGCGCGCGCGGATGAGTGCGACGCTGGACGGTCTCAAGCGCGACCTGGCGCGGGTGAGCCCTTCCGGCGACGTTTCATTCATATGGAACATCGGGGAGTACGAGGCGCTCGCCGAACGCGCGCTTCGCCTGGCCGCGGGAGCGCAGAGGACTCTGCTCGTTTCGGGCTGGGAGCAGGAGATAATGCTCCTGTCGGAAACGCTGCGCGAGAGGGAAGAGCACGGTGTCCGGATCGCGGTGGTGCATTTTGGAAAGGCCGGTGAGCTGGCGGGCGCGGTGTTCGAGCACCCGATCGAGGACACGATCCAGCAGGAAAAGGGGGGGCGCACCCTGGTGGTGGTCGCGGACGCGCGCGAGGCCCTCATGGCGACGGTGTTCGAATCGGACCGCGTCGAGGGCGCATGGAGCCTCAACGTGGGCTTCGTGACCCTCGCGGAAGATTACATAAAGCACGACATCTACATCATGAAGATTGTCAGGAGGTTCAACCGCATGCTCAGGAAGCGCTTTGGCGCGGGGTATGCGATGCTCAGGGACGTGTACAGCGACAGGGAGGCAAAATGAAAATATACATCGACGGAACGTATTATGAAAGGGAAAACGCGAAGATCTCGGTATATGACCACGGGCTTTTATACGGCGACGGGATCTTCGAGGGGATCCGCATTTACGGCGGGAAAATATTCAGGCTGAGGGAGCACCTCCAGCGCCTCTATTCCAGCGCGCAGGCGCTCGCGCTCACCATTCCCCTGACTATGGATCAAATGGAAACGGCGGTCCGGGAAGCGGTGAGGGTGAACGGGCGCACCGAGGGATATATCCGCCTGGTGGTGACGCGCGGCGTGGGAAACCTCGGGATAAATCCCATGCAGTGCGTGCGTGCGAGCGTGATCATCATCGCGGACGATATCCAGCTCTACCCGGAGGAGATGTACGCGAAGGGAATACCCGTCATAACATCATCGGTGCGACGGATGCCGTGCGATTCGCTCGATCCGCGCATCAAGTCCCTCAACTACCTGAACAACATCATGGCCAAGCTCGAGGCGCTGCGCGCGGGATGCCTGGAGGCGGTCATGCTGAACCGCGACGGGCTCGTCGCGGAATGCACCGCCGACAATATTTTCATCGTGACGGGCGGCAGGCTCCTCACGCCATCCCCGCTGCAGGGGGCGCTCGCGGGGATAACCAGGAACGTGGTCCTCGCTCTCGCCGGCGAGCATGGTATTCCCGCGTGCGAATCGGCACTCGCGCCGTATGATCTCTATACGGCGAACGAGTGCTTCATCACCGGGACGGGCGCCGAGATCATGCCGGTGACCGCGATCGACGGCAGAACGATCGGGACCGGCCGGCCCGGCGAGATCACCCTCAGGCTCAGGAACGCGTTTCACGCCATGGCCGTCTCGGAATAGAAGCGTCCATGCCTGGCCGGAAAGGGGTCCTTGCCGGGGAATCCGCCCCGGCCGTCTCATATCCCATCCGCCGGAGCAGCGCTATTCCCCGGGTTTTTATTCTTGTGTGTGTTTTATAGCGTGTTATACTTCCAGTATGATAATTGTCCGAGCTCATGACGGCGACGGATGCCCGTCTGCCCGGGGCCGGACATTGTGAAATCACCGCGTGAAATCTGGAGGGCTCTCTCCGCGCCGCTGGCGGGCGACCCCGATGACGAACGGCGCGAGTACATCACGAGGGTCGTGCTGCTCGTAATGGGGTCGATTTCATTCGTTTTATCGTAATCTCCCTCCTGGGCTATTTCATTTCCTCCGTCCCGTCCGATACCCTGGCGGGATTCATGGCGTTGTCGTCCCTCACCCTGTCCGGCATCTTCTTCTGCATGCGTGGACGCTGGAGAATGGCCCGTTACATTCCCATTTTCATCATCTACCTGGGAGCGGCATACGGCAACTACGTGGGCGGCATGGGCGCCCCGGCCATGCTCATGTACGTGCTGGCGATCCTTCTCGCCGCCATGGTCCTCAATCGCGCGGGGCAGGCCGTCGTGGCCGGGCTTTCGCTGGCCTCCTACCTCCTGGTCGCCTGCCTGAAAACGTGCGGGTACGAGGTCTACACCGCGCCGGGCGCGCGGGAGGGAATCGACGCATTTCGCGAGCACAGCGAAAAGATCGACCTGGTGCTGCTGGACCTTTCGCTGCCCGGCATGACCGGCTTCGAGATTTTCGAGGAGCTCAAGGCCATCGATCCGGGCGTGTGCGCGCTGTTATGCTCGGGCTTCGCCGAGGACGATCGCATCGCCGCGGCGCGGCACGCGGGGGCCGCCGGTTTCATACATAAACCGTATGACGCGAAAACGCTCCTGGAATCGGTGAGCGAGTGTGTAATGAACAGCAAGGGCGGGGTCCCGTAGACGCTCCCGAACGAATCGTTCAGAAAATATGGTAGGTGCGGAAGAGGAATCCGGTCCTGATGACATAGCCGTAAAGGTGGTCGGCCACCCCTTCTGAGCTTTCGCTCGAAAAGGTGGTGAGGTTGTATTCGCCTATTGCCGCCACGAAGAAGTCAACGAAGCGAAAGAACGCTATCTTGAGATCCACTCCGCCGGCGACGCCCAGCTGCTGGTAGTTCAGGAACTTGAGCACGTCGAAATCCATGTTCGGTCCCGGTTGGGCAATTGTGTACCGGCTTGAGGTCATGAGCGTGAACTGGATTCCCGCGAGGAAGTCCAGGGTGAAACGCCATGCGTGAAAGGGAAAAACGGCGAGCACCGGTATCGCAAGGCCCGTTCCTTCCGATGTGACCTTTGCGCCCGGCATGGAGTCGAACCTCATTCTTTCGCGCAGATACCAGACGCCGCTGTGCAGCCCCATGTGCTCCGAAATCATTCCCTCGAAGATGAGTCCGCCGGTGTACATTTCGCTTCCGGTGACCTTCCCCGGGCCGCTTGAGCTCCCGTTGTGCAGGCTGTGCCAGCCGTACCCGCCGCCGAACCCGAACGACACGCGCGGCACGGAGCCGGGATTGTAGCCTTCCGGGGATTCCGCGCGGACGGGAGCGGCCGCGAGGAGCGCGGCGGCCAGTACGACCGGAATTATGGGTGCGATGCGCATGGGGCCCCTATTTTTCCGACATGATGCATGTGCCGTTGAAGATTGCGCCCTTTTCGATGTTGAGCTCGGGCGTGATGAGGTCGCTGTTGGTCACGCTCTTGTTGAACAGCTCGATGCGCTGGGCCGCCTTGATCTTGCCGTTGGAGCGCCCGTTCACGGAAACGACGCCGGCCTTGATTTCCGCGCTCACGGTGGCCTCCTGGCCGATTATCAGGTGTCCCTTGGATTCGATCTTTCCCTCGAAAAAGCCCTTGAGCTTGAGGGAGTTCTTAAACACGAGCCTGCCGCGCAGTTCAATGTCGTCGCCCACGACCGTGCTAATCTTGTTTTCGTCCTCGACTATTTCCTTGATCTCCGCCATCGGTCCATGCCCCCGCGAGTAGTGTCACTGGCTATTATAGAATAAAAAATACCGTGCGCTGTCAATTCCTTTTCGGACGGAGGCGGGGGC
>Ga0129297_10000319_pt1 | contig 23350 bp, 19 predicted proteins | sample I18A1metaG_FD_94708 | JGI IMG/M metagenome (GOLD analysis project Ga0129297, IMG submission 94708) | Lake sediment bacterial and archeal communities from Gulf of Boni, Indonesia to study Microbial Dark Matter (Phase II) - ​I18A1 metaG | ecosystem: Environmental > Aquatic > Freshwater > Lake >... | reverse complement strand
CTCTATCTCCTCGGTGAGGGTGAGTTTTTCCTTCGACAAAACCAATTTCCTTGTCATCCTTAATCAAGATATATATTAATATATATCTAAGATATAAGCTTAACGGTAGAAACACACACACCGAAAGAAAAAGATAAATGAAACAAGTCAGCTAAACACATACCTTACCTTATATATATAAATCTCGGTTTAACTCCAGTTTCTCCCTAAGCCTTCCAAGTTCCATTTCCAGTCTCTGCATTTCAATATCCCGTCCATTAATTGACTTAGCTATAAGATTATAAGACAGGTAATACGAGGTATTTTGTGGTCAAAATGAAATTTCAGAATGTCTATGAAGCGAACATTGACTTCTATGAAACCTACAAGAATATCTGCTCCAAATTGCCGATGGTGGATAGGACAAGCGCTGGACGGAAATCTCGTTCTGGGCGGGTCCTATGCTGCCTCTTTTCTTCCGTTACGACATATCTGACCCTAGAGAAATAGAGGCACACGGGAAACTTGTACGAGACGAAGCTATAGCAGAGAGATGGATAGTGGCCACTACAGCTGAGGAACACATCGAAAGAATAGAAGTATATATCAAAGCCGGATTCAATCATCTATACTTTGTCAGCTCAAGCCCGAATGAAGCGAATTTTGTAGAGTTCTATGGGAAAAAAGTCCTACATAAACTAAGAGAAAGTTCTTGGGCATAAACGTTTCATGATCGCATCTATAGTGCACCCTTTATTTATAGTCATTTCAGCTCTTGTTTTAAGATGAGCAACCAGTCGCCTGGCTCTGGAGGTCTCAAATCGGCATGATCGGCGGATATAAAGCCTGCCTTCATCTCCTCTCCAGTACGAGGGTTCACCCATATGACTTCAAGTGGCCTTTGAAGATGACTAAGGTTTAAACGAAGGCATTGTTCTTCCGGTGTGTATATCATAGCGATTTTTCCATCGACGCTTCGAGATGCCGCTACGAATGATTGAACGTTTTTAAGTCCTGGCTGCTCGGCCAAAAGTTCTGAATCTGGGTGAAGGATCCACCAATGCATCTGTGAAAAAATTCTTTTAAGTCTGATCATGTCCTGAGCGCCGGCAAGCTTAATAGCTTCTCTCCAGGGTCTCGCTATTCCAACATGAGGATGATCCAAAGGCACTTCTGGCTTTCTGGCCCAATACCAAACTCCATTAGTTCCGTATGAGACTCCGGCTGGTGGAGCGATTAGAAGGCTCCAATATGCAACTCTGCGAACCATATGCGGAGTTATAGGCGTACAGATTCTATATGCTAGATGGTCTTCATAGTTGGGTTCAAGATTTATTACAGGCCTTACGGGTTCTAGCCGCCAATCCTTGCTTGGCGGACCAAGGCAAAGCCACCTTAAATCATCCTCGTTGATCCCGTGTCCGCTTTGATATCCTATTAAATCAAGCCAATCCTCATGAAGAAATTCGGGCAGATTCCAATGCTTTCCGCTAGGGTGCATGGTTACCAATTGTTTATGTTTGCTAGGGAATACAGACCTACCGATACGTTTCCATCGTGCAGCTTTTTCATCTCTATAGTCACCATCCCCCGCTAGGATCCAAACTAAAATGTAAGCGCCATATCTGGCTACGAGATAGCGCGCCAGCAGAATCGCATCATCCTCAGCGAGATTTACTCCTGGACTATCACGCAGGGCCCACAACAATACGGGGGCTGCGACTAAACCATGCTCATTTAACATGGAGAACTTGGGGTCGATGCGTTTGAAGAAACCCACGTTTAGTTTGACGATTCTCTCTTTCCCCTCGTATGCTCTTTCACCTTCGATATCGCATGGTCCTGCTCGCCAATGCGTCATAACAAATTGAACTGCGGTAAAACATTGTTCTCTTCTAAAATTAAGGTACTCATCCCATTCATCACGAGTGGACATAATTATACCATTCCATGACGTATCAGCAAGCCAGAAGAATGGAGTATTGTCAGCATGCACCAGATACCTGTAGTTATCCGATAACCTTAGAGGCCCATGAACATACAGCGGATTATCGCCTTCATAAGGCATGGATTCGAAATATCCCGCTTGATTGTGAAGACCATCGTCATGCATGTTAGAACAACTAGTCTTATAAGTCCACGTACCAGGCTCATCTGGCATGAAACGAACCAGCCAAACGGAATCTCCGTTCCAGAACGCTTCAACGATCATCTCCGTGCCGCTGGGTGATCTAAAGGCGCAGTTAAGTGTTACATTTCGAAGGGGATCAGCATAATTGTCTTTCGCTTCGAACTTAGCTTCAAACACTCCCCATTTGTGAACAATTACCATCGATAATCTCTCCCTTAACTAACCAGTTCTCTCCAAAGGACAAAAATTGTCATTAGTACCTTTCTAATAAATGATGGTACAAATCAACCCTACGGTCAAGCCATAAATCATTATATTTATTGACTCTCTTAGAATCCGCGATCCGTGGATCGATCTCTACGGTCTTGACTTTCTCCTCGTTCCTTCCGCTCCTCGCTAGGATTTTCATGTTCGGGTCAATTATCTGGCTCATACCTGTGAATCTGACCTCTCGCTCAGTCCCGATCCGATTTGCTGTTATTATGAAAACCCTGTTCTGAATAGCGGCGCCTAGGAGCGCTTTTTGGCAATACGGCAAAATCAAGCTGGATGGGTGACATATAATCTGCGCATCCTTTAGGGCGAGTATACGAACCACTTCCGGGAATAACCAGTCGAAACAGATCATGATTCCGATCCTTGCGTCATGGATACTATAAACTTGAAATGGCGTGTCTCCTTTAGAGAACCAAAGTTTTTCCTCATTAAAGAGGTGAGCCTTTCTATACTTGGCTATGAAGCCTTCAGGCCCAACGAGTACCGCTGAATTAAAGTATTTATCATCTTCCCTTTCACACAAGCCGGCGACGATATAAAGGTCTGAGTTCTCCGAAAATCTGATGAGCTCCTTCGTAGTTCTACCACTAGGCACGTCCTCAGAAAGTATCCTTAACTCCTCACCAGATCTGAATACATAACCCGTATTGCACAGTTCGGGAAAAACTAATAGGTCTGCTTCTTGATAGACCCCTTCTTCTAGCGACTTGAGAATCGTTTTAATGTTCCTCTCTTTATCGCCGAAGATCGGTTCAAATTGGGCGAAACCAACCTTCATGCACAATTCAACCGTAAAAATGTAGACGATTCTCTTCTTAAAAAAGTATAACCTACTTTAATAATTGGAAAATAGAGTTATATCAGGTGGTTTAATTTAGGGAGAATGTCACATTGGTTCTCATGGAATTAAGTAAGATAGCGGGGCAGATAATTGAGCAGACCACTCATTCTATAAACAAGTCCATTCAGATACCGCGCGAAGAGTATGAGCAAAGGTGGAAGCGACTGCAAGGAGATATGACAGTTAAGGGTTACGATTTGTTATATGTTTGCGGAAGCGAGCTGGACAGAAGCGACGCCGCCTGGTTGGCTGGAATATTTGACCCCATGATCGAACGGTACGGCGTCCTATTACCCTCAGAAGGGAAACCTGTCATTTTAGCGGGATCTGAGGGAGGGCATGTCCTTGAGGAAGCTGCTGAGAGATCGGGGGCAGGGATAGCATTACTAAAAGAGTTCCAGATCTCCGACGAGGAGTATAGGTGGGCTCAATTTGTCAGCCTAAACCAAGTGTTAGGACGGATGCACATGTCTGGGTACGGAAAGAAGGTGGCCCTATCCTCCTCCGCGGAGTTTCTACCCTACGCTCAGTTATCTATAATTCAGTCGCATTTCGGTAAGGATACCATAGTTCTCGACCCGGAAATCTTACGCTTAGTAAAGTATGAGAAGTCGGATACTGAGTTGGCTGTTATGCAAGAGGCCAATAAGATTGCTGACGCTGCTTTAAAGGGTATGCTGGCTGTTACTGTGCCGGGATTGACAGAGCTCCATGTGGCTTCGGTAGGAGACTTCATAATGAAGGCGTTAGGCGCTGGAAGAACAGGCTTCTGCACGATAGTAACCTCCGGCGAAAGAGGCTACACGGTTATCGGACCCGCAACGAACAAGGTCATTCAGGAAGGAGAAATAGTCTCCCTAGGCGTAAGTCCAACCTTCAACGGATACCACGGTGTCATAAGGCGCACCATAAGAGCCGGAAAAGAGCCGGATCCTAAACAAAGGAAATTCATCAAAGCAGTAGAAGACCTATACATTGTAGTTATGGACGCTGTGAAAGAGGCTGCTAAAGAAGACTTCCCATCAAATTACATCGACCAGCAAGGAAAAAAGCATCTGGAAAAACTTAAACTGGAAACCCTAAACGGTGAACTACGCACGCCACATGAGCCCTACACATTCATCCACAATATGGGATGCTCAGAATGCCAAGAAGGCTACGGCGCGGTCACACCCTATACTGAAAATCCTCTGGGAAAGAAGGCAGCCCTCGCGATTGACGTGGCTCTCATAGGCTTTGAAGAGAGAGGCAAACCTCTTTTCCCAGTTCTTTACGCGGTTGTTGAGGATGCCTTCTGGAAGAGGGGCTCAGAGGTTGGAGTCTACAACAGACTCCCCTTAAACGTACAACATTTGGTAGGCAATACCAGACCAATCAGCGAAGACATTAACCCATACTATCGGAACGTAAAATCTTCGGGATAAACGTCTTCAGATCCAACTGCGCCGTAATCCATGGTCTACTCTCCCTTATAGGTTCCTTTGATGAATCTATGCCAGGCGTTGCGTTGATCATCATGTTAAGTGCTCCTTTTACTGAATCTTTTTGCCGCTTTGTACATGGCCAGTATGTTCTTTATCGGTGTGTCTTCCTGTATGTTATGGGTTGTGCAAAGGATGAAGCCTCCGCCTCTTCCGAGCACTCGGATGCGATCCCTTACTTCAGCTCGTACATCCTCGGGTCTACCAAGAGGGAGAGTCTGCTGTATATCAACTGAGCCGTGGAAGCTGAGCCTATCTCCGAACTCCTTCTTTAACTCTGCAGTGTTCATCCTTTTCGCTCTGACTTGGATGGGATTAAGGATGTCGATTCCCATATCGATGAAGTCGGGTATGAGCTCGCGGATGGCGCCGCATGAATGGAGCATCACCCTGACGCCGTACCGTTTGGCTAATCCTGCATGTCTGGCTAAGTAGGGCTTGATGAACTCCCGGAAGATTTTGGACGAGACTAACAGCCCTGTTTGTGTGCCTAGGTCTTCTCCCATCATGAAGATGTCGATTAAGTTTCCTGCTTCCTCGAAGCAGCGCTCGTTCAATTCCAGGTAGAATTCAGTTATCTTCTCATATAGGCGATGGGTGAACTGTGGATCCCTTAAAGGATCAATTAGAGCTTGCTGAACCCCGCGAAGGTACATAGCCTGGTGGAGGACGGACGTCCGGTTTGTCCGGTCGCCGACGAAGACAGTTGCATATACATCATAGGTCTCGCATTGAGAACAGAGAGAGTGGTAGTCGTACCAATCCGGTGATGGAGGCGACCAATCTTCCAACTCATCGATCGTCTTCACAGAGCTTAATGGGTTGTGGACTGTATGCTCGTAGCTTCCGCCTGCTCCTCTTATAACCTTCCGCCGGACCTTCCAGATGTCTTCGTAGCTTCCGTCGTCACATCTCTTTAGTTGCGGTCCGCAATAATTCGGGAAGGCGTAACGAAGGTCAACCCCTAGCTTTTCGAGAAGATTGTCTTTAGACGCGACGTGAAGATGTCGACAGAGCTTTTCAGTTACCTCACCCGTCGCCCAATAGTCAACAGGAACACGGTAAGTTTCGTTATGAGATAAGGCCTCTAAGACCAGTTCTTTCGAGCTGATGCTTCTCACCAGCTAGATTCAGAAATTTCGAATTCTTATTAAACTTTCACGCTTATTGATAAACATTAAACCATGTTTACGGTTAAAAAGTAGGATGTTGCGAACCCGATCGGCGGAGTTAACAACATCCTGCTACAAGCCTTCATTATACGCATATTTATCAAGACTAGTCTCTTAGCCAAGCCCATGCCAAAGACGCTTCCAACCAATGCCTAGTGATAGAGAAGGGAAGCCCAAACTGAGTGAAAACGTGGACCGTGAAGGGCTGCTGCAAGAAAAGGAGTAATTTCTTTTGTTGTTACGGAGGGTGCTTCTAGGGGGAAGAGAGAAATTGCAGTATAATCAAGCTCGTGAAAAGAAAGATTACGCTGAAGGGGAAGATGTACCATACGCCAGACACCTCTATAATTGCGGCTGCCAGGGTCGGCGTAACAGAAGCTACTAACCCTTCTGTGAAGAAGTACATGCTGAAACTCAATCCTCTATCTGTTACAGGCGTTATATCTGCTACTATTGTATTCATAGGTGACCACGCGGTATTACTGAAGAATGCGTAAAGGAGGAAAACAAGCGTAAGCCAGTAAATCTGTGACGATAACGCTAAAATGAAGAGCGAAATCGCACAGCCAAGGATTGCTAAACTTAGGTCTTTCTTTGCACCTATTTTCTCCCCTAAATAACCGCCATTCAAGGAACCCAATATTCCCAAAAAGGGGCCTAGTCCAAAGATCAGGCTGGCTGTAGCCTCGGAGAGACCTCTCATATCCACAAGGTATGTGGTCATGAAGGTTGAAATCCCCGTGATTCCCACATCTCTCATGCATACAACAACGAGAAAGGTTAGGAAGCTAGCGGAAAGGATGTGACGTATCCTCGGTAATCTGCTTCCTTTTTTAAACTCTCTCTTTTCTGGTATTTTAGTTTCAAGTTGTGAAGACCTTAGTACAATGAACCCCCAAGTGAGGATCGGAAAAGCCCAAAATAGGTAAGTCCATCTCCAACCGAGCGTTGATAAAGAGGCAGCGAGGCTGATACTTCCGATAGCTGAACCTAGACTTCCTAGAGCGTTATGGAAGCCCATCGATCTACTTACCTGCTTCCGCCCAACGAGTCTACTTATCTGGCTTAATCCAGAGATGTGATAGATAGGAGAGGAGACCCTCATCACAGAAACTCCTAACACTAACATCCAAAAGCTGTTTGTCTGGCTCACGACTAGCGCTGAAAGCCCCTCTATCACCATGCTGGCAAAAAGGAGGCGCCTTACATTGAACCGGTCTGCTAAGAAGCCGGCAGGGATGTTCATCAAGAGCTGGACGAGGCCTGGCGCAGTAGCTACAAGAGATGCTTCAAGGAGGCTCAACCGAAATTCTCGTATGTAGACAGGGATGAGGGCAACCTGTATAAGCAGATATACCTCAAGGAACATATGCGTCACGCAGACCATCCAGAAAGGCTTCTCCATCTAATCACACGCTCAACTATTCTCCTTTAGGGACCTCAAGAATAAAAAACCAAATAAAATCTGTTCCGCTTAATGAGGACCCCTCTATAACTAGATCTGAATTTTTCTTGGCAGTTTTAACAGAAGCATTCGGCTCAGGTTCGTCCATAGAGAAGCCGTCAAACGCGTAGGACGCGATGACTCTAACATATCTATAAAGGCATTAAGAACGACTGCATTTACAGCCAGTTCATAATAATTTTTTTAACCTCGCAGAAACTTCCTGGCCAAACCTATTAATGTAATTCAGAACGTATTCCGTTATATCCAGTGTGGTGTCCTTAATTAAAGGCGTAAGATCCATGGCGAAGGTCATCGCAGACGTAATATCTGTACCGTGAGATTCATAATACGTAGCATTGGCCCTTCTCCTTCCCAAGGTAGCAAGGTCATACCGTTTCCCACCGCATATTTGAGAGTCGTACACGCCTAGAAGGGCTGTGGCTAGATTCTCATGGGCGGCAACGTCAAACGCTACTTTATCCTCATCAACCATCCAGTCGAGGTCTCTCCATACCTCACAGCCATAAACCTTCTGCAGACGTTCCTTCTGTGGGAGTTCCCTTAATGCCTGAATGACCCTAACAGCAACCGCAACATGCGTATCGTGTTTGTCAGCAAGGTTGTGAGTGTATATATGAGAGGGGTTTGCCGCCGATACTAATTTCTTTATATCACTCTTAACATTCTGGTTTTTAGGGTCCTTTACAGCAGAACTAGGGTAATCCAGTAATACCATTCCGCTGTATTCACCTATAACAGCAGCCTTCTTTTGTTCAGACTTTCTCACCCTCTGCATATCTCCATCTGTGTAGGACGCGTAGATGCCAGTCCTCGGGCTGCCGCCTCCGTTGGTAACGGTAACGCCGAGAAAACATTTTTCTTCATTCATAAAGCATTCTAGAATCCCGTGATACGCCATTATTTCAAGATCATCTTGATGCGCTCCAATACCCATGTGTGTCGTCCTTTTAAGAGCCTCTTCAACTGATTTATTATCGGGAACGAAGAACTCTGCCCCAGGATTTTTAAGCTTCATATCGGAGTCTCCTTACATTATATTAATCGAATTAAACCTTCTATTACTTTGATGCGGGAAGGCTCGCTGCCGCAATGGCCTGGCCGACGCGTCTGCTGGATTCGTCGGGAAGGTGAATTTTTATCCGAGTTGCTAGTCTGGGAAATTCAAGTTTTAAAACTTCAACGGCACTTTTAAGAATTATATTCCCTCCATCTCCAGATGTAACACGCCCAAGAAGGAGCACATGCTTGATATCGTAAAAGTCAGCGTAATAGGCAATACCATATCCCATGTAGCATCCGATAGTTTCAAAAATCTTTCTCGCCCTTTCATCCCCATGCGACATTAGTTTCTGAACATACTTTAATTTTTCAGCCGAGGTCTGTTTCTCGTCGAGAGTGCTTCCTGCTGCCAGTGCAAGTCTGACAACTGCTTCCTGCGAAAAATACTGTGCGCCGCATCCCCTATCGCCCGACCATTCGTCAATGGGAGCCTTCAGATTTGAATCAACTGGCACAAATGCCAGTTCACTAAGCCATCCTGTGATATTACCTTCCTCATCTATATATCCAACACCCTCGCTCGATCCGAGTGCGATGCCGAGTACCTTGGCATCATTTAAGGTCATTGCCCCGGCGAGTGCCGCAACATCACCGTCATGGATCACTCTCAGCGGGATATCCCCAAATTCTTTCTTTATATCTAAAAATAAACTCGTTACTTTCTTCTCAAACAACTCACGGGGAACCCCTCTGAAAAGCGACGCAACCCTAACGCGATTATTTATGTAGATTCCTGCTGCACTGACGCCGATCGCATCAACTCTCGGCATATGCGAGGCTGCAGCACGTAGTGCATCCATGATCTCGTCAAAATGGTATTGAGGGTCGCTGTGGCTCTTTGGATCCCATACTACCTCCTCACTGAACACTACCTCTCCGTCAATAACAGCCGCAACCTTTCTATCACTTGCACCTAAATCAAGTCCGATGCGGCATCCGTCGAGGTGTCCCCCAATGGAGACTCTTCCTTCTTTAGGTTGCGGGACCTCGTCAAAATCCACAACCTCAACGGTAAAAGGTTTTTCGTATACGCCTCCCATGAATTCAGCATCAAAGGCACGCTTACCTCCCTGCGAATATTCATTTTTTATGTGGTTCCCAACGGTCTTGGGTCCACCTAATACGACTTTCCACCCACCCCACTGCCACAGAAGAGCCTTTACAAGGCACTCAACATAAGGCAGATTCGCTTTCATCATGTCGGAACTTTCAGCAAATACAACCGTTTTAAAAACCGAAGTCATCCCATCATTACGCTCGATAGCAATTCCTAGTGGCTGTTCTTTCCCAGATTTGCGGACGGCATCCAAGAACGCATGATTCTGAAGCACAATCGGTAGGAAGTTTGCATCAAGAGGCGGTTTTATTCGCGGTTTAACCAGATTTCTGGACATATCGTCTACTCCCTCGTCTTAAGAAGTATGGAAAAATGCCTTTTATAATCTTTCATTGAACAATTTAGCGCGCGCTTACACGGGAGCTTCTCCCTTACCCTTTGCAGTTGCTCTTGAAGATGTAACTTTCGTCGATCTCTAAGAGCCTCTTTTTGTACCCATCGTAACTTATGCTTGGTCTTGGATTATACCTTAAGTAAACCTCGATGTAATCTCCGTTTATAATTCTCTCCGATCTTTTCCTTACCAGCTGATTTATAATTTTCTCTTGGGACTTGAACTCTTTAAGGGCCTGAATCACTTTCTCCTCAACCTCTGGTTCGGCTTTAATAGCAACATCTCCTCTTAAAGCGGGGTCTCTACCAGTTAAAAAGGCATCCTCAGGGGAGAAGTCTCCCCAAACGCTGTATTTCAAGAACCCTTTTATTCTAAATGGTTCTGCTAGATCAACCATGAGGACGTCCCCGACTTGAGGACCATCATAAGTGCCTGTATAGGATAAGGCTTCGTGATCCGTGTTTTCCCTATACTCGTTTGGTATGAGAAGCCTCGTCGGCCTAATCATTCTCAACATCTTAATTGTCTTAGGGGTAGTACCTTCAATTCCTCCCGGGAGCAGCCTTCCTATATGCGATCGGAGACTGAGATCGGGATAGTTGAATCGTAGTATGGCTTCCTCTTTGATTCCAAGTTTTCTGTATGCGTTAACAGACTCCGTCTTTCGAATGGAGACTATTCTCTCTTTATCATTTATGTTGCTGTATCCTGCTCCGCCATCACAGAATATGAGGATGTAGGGCTCGCAGCCTTCGGACATTGCTGCCAATAGAATGTAGCCAGCGCCGAGTAATGCATCGTCGTCATGAGGACTCAAGACTATGACTCTTTCGCCTTCCCGACGCCAATCCTCAAAAATGAGGCTGATATTTCTGTTTCTTAATCCTCGAATAAGATCATAATAAACGAAGGGTTCGTCTGCCATATTTTTTATCCTTTCCTTCGATATGGTTCATCTGTGCATCAACATAGTTCTTCCAAGAAGATTTTGGCTTTCTTTATGTCCTCGATCTGTTGAGGCCCGCTTATCTCCCGTTCGATCGTTAAGGCCCCTTCATAGCCTAAAGACTTAAGCTCAGATATGAGAACTGGAAAGTTAACTAAGCCTTGCCCTATGGTTTTCTCTTTGCCGAGTTCCCGTCCGTTCGTGGGGTATTCGCCGTCTTTTGCGTGAACCCCGCGGACATACCGACCGATCAAGTCTAGCGCGTCCACAGGGTTTGCTTTACCATACATCAGAAGGTTCGCCGGGTCAAGGTTGACTCCTAGGTTTTCAGCTCTCACATCTTCGATTGTTCTCAGCAAGGTGACTGGCGTCTCTTGACCAGTCTCAAACCAGAAGCTCTGCTCGTTCTCTCCGCAGAACCTGGCAACTTCTTTAAGCACATCGATCAGAGAAGTGTAAATCGGATCCTTAGGATTCTCAGGGATGAAACCAGCATGCGTTGTTACACTTTCAACCCCGACATCGTGAGCGAAATCAGACGCTTTCTTCAAGGCCTTCAAACGCGTTCTCCTAGTTCTTGGGGGAACTAACCCGATTGTGCTGGGGCCGTCAATGAAGTTCCAGACATATTTTCCAGGGAGCCCAGCCCAGATGGTGGTTATCTCAATGTTATGTTTTTCAGCTGCTTGCTTAAGCCGATGTGCAACATCTTTGTCATATAGGTTCACGTTCCAGCAGACGACTTGACATGTTGGAAAACCGAGATCTTGAACCTTAGTTAGCTCTTTCTCGAGTTCACTATTAAGGCGGGCTATCGTCCCAAGTCTAAGCTTTACCATGGACCTCACACTCTTAATCTGTGAACCTCTAAACATAAAATGCTATTTGGAACTTTATCATCTTAAAATGATGAGCAAGTAACCTTAAAAATTTAATGAGGAACTGAGCAGAGTTTACAACCTGTTTTGGCTTATTTTATCTTCCACAAAAGGTAGGAATGTCACAAGTTGCTCACTCATCTCTTGACTGTGCCTTCCTCTTCCGTCAACCTTTCTTCGTAAACGATTTGTGTAAGATCGATAAGTTCCACTCGTAATTCATGATTGGTCAGTCACTTCTTTCCCTACGGAAGAACGCGGATGATGGTGTACGCCTTCAGACCGTATGGCTTCCGCAAGCGATAGATGACGCCTGACATTCTGCCATAGTGTTTGCTTCTTCCACCATCCCAGATGCTGACGATCGTCTGTTTATGAGAGAATACCCTGCCCGGTTGTAGTCTCGTGTGATCTTGCTACCTTTACGAATAGTTTCGAGCTTAAAGGATAAACCATAATACCAAGTCTTGTTGTGGTCCGAGCCCGTCATATCTACTTCCCTGAGAACTCCATGTCCAAAGCAAGAATTAAAATCAATCGTTGAGTATTAGTCTTTCAATAACAAGATTTCCCCTTAGAGCAACTCCAATTTGACAAGTATTATAATGTGAGAAAAACAAGTGATTAAGGAGGATGTAAGGGTTGAATATAGTGAATATAAAGAAGTGGGTGGTTAGCGTCCCTGATCATCAGGGAGTGAGTTGGATCTTCCTGAAACTCATTACCGATGAAGGAATAGAGGGAGCCGGCGAATGCACAAACTGGTCGAATAGAGAATTGACGATTTCTCAGTGCATCGATGAACTTGGCAAGTCTTTCGTCTTGGGGCAGGATCCCTTCGACATCGAGAAGCTGTGGCAGAGAATCTACGCCGCCTGGCACGATTTCCGTAAACCTAGCATGATTCAGACCCCTGTTTTGAGCGCCTTCGAGATGGCCTGCTGGGACATCATTGGTAAGAAGCTGAACCAGCCCATCTATAATCTCTTGGGAGGCAGGTTCAACGAGAAGCTAAGGGCCTACTCAGGGATGCCTGTGGGGACGCCCGAGGAAACCGCTAAGAAAGCCGCCGAACTAGTTGAGCAAGGCTTCACCGGAGTGAAATTCGACCCTCTCGGACCTATGTATCCAGCCCCTAGAAGCATTGATCTCAACACGTTTCAATATGCGGAAGACTGTGTCAAGGCTGTGCGGGATGCCGTTGGAAATAGTTGTGATATCCTAGTTGAGACTCATGGGAAGCTCAACACCCACACTGCAATCAGGCTGGCGAAGAGGCTGGAGAAGTATGACCCACTATTTATTGAGGAACCGGTGCCACCGGAGAACGTGGATGAGATGGCGCGCGTTGCCAAGGCGACTAGCATTCCAATCGCAACTGGAGAATGGCTACTAACGAAATACGAGTTCGTTGAGATCTTACAGAAACAGGCCGCATCGATCATACAACTTGATGTCAGCCACTGCGGAGGAATACTGGAGGCAAAGAAGATTGCAGCTATGGCAGAGGCGCATTACGCGCAGATCGCTCCACATAAGCCATACGGTCCAGTTGCTGGTGCAGCAGCTATACAACTTGATGTAACATGTCCGAACTTCTTGATACAGGAGGGCGGCGCTTGGACGGGTTTCAACAGAGAAGTCCTAAAGGAGCCGATTGTATTCAAAAAGGGTTATCTGATTCCGCCGACCAAGCCTGGACTCGGTGTGGGACTCAATGAAGAAGTCTTAAATAGGCATCCGTACGTTGTGCCGAAGGCTCCTGTGTAGGGGGCTTCTCATCCGTTCTTTTTCTTTTTGTCTGAAATTGCAAGAGAAAACGAGTCCACCTTAACAAGATCACCAGTCTTTGCATCATATGCTTTAGCTGCGTTTCCTTGATTTATGGCAACTTCTAGAAAGTCGCTGCTTCCGATTATGAAGAGAGGCTCCCCTTGTGGTGCTTCGCCGTAAGCTGAGCAAAGCCTTAACGATAGGATTTTACCTTTAAGCCTAACTTGGAGCGTTTCTCCTTCTTGAATTCCTAATTTTTTGAGGTCGAGGAGCGAGATGTTTGTTATGATGTTTCCGAAGTCATCAATGTGGATTACTTCGCCTACTATTTCATCTCCTTCAACCCTAGGTTTTATGTACTCAGGCATAATAGGGTTATCCACTTCCGGACCGAACTCATGGGGCGGAACACCGTTGGCCAGATGGGCTGCTGAGCAGCTGAATATGTCGCGTCCGTGAAAAGTTCTTGAGATCCTCTTGAGCATGTATTTTGGGTTGGCGATCTTGTAGATGTGGTGTATCTCCTCTTTGAGGGCTGATAGCATTAGAACTCCGTTGTCTGGTCCTACGTATAGGCTTCGGCTTGTTTCGACTATTATGGGTCGTCTTTCAGTTCCGACTCCTGGGTCGACGACCGCAACGTGGATTGTTCCTTCTGGGAAGTATTGTGCCGCTTGAGCTAGGATGAAGGCTCCCATCCTTGTGTCAAATTTTCTAACTTCATGGCTGATGTCCACGATTATCGCATTTGGACATATCGAGAGTATTACGGCTTTTATTTCCGCCACGTAGGGATCTTTTAATCCAAAGTCGGAAAGCAACGTGATTATCGGCATCCTCATCAGCATCACTAAGGAAAAGTAATAGGGTAGACTTTAATATAACAATAGGATAACCTTCTTGGTAAATCGCTGCTTGGAGGGTTTGAGTTTGGAAGAGAGAAACTTGATCATGGTTCCGGGACCGACAAACGTCCCAGACCGTGTGATGAGGGCTATGATGAAGCCGATGATAGACCATAGGGGATCAGAATTTAGAACCATCTATAGAGATGTGGCTGAAAACCTGAGGTACCTCTTTCAAACAGAAGGCGACGTATTCATCCTAACGGTTTCTGGGACGGGAGGCGTTGAATGCGCAATTAGTAACGTTGTGAACCCGGGCGACAAGGTTATAGTCCCAGTCTTCGGACTCTTCAGCGAGAGAGTGAAGGAGAAGATCATAAGAAGAGGCGGCGAGGCGATCGAGATAAGCCTAGACTGGGGAACCGCACCAAAGGCAGAGCAGATCAAGCAGACTGTTGAAAAGGAGGACGGTGTAAAAGCTATAGCCGTCCTCTACAATGAGACCTCGACCGGTGTAACTGTTCGAGACCTACCAGAAATTGGGAAGATTGCGAAGGATAACGATGCGCTTTTCATAGTCGATGCAGTATCGATACTTGGTGGGGATCAACTGCCAGTGGATAAATGGGATGTGGACATATGTGTTACTGGAAGCCAGAAATGCCTAGCTTGCCCACCTGGTCTGGCTCTGATCTCTGTAAGTGAAAAAGCGTGGGAAACCGTCGAGAAGACTTCGAGACCTTTCTACCTTGATCTGGTTCAGATGAGGAAATTTAGCGAAAGGCATGAAACGCCGTTCACTCCTGCCATCCCACTGGTATTCGCATTGGATGAAGCCTTAAAGATGATAAGAGAGGAAAGGCTCGAGAAACGTTTTGAGAGACATAAAATCTGCGGCGAGGCGTTTTACGATGCAGTTGAAGCCTTAAATCTGATGCAGCTTCCAAAAAAGGAAGATAGATCCCACACTGTTATCGCCTTGAAGAAGCCGCCGGATGTGAATAACGCTGACGTTCGGAGGATAATGAAGGAACGCTACAAGGTTGTGATAGCAGGCGGGGCTGGCAAACTGAGAGATGAAATCTTCAGGATTGGGTCTATGGGGATAATCTCTGAAGCCGAAGTTATTCGAACGGTCAGCGCTCTTGAGGCTGGCTTGATAGAGAACGGATTCCAGTTAAGAGCTGGCGCTGGAATAGAAGCGGCTCGACGAAGATTCAGTTCAGGGCGTTAGACATAGCTATTTTGAAAGCATTTTTAAATTGGAAGTGTCCTACAAATCAGTTTGACCACTTAACAAGATGGTAGCGTCCTTCCGCTCGTCATGAAAAAAGAATATAAAAATGGGTTCGAATCCCACTCCCGCACCAATGAAAACGCATTCATTCTTCCGGATGCTTCTGTTCGTGGTTTGATTGGCTTAGCGTGTCCGGAATCATCGATAGCAGGGGTATCATAATCAGTACTTCGATGATGACGGGAGAGATCAGGACGAGCTCCATCAATCCGGTTTGCCACATAAACCCGCCTAGTATGGAGGCTGGAACAGCGAAGATGTTGAATATGCCCGCAAACCCGAACCACCTTCCCCTCTTATCTGCTGGAACGGTCTCCCAAAACATTGTAATGAAGGAAATGAAGCTGACGCTTCCTATCCCACCCATCAGCATCGCTCCGGCCACCCCTAAGATTCCCACCGCTATGAGGAACTCAGAGATGGGTGCTAGTATTAACAGAATAGTGCCAAGATACGAGAATGGGCATAGCAGCAAGAACGTTTTCTTCCGCCCAATCTTGTCAGCCAGTCCGCCCATCGGTATCTGTAGCAAAGCTGATGTTACCGTGCCAACGGTGCCAACGATTCCGAGAAGGTAGGGGCCCGCGCCTTTTTCACTCACCATCCAAAGTGGGACGAAAGGGGATGAAATGTTCATTGAAAATGCGTGCAAACCCATGATAATTGCCCAATGCTTGAGCCAACTTTCACCCTTGAACAGTTCTCTGAAGTCCTCAATAAGACTGGTTCTTGAGACAGACTTGGAACTGTTCGCGACAAGCCGGGTTTGCTGGGGTTCCAGCACGAATACGATGAAAAGGATGACAAACATGATCGAGACCAGCTGAACATAATATAGAGGCCGTATGCCCTGAACATTTATCCCGCCAAACCTATCCACAATCATCGCTGCTATCATGGGTGCGAAGGCGCTCGGGATAGCCCAGATCGTACGCGAGAAGCCCATCGCCAAGGCTCTTTCCTCCAGCTTAGTTGTTCCAACGAAGATGATATCCGTAAGCGGAACGATCATCCTCATGCAGATCTGGGCAAAGATTATCGCTGGTATGAGAACCCACCAGTCGACGGCACAACCGTAGATCCCCGAGACGACTGCCGAGAGAATCAACCCGAAAATTATCAGCCTCTTCACTCCGTACTTGTCGATGAGCCACCCCGCAGGAGCAGAGATCATAGAGTTAGCCGCGCCGCCTATACCCGTCAGCGAACCCAACTCTACGGGGTTCGCTCCTAAAGCTACGGCATAGAGCTGATCATACTGAGATGTAAGCCCACGGATCCAATTGTAAAGCCCGACCGCTATGAGCATAACTTTGAACCTCCTGTCGAGATTCTTAAAGAACTTGGAGATGATGTTGGGCATGCCAGCTACCTTCGACGTATTCTATAGGGCTTCTCAGAGGATTTTAAACGAATCGCTATTTAACTATTGTCACTTGTTTCTTGTAAGACACGGAGTTTTAAGGATTATATCAAGAGTCCTTGATCGTTCAGGAAGTTCAACACTGCTGAAAATCAGCGGACCAGCAGGCTCTTGCCCGGTACAGGTAGCTCCGCTTTACATCTACGAGCTCCAAAAGATTCTACGCATCCTGGATAAAACTGAGCAGCACTCTGACCTAACTATATGTAATCTCTAACAACCAAGATTTTCGGTGATCTGCCCTAAACAAAGCCCCTGGGAAAATGAAGGAGGACTTAAGATCCTCTGGCGTAGGCCTACGTGGGTTCAAATCCCATCCCCAGCACCACCCTCATTATGCAAATGTCCATTCGTATCCTTTTTCACACGCAATAGCCACACCTAAAAACATATTTGGATCCAAATACAGGGGCTAGAGGCATCATGCGCACACACATTCAGATAATGCGTCATCCCCCAAATATAAGCGAAATAGGGCTTCTACGGCGAAAATGTCATGACATCTGGAAGATGGAAAAATCTATGAGATCGTTATATATGACTCCTAAGAAAAATGCTATTTCATTTGTTGACTCGCGTCCATCTTCTTCTCGTGATGATTATGGCCGTCGTGAGAGAGGCTACGGCTGTTACCAGAAAGACATACTGTTGGAATCGAGCTCGAATAAGCTCCTCAGTTAGGCGAGTATTTCCACTCTGGAGGTCGTTAAGGTCACTTTGCATCTTCACATAGCGTTCCTTTAGAAGGTTGTACTCTGTTTGTAGAATAGTATAGGTATCATTTAAACGTTTTACTTCCATCATTTTAGCCTCCAATTCGGAGATTAACTGTTCGAGAGAACTTGGTAGTTCATAAACTCCACTTAACGCTTCATCTGCGTATGCATCGGCCTCTAATGCGATGCTTAGTGCGCCTGTGTAATTCATTCTAGAATATTCATGATCAACCATCGTAAGTAAGGTCGTTATGCGGTTCATGAAGTTCGTGATACCATCTTTGGGTTCAATTCCTTTTACAGAGGCTCCCTTTATTTGAATGATTTTTCTATGGAGTCCCATAAGAAGTTTATCCACATGGTTTCTCTGCACAGCGTCTCTATCGAAGACGCTGAAGTTGTATTCGTAGGCGTAGTAGCTCATAGCGGAGTTTACAAAATCCCCTACATCACCGTAGGTATGGGGATGCATTAACCCAAACGCATGGCCTACTTCATGAATCACCGTCTGCGTAAAGCCGAGGCCTCTATCTTGTTGCTTAGGCTCCACATAATTACCACCTAGGAAATCTTTCTGGCTTAAACTAATAAGGATGAGATCTCTGAAAGTTGCGCCCAGTACGGCTCCAGTTTCTGGATCCGCCTTCATAACTAGCCACTTATACTTGAAGGTGAAGTGGGCATCATCGCCCAAGGCGAACGCGAGAACAGGGATCACGTATTCATTTTCGTCTCTTGTAAAGTTCTGGGCGAATCTGTCTAAGTTCTTCTTCAAATATTCGTATATTGGCGCGGCGTCTACGTAGGATATGTTCATACGTGAGAGGAATAGGTATCTGTGAATCCAAGAGTCTAGTAATCCGCGGTTCGTCTTCATAAGACTATTTAGATCTGGATAGTCGGACAGGTTCATAAATCGGACGTTGACCACAACTTCTGAGTAAGGGACTAGACTCTTGATGGCTTCTCTTACGAGGCTTGGATTTATCGTTCTTGTTATCAGCGCAGCCTCTTTTTCTTCGTCGCTTCTGCAATCAAAGATATTCACTTCTATTCGGTATTTCTTGCTAAGCAGTGGATTATAGACGAAGTTTGGAGCTGCTAGGTTGTACACAAACTCCGTTATGTAATCTGCTAGATATTCGTTTATCCACAAGCTACCAATGGACGTGTAGGGATTTACTCCCTGATCGTTTTCCACAACCTGTATTGGAAGGTCATACCATGGGGATACAAAAGTTGGACCGGCGCTTAGGTCCAGAAACCACATTCTTCTTGAACCTCCCCATCCTACTGCTAAATCTCTATACCTTAAATGGTAACCCCTGTCTAAGTCCGTGTAGCTCAAGCCGTAATAATGGGCCTTAACGGGGGGCGGAGTTAAGCCGTAGGTTCTAGCTCTTAGAAACTCCTTGATCTCTTTGTATGAGATGGAGGGTAAGTCTCGTAGGTCTGCTATGAAAAAGACGTAACCGTCCTCTGGAAAACCTCCGAACTCATCCATACGGTCAATAAGCCAGTTCTCCACAGCCCTTGCATCATATACATAAGCCTTGATTTTAGTTGGAATGGTGACAAACCAGTCCTCCGTCTCTTCAAAAAGGTAGAACCAAGGGTTTTCCTGCTCCTTCACTTCTTCTTGAATGGTTTCCAGAAACTTGATCATCTCGGTCCTAAAAGATGAGGATGCGAAAAAAAACTCGTAGGTAAACGTGTAGGAAATGCCCGTTCCCGCTTCATCCATAAGGATTAGGTTCGACTTATTCTGAGGTATGAGAGACTTAAGAAGGGAAACATCTATGACTTCCGAGTTAAAGGAGGGACCTATAAAGATCACCTTAGTCGTCAAGGGAACTACGCGTTTAACCTCCAAGCCGCCTACAACTGTCAATGGGATACTTCCATGCGCAACCGAAAAGAACGTTCCATGTACTACTATCGCGACAAGAATAAGAGGAATTATTCTTCTCATATATATCACGATCCGACTTGGAAAGCCAAAACTCTATTATTCTTCGTGGCATAAAAACTATTTTTTGCATATTTATTCCAAAAGCATAGAACAGGATTGACGTATTGAACTAGCATTTTCTGGAGACGCTCGCAGCTGGTTAACAGTTACAGATTTTCTATAACTGCATATCCCATTAAATTTCCTTTACTATCAAATATGCCTATATCGTGTTCTGACTGTAAGGGTGAGCTGCGATAATCATTATTCGCCCATAATAGTTGTTTATAGGTCTCCTATGGATGGTCGTAGAACGCCCAAAGGATGAGAATGTACTGTGCCTACAACGGAGAAATCTATGGGGAGCATATACAAGGGAAAATTGGAGAAACCGTGTCCATGACTGAAAGTGGTGGCATCTCAACTTCGTCAACTATGATCCGATCTTTACTTCTCCTTTCAGAAGGAGAATTCCTTCTTTAGGGTGGCAAGCCTTTGCGTAGTCCAAGATACTCTCTATAACCGATCGGTGGACACTGACTGATCTTCTCAAGATGAGAGTTTTCCCATCTACATTTGTCTACCTGAACATTCTGGAGAGGCTTAAACCTAAGTTTCTGCCTCGATATCAACTTCCTCGGAAGATTTAATTCTTTATATCTCACTTATCAATTTGGATGAACGTTTATGGTGAATCTTTGGAGCAGCATTCCGCCGGGTGATGATCCACCCGAGGTTGTTAATGCCGTTATTGAGGTTATAAGCCACTCTAGAGACAAGTACGAATATAATAGGGAGTGGGATGTCTTCGTACTTGATCGAGTTCTTCACTCATCCGTCGTCTTCCCAGTTGAGTACGGCTTCATCCCTCAAACTTGGTACGACGATAATGATCCGCTTGACATAATGATCCTATCATACGAGCCGCTTGAGGTGGGGTGCGTAATCAAGGTGAGACCAATAGGCGTACTAATTCTAGAGGATGAAGAAGGCGACGACCCAAAAATATTATCCGTTCCAGTGAGGGACCCGAGGTTTGACGGCTTCAAAGACATCTCGGATGTTCATCCTCACCTCTTAAAAGAGATAAGGGAGTTCTTCGAAACCTATAAACGGTTAGAGCCAAGAAAATGGGTGAAATTCAAAGCTTGGGAGGAGGCCAAAAGGGCCAAGGAGATACTCAATTATGCCATAAACCTTTACAAAAAGAAATTTACATGAGGTCATTTAGAAACCTAAAAAAATAACGTATATCGTCCAGACGCCTGGTAAAAAAAGCGAGTACTTGAATGGCGAATTCTAGCTAGCTATTCTTTTGGGTTGCCGACGTCGTCTCGACTTCTTTTCTCCCTTTTCTCGACGTATAGAATGAAGACCTTCTCCCAGTCGATCTTAAGCATAGCCACCATAACGACGATGAGAAGCACTACCGTGGCCATCGCTTCCCACCATCCACCTCCGCCGAGGAGATGCTTAATGAACGTGATAGATAGTCTACCTCCCGTCGCGAGGATAAAGCACATCAACATCTTTCCTAAGACACATGGTATGAAGACCTTAAGAAGGCTGTAACGCATGATTCCGAGCGGGATGAAGATGAGGTCATCAGGAAGCGGGGTGAGTGCAAAGAGGAACACTGCCGCTGGTCCATAGCGGTTAAAGATCCTCAGCATGAAGTCTATCTTTCTGCGTCGTTCTTCACTTACTATGGCTCGCCCATAGTAGCCTATGATGTAGCCTGATAGTTCGCCTATGGCTGATCCTAATCCACCCGTGATTGCGATGAGGAATGGATCCAGAAATGGCCCTAAGAGGTACATGACGAGCGTGTATGGTATTGGGAAGATTATTGATGATGCGCCTATTAGGCTTATGAAGAAAACTCCGAGATAGCCGTACTGTTGCGCAAACTGCTCCATCCATTCCCAAAGTTGTTGAGACAAAAGAGCAAAATGCAATAATCAACTCTCCAGACTTTTCGAGAACGTTCAGTCGTATGCTAACGATGGAAAGATTCTATGTTCTTGCCTTCTTCTAGTAGTTTCACAACCTCGTCTACGAATCTAAAGTATGCAGGTTCTCTTAAGTATTGAAAACGAGGTCTTGGGATGTTGATTTTCACTTCTCCCACGATTTTCCCGGGCCGAGGAGACATAACAATCACCCTTTCCGCCATGTATACTGCTTCTTCGACATTGTGGCTCACCATTAATATGCTGTCCGGGGGTGTGGAACGATCTCGCCAAATGTTTAGCACTAACTCGCGGAGGGTTTTGGCGGTAAGCTCATCCAACGAAGAGAAGGGTTCATCCATCAATAAAAGCTCTGGTTTAAGGGCTAGCGCTCTCGCTATTCCGACACGTTGCTTCATTCCTCCTGAAAGGTCGTGGGGATAAGTGTTCTCGAAGCCTTCCAGTCCTACCATTTTTAGGTATTTCTGTGCAATACGAATCCGATCTTCCCTTTTCGCGCCGAGCACTTCCAAAGGCACTTCAACATTTTCCAACGCTGTTTTCCATGGCAGTAGACCAAATAGCTGAAAGACCATGGAGATTTTTGGGGTTGGTTGGGTAATAGGTTGCCCATGGAACATTATTTTGCCAGAATCAGCCTTCTCTAAACCTGCCACCATTCTGAGCAGGGTGGATTTTCCACAGCCAGAAGGTCCTACTAGACAGACAAACTCTTGATTTCTAACCGATAAACTCACGTTGTCCAAGACGAAGATTCTAGATTTATTTTCATCCACGAAATTTTTGGAAACACTTTCTACTTCAAGCATCGACAATGTTTAGACCTCTATATGGTATTTTTCAAATTTTCTAAGCAGACGACGCCAAAGAAATCCTTCCATAGAAAGAACAATTGATGCGATTATTCCGAGGATAAAGATGAGTAGAACAGTGTTTCCATACTGATATCCCGCTTCGTCTAGTAGCGAGCCAATACCGGGGACTGAAAGTGGTGGAACCGTTGGGTCTGTTGACGGCATGTATTCTGCAAATATTATGGTGTTCCAGCCGGTACCCCATGAAAGTATGCTTCCAGTGACAATAGATGGCAAAATGGATGGAATAACTAAGTGTGTAACTCTCTTCAAACCTTTAAACCCGAAAAGTTTACCTACTTCATTTACCTCCGTGGGAATATTTTTCGCTGCACTTACAACGTTGAGGAACATGTACCATATCATGTCTAGAACAAGCATTATGATACATGTAAGTTCAAGGGCGATTCTCGGCGTTCCCATGAGCTGATTTAATCCAAGAAAAAGAACCGGAAACAAAGCTAGAATCGGCACACCTTGCCCAATATCGTAAAGGGGATAGATCACAGCTGCTAATCTTTTATGCTCAGCAGTCAAGACACCTAAACCGATTGCGACTGCAAGAGAAATTCCATAAGCGATTGTAAGGCGACCTATCGTCAAGGCAATCAACACTGGCAGATGGATAAGTTTCTCTGCAGGAGGTTCACTGAACCCTCCGTGAATTATCGCTAATGTAGGGAAATGTTCAAATTCAAAATACAAAATAAAGAAAATAACTGAGAAGGCTAAGACTGCTGCAACAATTTTTTCGATGCGAGTATATTTTCTCAAGCTTTGGGAAACAATGAAAAAAGTTTTCGGCCAGTGAAGCCTTCCAAAATGTAGCCAGTGAG
>Ga0129297_10000315_pt1 | contig 23453 bp, 19 predicted proteins | sample I18A1metaG_FD_94708 | JGI IMG/M metagenome (GOLD analysis project Ga0129297, IMG submission 94708) | Lake sediment bacterial and archeal communities from Gulf of Boni, Indonesia to study Microbial Dark Matter (Phase II) - ​I18A1 metaG | ecosystem: Environmental > Aquatic > Freshwater > Lake >... | reverse complement strand
GTCATTGCCGAATGTGATCAACATAGGCTATGAGGAGCACAAGGGAAGCGCGATCGTCGGTGCTATCGGAGCACTAGCTGCCGCACACTTTGGGTATCCCCACATTGGGGTTGTCTTGGGTATTGAGATTCCAGTGCTTTGGAAGTTTGAGATCGGCTATAAGTGGGGAGCGGACTGGGCTCTCAAGTGGTACCAGAACAAGTTCGGCAAGAGCGCCCCCGTGATCGGAGACACGCCGGTCAAGGAGAGGGTGCTCTGGACCTACACGGGCACGTTCAGTGACATTACGAAAGGATACGAGGCCGCGAAGGCGATGTACGCTCAAAACGCCGTTGCAGTTTACAACGTGGCCGGGCCGCTCGGCCTCGGTATCAACCAGGCTGTCCAGGAGATAGCAACAGCAAAGGGTCTGCAGACGGGCCCACCGTTCTGGATCGGAGTAGACGCCGACCAGGACTGGCTGAACCCGGGTTTCGTACTCACCAGCTGTCTGAAACGTGTTGACACAGGAGTCTATCTCGCTACTCAGCTGGCTGTTCAGGGCAAGTTCAGAGAAGTCGCAGCAGCAAGCGGGGGTTTCGTGACCTTGGGAATTGGGACCACAGTCGCGGGCACCCCCGTGGAAGGAATACAGGCGAGCACACTGGCGAATCTGGATGAATTCATTCAGATGGGTGTTGACGCCGAGCAGATGTCTAGACAGTGCTTCTTCTTCGTCTTATGCTTTGGTGGAAAGAAAGTGCTTCCAATGCCTGCCGATGAAATCAAGTCTAAGGTCTCAGCCATGAGAGATGCGCTCCCAAGCTGGATCTGGGATGCCGCGACGGAACTCCAGAACGCGATTCGCAACGATCCCACCCTCGTTCCACTAGCGATGTCGAAAGAAGCAGTGGAGCAATGGAGAGTCACACTGGGATAGTGGCTCTCTTCCCTTTTTCTTTGAACCGTTGGACAACAACATATGTCAGACAAGTCTTGAGCTTATGTCTTAGCAGACCCAGTTGCGGAGCCAGATGATTAAGCGCTTAGCTGCAATGGGTCGTCCGCTGGCGGAATCCGGAGCGGCTGTCGTGATTGGGCTCGTTGTGGGAGCTTTCCTAATGCTGACCTTCGGCTACGATCCCATCCGAGCATACTTTGCGTTGTTCAGCGGCGCCTTCGGAAGCGCTGGAGGGCTTCTGGAATCTTTGGCCTTCGCGACGCCTCTCATGGTGACCGCGGTCACCTTCGCCGTTGGGGTGAGAGCTGCTCTTTTCAACATAGGGGCAGAAGGTCAGATGTACGTTGGCGCCATAGGGGCGACAATCGTCGGCGGTGCCATCCTACTGCCAGCAGGGGTGCATCCAGCAGTCGCCACAGCCGTCGCCATGAGTCTTGGAGCGCTTTGGGCCCTCCCTGCTGCCATTCTCAAGATCTGGAGAGGAGTGCATGAGGTCGTCTCCACGATCATGCTGAACTGGATCGCCTTATATTTCGTCACCTACCTAATACGCACCTACTTCGGAGAACCAGGGAGAGCTGAACGGGCAATACCCGCACTACCGACGGCCCGCTACCCAATAATAGGGGCAACGCTGACCGCAATCATTCTTGTGATCGTGGCTTTCTGCATCGCGGTCGCTATTCTTCTTTGGCGCACAGGGGTAGGTTTTGAGCTCAGACTCGTCGGAGACAACCCTGAAGCAGCCAAGTATGCAGGAGCCAGTAGCAGCCGAGCTATTCTGGTGAGTTTCCTGGTAGGCGGCCTAGCAGCCGGATTGGCAGGCGCGAGTCAGGTTCTGGGGCGTCCTCCCTCTTGGACTCTCTACGCGACTCTAGGCAACCTGGTGAATCTGGGCTTCGACGGCATTGGAGTGGCCCTGATTGGAAGAAATCATCCTATTGGCGGGATCTTAGCCGCAATATTCTACGGGGGCCTAGCGCATGGAGGTCGTTATATGGAGGATAATGTTGGAGTTGCATCCGAAATGGTCGAGGCGATCCAAGGCATCATTGTGATCGCGCTTGCGATGCCGGAAATAGTCGCAATAGTCAGAAGGCGCCGTCAGTCGTGAAACTAGTACGTAGGCTTCTCTGGTATCTGATCGGAATTGTGGCAACGCTGGCTGTAATGTACATGATTTCATTGGCGGGATTCGGCCTTCCCGGCCTCATAGAGACGGGTCTGTTGGCAATGACTCCTTTGGCGTTGGCCGCGGTCGGCGAGTGTCTGAACGAGCAAGCGGGCACGGTCAACGTTGGCATGGAAGGAATTTTCCTGGTTACCGCGGTTCTCGGGGTTCTCTGGGCGGAAGTTTTCGGGAGCGGGCTGTATGGTCTGATTCTTGGGTCTGCGACTGGTGCCTTGATGGGTCTCATGTTTGGGGTGGTATGCGTCCACGGGAAGGCAAACCAAGTCATCGCTGGCATGGGCTTGAACATACTTGCGCTCGGACTGGGTCCATATCTACTCATGTCCATCTGGGCGTTTCCCGGGATTCACATGTTCCGCCGTGAATTGATGTTCGAGCCCATCCAGTTCAGGTCAGGGGACGTATACTTCAGCCTTAGTCCAGTAACGATCGCCGCGATTGTCATCGCTATCCTCGCCTATCTTCTTCTACGCAGGACTCTGCTGGGAGTAAGGATACGGGCTGCTGGTGAGAACCCCATGGCGGTCGATGTCGCGGGCGTAAGCGTTTGGCGCATCAGGCTCTATATGTGCGTTGCTGGCGGGGCGCTTGCTGGGTTAGGTGGGGCCTTCATGCCGCTGGCCTGGTTCGGCGGAGTGGTCAAGGAGATCTCGGCGGGCAGAGGTTTCATAGCCCTTGCAGCCGTAGTCTTCGCAGGTCTCGACCCGTTGCTGGCGCTGGTCGCCGCCTTCATATTCGGCTTCTCAGAGGGTGTTGCATACACGGTCGTGGTCTCTCCAGGGGTGAAGGAGATAGTTCCTTTCTACTTTGTCCAGATGATGCCATACGCCGTCACGCTCTTAATCCTCGTTGCTGCGATCGGCGGAAAGAAATTCCCGCGCGCGCTAGGCAGACCCTACGTGAGGGAATGATCAAATCAGACGAGTATTGGGCCCCAGCCAAAGCCGAGTCTACTGCGACAGCATTGAGAAATTGGCTAGGACAGTGAGTATACGGCTCTCTTCTCGATCGCTCGCCTCTTCCCTTCCGGCCACAACGCGAGTGGAATGTAAGTGGACGATGAACGCCCGTACTGTGTAACGTTGTCCGACCCGCATGAACTGCAACTCGAAACCAAACCATCGATGATTCGATTGCAGTTCTTGCAGAACGAATAGACCCCAGAATACGTGATGAACCTGAGCCCGCTTGACGATGCGTCATGCGTCAGAGCCAGCAGAGCCTCCGCGCTAGTTTTGGAGTCCACAGAAATCATAGCCAAGTGGCCGCCTAGGATCGCGGTCTGCAGCATTCCTTCGATCGCAAGTCTCTCGTTAAGTGGAATCTTTGAGGTCAAAGGTACAGTCGGCAAATCCGTGTAGAATGGGTAATTCCGTCCACCTTGGGCAGCGACTGTGCTCTTGCCATATTGCTCCACGTCAAGCTCTGCAAGTCTTGAGGTTGCATCATCGCCTGGTCGTTCGGATACAATAAAACGCATTCCTAGGCTCTCTGACGCTGCCTCGCTTTGCTTCTTCAGCTCCTGAAGAATCCTCTCTCCAAAAGCTAGCGAGTCCTTTCTCAACTCGCTTCCCGTATGTGCGAGGCAAGCCTCGTTCAGCCCAAGAAGCGCTATTGAGTAGGCAGCCATTTTCTCGCGGAAGTAGGGCGTCCCTTGTCCGGACCCAAAGAGCAGCGGCAGAATAGGTTGCTTCAGCCTATCGATCATGAACTTTCTCTTCATCTTGAAGGCTTCGAGCGTCAATCCAACTGTGTCGCTCATCAGCTTGAACAACCTATCCTCATCTTTCCGCGCTTCATAGGCCAGCCGCGGTAGATTGAGAAAGATCGTTGCCATGGAGCCTGTCCTATAGCAGTCCGATTCCCACTGCTTGCTCCAATCGTCCGAAAGCCTTAGGCCGGTCGCCGTGTAGCAGTCTCGTGAGCCATCTCGAAGCAGTGCTATATACGGCAGTCTCCTAGACGCGGCCAACTCATGAGTCTTCAGGACATGACATCGGGCCTCATCGTTCTTCTCGACCGAGTCTCGAAGTTTGAAGATGAGCCGGGGGTTGGCCAACGGGTTGATCTGCGCCTCTTGTGAAGTTGCTTCCAGTAGAGCGTCCAGGACTATCCCAGCCTCTTCACGATAGTCACCGTAGACTCCAATCGTTCTTCCTCCTGGCCCAACTGCCTCCACATTCTCCAAGAACTCAGGGACGACGTATTCGAGGCCGATGGAAAGTCCAGGTTGACCGACGCCTCCCGGAGAATCCTGCGCGACGGACGAAAGGAAGAGTTCCAGTGACTCTCTGATTGTGTCCTCAGGTGTGTCCTCGACATATGGTGCCAGAAAGACATTGAAGAGATCGAAGCCCTGTTCTCCGGAAACCTCAGCCTTTCCTAGACGGTAGATGTTCTGAATCATCGTCAGTGCAGCGTTGAAGCTTTGGGGCGGTTTGAAACCAACGAGCCCGTTCTTCAGGAAATATCGGAGATCATGCTGTACCTCGGTCGGCTTGAGAGGCCAGCTGTCGAGATCGCATATGTGGATTTGTCCTGAGATGTGGGCATCAGCTATCTCGCGGGGCAGGCACTCCAGCAAAACATATTCCCCAAGCACGGAAGCTCCCGCGGATTTCTGAACGTAGTCAGTTGCCAAGCCGAGTTCACCTGTGGTGCGGAGAAGTTGCGTCACATCGTAAACCGGCATGCCAACGCGTGTCAGCTTATGCCTGTATTCTTCGAGCTTCTTCTCGATGAGGATAGCATTGACGAACTCACGAATCAACGCCGCTGTCAGATAGGAGGTCCTGAGCTTGATCAGCCGGTCTTCTGCCTCGGCGGCTATTTCATCTGCAAGTTCCTGAGGAACACCCGCCTCAACGACTAGGGATCTTGCGATCTTGCTCCTGTGGAAGTCTTCGATCGCAAGCCGGGACGTCCTGACGAACAGTTTTCCGCGTTTTACACCGACATATTCTTCGAGGTCTCTTGCGAAATGTACTACCATTTCGCCAAGTTCGGTGATCTCATATTTCTTCGTGCGTTTTTCCGAGCTAATCAGGCCTACCTCGGTGAGACTCCGAAGGTGGTAGACGAACTTCCCGGCGTCACGAACTGGATCCAACTTGAGCGATGACATGATCTCCGTATATGGCAAAGCGCCCTTCGTAGAGAGGAGACGAAGGATCTGCAGGCGTAGTGGAGCAGAGGCGGCATCGAAGATGGTGGCGCCTAGCTTCTCAACAGAACGAAGCATGCCGCACGATATGCATCGATTACTTTAAAAAATTGCACTAGTTCGGGCGTTCGCCTTTAGCAAGCTACAGAATTCTGGCATGTCACTTCGGATCTTTGGACGCGTGACCACGAAGTCCAAACCCTGCTACCACTCGACGAACGCTTTTATCCTGTGCAGTTCGACCGATATTGAGGCGGGAAGAGTGAGCGGTAGACTAGTCTCTGCTGTCCGACCTGAGTCCAAGGAAGGGATCCAGTATCACGTCTCGGCAAAGAGGGGGGAAGTCGGCAGTTATGTGTTCCTTCCGGGTGATCCAGACCGTGTGCCGAAGATAGCCAAGTTTTGGGATTCGGCCCATGAAGTATCTTCGCACAGAGAGTACAAGATCTGGTCCGGAACGATAGGCCAAACGATGGTGTCCGCATGTTCCACAGGCATAGGTTGCCCAGCTACGGCCATTGCGGTTGAAGAGCTGAGCAGGATCGGCGCAGACACCTTCATTCGAGTCGGTTCCTGTGGCTCGCTGATACCAGATCTGGAATGTGGAGACATTGCCATATCAACAGCCGCCTTTCGACTTGACGGCACCAGCAAGCAATATGTCCCGGCCGAGTACCCGGCCGCTGCAAGCTACGACGTAACCCTCGCATTGATCGAGGCGGCAGAGAAGTTTGGGAAGAAGTATCGTGTGGGATATACAGCGTCCACTGACAGCTTCTACGTGGGCCAAGGTCGTCCAGGGGTTGAGGGATACCTTCCCCCGCATGCTGAAAGGCTCGTCGAGCGACTTCGAAGACAACGTATTATCACAATGGAAATGGAAGCGTCGACGATCTTCACTCTGACGGGTATCTATGGATTCCGAAGCGGCTGCGTCCTTGCGGTCTACGCTAATCGAGCCACTGACACATTTGAGGTCAAAGGCGAAGAGGACGCGTGCAAGGTCGCTGTTGAAGCCGTTCGTATCCTCAGCAGATGGGACTTGGATCGGGAGAAGGCTGGGAAGAAGAATTGGTCACCAAGTCTCAGCTTCTGAGCCGCTTCCAACACCCACGTGACGGAACTCTGCTTAAGCTCTGCGCTCGTTTGGCCAAATAATTGCTCGAAGCTCGGATAGCTCATTCACTCTGTAGTCGGGTTGAAACTTGAGGTTTGATTGCGCCGCGATCGACTGTACAACAAGGGCCGTCCGTGCGCCGGCAGCTCGGCCTGCCTCGATGTCGTACTTACTATCTCCGACATAGATAGTTTCATTGCCGGCTACTCCGAGCTTCTCCATGGCAACTCTCACAAGTGCTGGGTCTGGCTTGCCCACTTGAACTTCGTCGATTCCGACAACGGCATCTAGCAGCCTGTCCATTCCGAAATGCTGGGTCGTCTTGAATATTCTCTCAACTGTATTCGAGGAGGCCACTGCAGATCGCAGCCCTTCCGCTCTTATCATCTGGAGGAGCTCTAGAGCTCCTTCTCGAGGTTTCACTTCCTGGCGCCAGGCTTCCTCAAAGAGTTGAGTCTTCAGTTCGACGAGCCTTGAGACGGTCTGTTCGCCGAAGCTGGAGACGATCCCTCTTGCGATGTCGAGGGTCTTCAAGCCAAGCCCATGAACGATTTCTTGGTCAGGAACATCGAGTCCCAACTTTTTCAGAGCGATCCGCCATGATCGAAGGTGAAGCCAATTGGAATCTATCAACGTGCCATCCAGATCGAAAACAACAGCTCTGAACGCAGACATCGCATTCCTGCTCCTATACACTTCTCTACCGCTCCGTGCCGTTGGCTCAGCTTAAGACGTGATAGAGATACCTGACTGTGCTGTCCATGTCGAGCAAAGAACTTAAAGCGTCAACGGCTTGCTTTCGCCGTGGTGCTCCGGTGGTGTAGGCTCAGAAAGCAGTTTCGAGATCGTCACTACTATCCGGTCTTGGAATGCGAGAGGAGCGATCCCTCTTTCATCAAGACACTGCACACAAAGTTGATGGGGCTAGGACTGATTGTCGCTCTTCGAGTGAGGCGTCCCTCAACAAGAGAACATATGCGCAGGGTAAAAGGTTCCTTCTACATATCGGGATGGAAGGGCATCAATGGGTGGCTTGAAAGATTCGGTTCTGCAAATGCCAAGCACCTTTCAAAGTTGCTGATAGCGCAGAAGTATGGTTTCTGTCCCCCGCACACCAGTCTTGACGAAAGATTGGCGATAATCGCTGGCGAAATAGATCCCAAATCCTTCTACGGGAGACAGTTGGGTGATCTTATCGCCGTTCCCAGGTATCGGTATGCACACGAAGCGATGATAATGAGACTCGCGTGTCAGCCACGGACGCTCCGCTCGCTTATCTACAAAATGAAAGTGCGAGCTAAGCTGACGGAGAACGTTGTGTCAAAGCTGATCACTTTGCACGCGTTACAAGTGCGTCGGACTGGCATGGGCACTGTAGTTGAGACAACCGAGTGTGGTGTCGAGAGGCTTCAGATTCTCTTCAAGGCTTAGGAAGAGCTAAAGTCCAAGTATGGCATCACAATCCCCGATAGCCCGTCTTACTGCCCCTCTGCATTCCGCGCGAAAAACGTTAATTGACACCATGCGGGTCTCAAGTATGCTCCGATGCCTCGGGGCTCCGGTGGAAGTCAAGCTCTGCCGAGTGTAGCCCGGTTAGCCAAAGTGGCCGAAAGCATAGCGGCCTTTCGCGGCCAAGCCGAGGAAAGCCGTTGATCGCGGGTTCAAAATAGCGCTTCAAAAGTGCTAGGAAATTCCCGCCCGGAGCACCATCTGATCAAGCCGATGTGAAGGCTCTCCTGGTTGGCATACCTGCGAGATTATGGTTGCCCAGACCAAGCATCAAGAATCCAGTGATCACGGATTCCTCTTCTGCTTGAACAGGTGTAGCTGGAGCTCTGTGAAGCTTTCGGGGTAGCGGAGCCCTGCGTCGATGATTCGACCCCGTTTGTCGTGTATCGGCTTCAGGATTGGCATTATGAAGGCCGCTTTCTTCGGGAGATTGATCCGCTTGCAGCGCTCTACCACTTGGTCCCGCCAGGAAGTGTTGACTCTGACCGCGTGCTCAACAACGAGTTTCTTTATCGAGTCATAATCACCTTCGGCCTTTATCCGCATGAGTTCAGATAGCAGCTCGCCAACGGCGTCGCGCATCGCCGTATGGTCTCTCACCCTGAGAAAGATCTTCGAATTCTTCTCGATCTGTTGGATCGAACCATTTCGGTGCATTGTGTAATTGATTATCAGTTGAGTCGCGCGATCGTGGTCCTCCTCAATCGTCAATGAGTCAGAATACCGATTGAGTAGAACCAAGGCTGAGCGGACGTATGCATCGTATCCAGCCTTTGCGACTTCTTGATGGTTCGTGACGCCGATCTCGGCCAGTTTCGGATCCCAAAAGCTCCACAGGGCGACAAGATCTGCTCGACATTCTTCCAATGTAGAATAGTACTCCTTCAAGTATGCATGGGGATCTTCCTTGAGCCTTTCACTCACCTTCCCAGATCCGTGCCCAACGATCTCATGCAGCGCAACAAGCAAGTCTCTAGCCCTCAAACGATGCTTCACTGCTCGTACGCGCTCTTCTTCGGACGAAGAGAATTCAACGGCCGCCTTCTCGCCAATGGCCGCCGCCGCAGCATGCATGATATTGTTCAACAGGACACTCTTGGTTCCATACTTCTCTCTGATCGCCTGCTCGTTCGGCAGATTGATCCCGCCGGGACAGAATGGTCCGCCGTCCCCGGTTGCCACTAAGACATTGATGGCGTTCGCGACGGGAGGCTTGAAATCTCGCTTCTTGTACTCGTCCTTCCAAGGTGCATGCATCTCAAAGTACTCGGCATTCTCGGCTAGACGCTGCATCAGTCTCGTAGCTTCTGGATCCACGAACGAGACGATTGTCTCGAAGCTCCCTTTTGCATTTCTTGGATCCAGATAGGTCTCGACGAAGCCCGAGATCATGTCAACCGTAGGATTCAGCTTGACCCATGCTATGTTGTAGTCCAACCAGTCCTTTTCAAAACCAGTCCTGTAGAATCTGATCAGCTTCCTGAGCACAGCCCTCTGTTCTGGATCGGCGCGGCGAATCGCTAGTTGGATGAACGAGATCATCCTTCTGAGTTGCTTTGCGTAACGCCCAGGCCGAACCTTACCATCCGGCGTTCCTGCTCTGTACGGCTGTTCGACAAGTTTCCCTCTGAATTTTGCAACGCGAGAGTTCAGTTTGTACCGTTCTTTGAAGGACTGAACTTCTTGCAGTGTGACGTTGTCGTAGAAGTTGCAGCTGCTTGCCGAGATGACGTCGTGCCCAGCCGGGGGATTCTTGACCGTAAGCATGGGCTTGTAGTCGGGATTGAATATGGAATCACGAAGGCCAACCAGGGCCTCATTGAGTTGTTTCTTGTCACGAAGACCAAACCTTGCCCCTCTTTTCCAGGCCGCGAGGGCGACCTCCTTCAGCTGCTCGAAAGTAAAGTCAGGTGTGAACTTACGGTAGCTATCGAGATCATAGTTTCCGTGATGAATCCAAACAAGTTTCGCATAGTCTGAGATCTTGGCACCAAGCTCGGAATCGATTTCATCCAGATGACCGACTAGGTCATCTAGAAGATCTGTCAGCCTGAGACCGTATGCAGATATCTGGTCTGTATAGATGTCGTCTCCTGCAAGGCCCGCTTGGGCAAGGTAGTAGGCCAGCACACGTTGTCTCGGGGTCAGTCTCTCAAATCCGTCGGCATACAAAGAGACGACTGCGATCGACCGGATCTGCTCTGATAGGTATTTTCGTTGAGGCGAATCATCCAGTCTCATTGGGCCCCACCAATCCGGGTAGTATGATCCCATTCATTCCATCAGGCCATATATTGCTACGCGTGGAAAGAGTGGGAGATGACCCCTAGGTTCATTGCCATAATCCATGCCGCCCGATTCTATCGAAGAATAGTAGGCGTCATTCAACACAAAACGATCGTCTTAGCGTCGTCAATCTCAAGTTTACGTTGGTTTGATATCCTATGCAGCCGGATTCGGGGCTGCTTGCTGAGTTCATGGCACAAACTTTTTGGTTCTCTGGTGTTGTCTGCAGATCCCTACATGTGGTCCCCCCGATGCGTCTTGAGGAACTGAGTCTGCTCGAAAGCGTCTCAATAGAGAATACGGACGCGCTCGTCATCGTTGACATACAGAACGATTTCATGCCCGAGGGTGCCCTCGCAGTCAGGAAAGCGGATGAGATAATTGATCCCATAAACCTCCTTGGTGAAAGGTTCCATCGTCGGGGTAACGTTGTTGTCATGACGCAGGATTGGCATCCTGCAGGTCATCTTTCGTTTGCCAGCAGCCACAGCATGAAACCGTACGATTCGTACGAGTCCAACGGGATAGGCCCGATTCTCTGGCCCGATCATTGCGTTCAAGGATCGCTCGGGGCAGAGTTTCATCCCCAGATCCAGGCGGAATTCGCCAATGCCATTGTCCGGAAGGGCTACCATATGGCGATAGACAGCTATTCAACATTCATTGAAAATGACAAGAGAACGCCTACGGGCCTCTCCGGCTATCTTGAGACGCTAGGCAAGAAGCGGATCTTCCTCTGCGGACTCGCGTTGGATTATTGCATCTATTATTCAGCCAAGGATGGTAGGGATCTGCATTTTGAGGTGGTTGTTCCGGTCGACCTCACAAAGGCCATCGACTCGCCGCCGGGCCACCTATCCAACGCACTAGATACTATGGTGGAGAAAGGAGTTCAATTCGTCAGATCGGTGGACATAATGGTCTAGTGGTTACCCATACGCACCACAGAACAAGCTGTCGCAAGTGCCTTCGGTGCTATCTCAGTCGTGATTTCGTTCGTGGAAAGCTCCCTCCTCTTAATACGAACGGGGCCTTTCCCTCCGATATTCGGGAACGTTGACGTGAGTTGGGATGCCATGCCACGGCCTTGCAATCTGAGAGGTCCCACTTTCAGAAACGCATGAGTTGGCCGAGGAACTCATAAATACGACGCGTGGTTGGGTTAGGGGCCGCGTGACTTCGATGAAGTTCCCCAAGGCAATTACGACTTACTGTCCAAAATGCAGAAGCCATACTGAGCACGTTGTCTCGATATACAAGAAGGGCAAGGAGCGTGCCCTCTCCGCTGGTGCAAGGCGCCATGAGCGCGAGAAGCACGGGTATGGCGGCCAGAAGTGGCCGGAACTGAAACGGACGGCCAAGACTACAAAGAAACAGCTATTGCGGTTGACATGCAGGAAATGCAGTCAAACGGTCTACAGGCTTGGCATACGACTCCGCAAGCTTGAGGTTGGAGCGTGAGATCGAGTATGGTCAGGAAAGAGCCCATTCCCAAGCCCGCAAGCAACTTCTTGAAGGTGAAGTGTACGAAATGCGGGAACGAACAGGTGGTCTTTGACCGAGCTTCCGCCCAAGTGAAGTGCAATGTCTGCGAAGACATCTTGCTTGAGACGCAAGGGGGAAAAGCGAAGATCAAGGGTGAGGTCACGCAAGTTCTCGGCTGACCTCTATGACTTGAGGTAGGAGTCTAGTCATTTTGTCCGTTCCGGCCTATCCGGATGTTGGGGATCTCGCGATCGCCACTGTGAAACGAGTCGTCGACTACGGCGCCTACGTAAGGCTGGATGAGTACGAAGGGATTGAGGGCCTTGTTCACATCTCAGAGATTTCGACAACGTGGGTGAAGAACATCCGCGAGCACGTCCGTGAAGGCCAAAAGCTCGTTCTTAAGGTTCTCCGCGTAGATCGCGAACGCGCCCAAGTTGACCTTTCACTTCGCCGAGTAACGGGCCGAGAAAAGACAGACAAGATGCTCGAGTGGAAGAGGGCGAAGAAAGCCGACTCGATAATCAAGGGTGCCGGTGAACGCCTGAAGGCCGACAGTGGGGCGACCGAAAAAATTCGCCTTCTCCTATACGAGAGGTTGGAGAACCCCTACGAAGTGTTCCAGGAAGCCGTCGAGGAAGGTGAACAAGTCTTCACAAAACTTGAAGTTCCACCAGAATGGGCTGCCGCGCTGACCGAAGTGGCGAAGAGCAAGATCAAGCTGGAGAAGGCGACGCTCACCGCAACAGTCGAGCTCACCTGTAGAGCCCCCGAAGGAATCGAGGCGATCCGAACCGCCTTGTCTAATGCGAAGAAAGTCAAGAAGCCCAAGGGCGCGAGTATTCGAATATATGCGATTGGGGCGCCACGATACAGGATCGAGGCGACGGCACGTGAGTACTCCGAGGCCGAAGCGACACTTGCTTCCGCGGTTGAAGAAGCTGCTAACACTTTGAAAAGCCTCAGCGGCGAAGGGCGCAAGGTCAGTTGAAGTGGCAGATACGCAAGTGTCAGAGGTGTGGTCGCTACACGCTGAAGAGCAAGTGCCTTGACTGTGACGCAGAGACCATGATTGCGCACCCGGCGAAGTTCTCTCCGACCGATAAATATGCTAGACTGCGGCAACGGGCAGGGCAGGCGCCCTAGTAGTCGGTCCCCTGTCGGAGAGTAATCGATCCGCTATGGCTTCGCGTACAGTACGGCTACGCCGCTAGTGGCGGGTCCGAAGTTTCCAGATCCTGAGTAGTTTGCCCGAATGTAAAGAGTCCCAGCCTTCGCAGGCTCCCACAAATAGTCCGCAGTGCCGTTCTTGGGCTCGGCTGTTGCAAGATTCAGCCAAGTCGCGTTGTCCGTACTGTATTCTATTGTGAATGTGCCATTCGAGAGTCTTTCGGACAATCTCAGCGAGATCGTAACGTTCTCTCCAAGGGTCACATTGTAGTTTGAGAGAGAAATGGCCAATGTGACGGTCTTGGCTTCAACGAAGAGCTGGACACTACTGCTCACCGCGGGAAGGGACTCTCCTTTCGTACCGCTCCAAGACACGCGCACGGAATGGTTGCCTGCGGGCGGTGTCCAATCGTAAGTGAACTTGCCGTCGACCACGTTGACCGCTGCGACGTTATCCCATACTCCGACTTGAATCGAGTCCTGTAGTGTGACCGTTCCGGTTCTGTAGGGGTTTCCCTCATCGTCCGTGACTGTTCCTGTTATGTGAACACTTTCCCCGTACTTCACCCTGTTCTTGTCTATGCTGATGGTCACGATCGTGGTCTTCGGATACAGCACCTTGTAGACTAGGACGAAGTTGTTCGATGATGTGAAGACGCGGTCGAAATAGTTTGAGGTCGCTTGAGAGATTCCCACACCTGTGTTCATCATGAATCCCAAGATGGAGTTGTCTCTGAGCTGCTGTCCAGCTGAGATCGTCTCGTTGGCAACCACCTTATCCCCATTCTTCAGTACCCTGTAGTAGGTGACTTCCGTCTGGGCTCTCTTCTCCTGAAATAGGATCGTTTCGTTGCCATAGCTAGTCTGATTGGCAATGCGAACCATCCAGTACCATTTACCATCTTCGCCGGCACCGAGGAAGCTTGGACTGCTCTGCCCTTGTGTGCGTGCGTACGTCACGAAAACTGTCACGTAAGAGACATTGTACCTCTGCATCATCGGGATGGCCGTTGTCTCGTTTCGCATGAACATCTGCGCAATCATTGCGATCTGCGTCGTGTTCTGTGTTCCATTGTCAGCTAGGGTCCTACGATCAGCAAGTGCAGTCATCCAGTATCCATAGTCCCACCAAGCCATGACCACGGATGACCGAGGTGTATTGTCACGAATCCAAGCAAGTGCCTGAAGCCAGTCATCGTACTTCGTGCCTTCAGCTGGCAACGCCGGAATGCTGGATGTCACGATTGTTGCTGGCGCATATGCCGCTGCTATTGCTTTCGAGAAAGCAGGGATAATTGCAATTATCAAGATTAGGAGCATGGCTAGGCCGAATTCTCTGCCGATCCTGACGAGGCCAGGGATTCTCCTCTTCGGGAATATGACCGCTTGGCGAAGTATGTCAACTGCAGGTTTGGCCATCTCTACGGTTGCGATTGCTGCTAGGAGTGAGAATGCGGGCGCGAGTATGAGCGTGAGTCGCACGAGTGATCCCGAGAAGTAAAGCGAGGTGAGGACCGCCAGTACGAGGAAAATGTCCGTATCACGAAGGCGACGAATTATGAAGAAAAACCCGAATAGACCAAGAAAGGTGAGTGTGTTGTATTCGTAGAAGAATGACGCCCACGTCGCTGGTCTGTGCTCAGATACGCTCTGGACGATCGGCATGTCAAGGCGCGTGAAGGGGTTGAGAGTTGACAGGAACTTGCCAGTAGGTAGATCCATTATTTTCAAGGTAACGAGCGCATACGCCAATCCCACAAGTACCGCAGATGCAACAGCAAGGGCGTAGGCTCTCGACCTCCAAGATGGAAGCTGGCTACCGGCTTCGCGTGCAAGTAGGAGAAGCGCGACGCCTGGGATGACTAGGAAGCTCAGGCTTGTCAGTGTTCCAAACCCGGTTTTCGGCACAGCTAGCGGTGTCAAGAACAGGAAGATACCGTAAGTCGTCGCGTAGGAGAAGAGAAGCTGACGTGTATACCTACCGGTCAAGACAAGGACTGCTGCATAGAGGACGATCAGGTCCATTGGATAGTATGATGCGGCCCATGTTGCCGCCAAGTAGAACAATGTGAGGCCTGCAAGGATCGAGTATGTGATCGTGCTCCTGGAGCTTCGTCCCTTCTGATTTGCGCGAAGGAAGAAGATGAAGACCAGAACCATCAGGAATATTCCGAGCGGCTCATGTCGAAGGAAGCCCAGTGTTGTGCGGCTAATATTGCTCGGATTCAGCGCCATAAAGAGGGCAGTCAATAGGCCTGCTCCGCGGCCCCACAGATCCTTGCCGAGGAAGTAGCATGCGATCGACGTGAGGGCGCCTGCGACTACTGGAAACAGTACCGTGACTTCGAAAACAGTTGCTTGCACACCAATTGCATGCAGGAACATGTAAACAGCTGCTACAGTGAAGGCTACTCCGTAGAGGTTGCCCTGGGCCATATTCATCCCCCAGGGGTACCAGCTCATCGTGTCATGCCAGCTGAACCACGCAACAAAACCGTTTTTCACAATGTACTCAGCCATCCGCCATTGAAGATACGGGTCAAACTCCGACAGGTAGAACCCGAATCTCAGAGGAAGAAGCCGGACGGCCAATGCTACGACGAACACCAGCGATAGGACGCCGATCTCCAGAACACGGCCACGCGAGATCCCGGAAGCAGCCTTGCGAATCGCCCGAACTCTTTCTGCCAATACCCCACGGCCGATGTATGGCCCCAGAGCTGATCGCAATCCTTTCAACCGTGGCAATCTGCGGCACCTATGTGTTCATGCATCTTCATTCATTCGCGGAAGCACCATTGTCAAACGGCGCGAGCAGTTAAAGTTTGCCTGAAACCGAGATGACGTTTCTCACAGTGCTGAGTAGATTCCTTGCGTGATGCGTTACTTCATTCGACTGAACGCGATCGAGCCTATCACGAGCATTCCGGCGGAGAACGCGAGAAGTACACCGAAGTCTAGGATCACAGAAAATGCAGACGTGCCTAGCATGACGCCTCTCATTCCGTCAACAGCATAGGTAACGGGATTCAGGACTGTGAAAATGCCAAGCCAGGACGGCAAGTTACTGATCGGGAAAAGGGCGCCACTCAGAAAGAAGAGAGGAAAAACAAGGAAGCTAACGATCAGATTGAAACCTTCGGGGCTCTCCATACGGGAGCCTATCACAAGTCCGATGCTCACGGTTGCCGAGGCAAGCACAAGCATGAACATCATCGCGGCAGCCACCGTCTCTAAGGTGTATGAGACACCTAGGACCACTCCGAAGGCGAGCATTAGAGCGCCTTGAATGAGTGCATCTGTGCAGCCACCCAGCATCTTTCCCGCAAAGATTGTCAGACGTGACAGTGGAGCAACGAGAACTTCCTTGAAGAAGTCGATCCTCTTGTCCCACACAATATAGAGACCGAAGAATATCGAGGAGAACAGGATCGTCATCGTCAGGATGCCTGGGAAGATGAAGACTTGGTAGTTGGTCCCACCCAGAGAGACACTGGAGCCTAATCCTCCTCCGAAAACGACTACCCAGAGCAGAGGAGTGAAGAGGGATGAGACAATCCTGGACTTCTCTCGAAGGAAGACTTTGAACTCACGATACCATAGGGCGTACAGACCTTCAAGTTCTGTCATTTTCTGTTAGACCTCGCTCTTGCGGTTCGCTCGAAGAAGCCCCCCTCCGCCTCGGCCTCTCTGATCTCGTGGCCCGTGTAGTGCAAGAACACATCGTTCAGGGTAGGGGTTCTCAGCTCTACAGAGTCAACGTTTCCCACTAGGCTAAGGATCTCTTGAAGATGTACACTTGAGTCCTTGACGGTCAACAGAACAAATCCGTCCGTCTGCTCAACCTTCACGACGTACGCAAGCTCCTTGATGGGGCTGAGCCTGGGATTCCTGATGCGGAGGCGAACAATGTCGCCGCCTATGATTTGCTTCAGCCGCTCGGGCGTGTCGAGCGCAACTATCTTGCCGTCGTCGATAATTGCAACCCTGTCACACAGGTGCTCTGCTTCGTCCATGTAATGAGTCGTTATGATAATGGTCACTCTTTCCTGATCGACGAGCCTTCGGATATATTGCCAGATATGCTCGCGGGTTTGCGGATCAAGTCCAAGGGTCGGTTCGTCTAGGAAAAGTATCTTTGGTCTGTGTAGGAGGCCACGGGCCAGCTCGAGGCGGCGCCTCATGCCTCCAGAATAGGTCTTGACCTGACCGTTCGCTCTATCCTCGAGGTCTACGAGCCGTAGCACTTCTCTGATACGTAGCTCTCGCACGCTGTTCTCGACACCATACATCAGCGCGTGTAGGTACAGATTCTCTCTGCCCGTCAGGATGTCGTCGCTGCTGGGATCTTGAAAGACGATTCCAATTGATCTTCTCACCGCGTCAGAGTTCCTTAGTATGTCATGCCCGTTGACCTTCGCTGTGCCGTCTGTCGGTTTGAGCAGTGTTGCGAGCATCGAAAGCGTCGTCGTCTTTCCCGCACCGTTCGGTCCAAGGAGGCCAAATATTTCGCCTTCACGGATGGATAGATTTACGTGGTCGACGGCCACCAAGCGACCGAAATTCTTGGTCAGATCGAAGGTTTCTATCACCGGTTCGCTAAGTGGATGCCGGTGGGTCTCTATTGTGAGTTGATTCATGATTGATCACGCAAAGTCGCTTCCGCAAGTACCACTGGCAATAGCTCTTAAGGGTTCCTTGATACAAAAAGAAAACTGCACCTTGGTGTGTGATGCTTATCCGAAAGAGTGCGCTCAATTCGCCTTCCTCGACAAGTCAATGGGCGCCCGGACGTTCATGATGTGACATTTCAGCGTGGAGCCAGGAGGGAATACCCCATTATACAGGCATGAGTGGGAACACGAGGTCTACGTGTTAGAAGGTGAAGGTTTCGTGAGGCACGAGGAGCGGGAATATCCGATACGTCCTGGAGACGCTATCTTCATCCCCTCAAATCAGCTACATCAGTTTCGAAGCGCTGAATCGCCTTACCTGAAGTCTCTCTGCATGGTGCCAGCATAGTTCCACCGCCACTCGACCTGCAGCTTCTTGCATACCGCTGTTTCGAGTGCAGCCCAAAGCGGAGGAATTCCATTGAATTCCAAGGTTACGATTGCTACGTTGAGTCGTTGCGCTTCACGCTTGAGTAAATCGTAGACCCGATAGAGCGAAGTCTTGGCATAGTCGTAGATGGTCATCCCAATCTGTATCATGTTTATCTGGGGATCTGGCCCTTAAGTCTGGGAAAGAGGTTTGAGAGGAACCGCTTTCGGAACGGGTGAATTCTGCTGTTGAGAAGTTCTGTGAGCACGTAGTAGTTTGTGTTAAACTCTTCCAAGTTGTCGCTTCTAAACTTCAAAGTTGGAACCCCCTTGGCAGGAGGTTCCCAAGACCTATCCCAAGCTTCAACTGCCCCAAAGTGGCCTTTTACGTGTGTTCTTTCGAGAAGGGATTCTCTGCTTGCCACAACCACGATTAGCAAGCTATTGACGTTCGGAGCTTTGGTGCGCATCAAAAAGGAGCGCGTTTGATTTGTTGGAGCAGTCGTGTCGATTACAACGTTGTGGTGGCGTCTAAGTAGCTCATCTCGCACAAGTGCTAGTGTCGAGTACAGTAGATCCTCATCACGTGAAGAAGCCGGCTCATCGAAGAACATTGTGCGCAGGTCGTCACCGCTAATTCTCACGAAGCTTGGATTGTCTTGCACGAGTCTCCTAGCCAGAAGCGTCTTGCCTGAACTCGGGTACCCTGTGAGCACAAGGTTCCAAAGCGGCAAGATACAGCCTCAGTAGCAGCAGTCTCCCCGGTTATGCGCAGAACTCCTTCACAAGAGACAATGTTTCTCCGTCGAGATTCTTCATTTTGCCCAGTATGTCACTTAACGGAACTTTGGAGATCATGTTGCCTCGAAGGCACACCATCACTCCAAATTCTCGATTCTTCACTGCTTGCACAGCAGCGACCCCAAGGCGAGTGGCAAGCACGCGGTCATAGGCTGATGGCGCGCCGCCTCTTACCACATGACCTAACACCACTGCGCGCGTTTCGATTCCAGTGCGTCGCTCGATCTCCTTCGCCAGGAGGTCTCCGATTCCTCCTAGGCGGACGTGGCCGAATTCATCCACCTTCGTCGGATCGCCGGGAGGGGAGCCTTTCAAACTGCACCCCTCACCGACAACGACCACGGAAGCCGTAGCGCCTGACTCATGCCTCCCCTTGAGAAAGGCTGAGACCTCCTCCAAATCGAACGGCTGCTCAGGCACAAGGATGAGATTTGCACCGCTCGCTATCCCTGCATGCGCAGCAATCCATCCCGCGTGTCGACCCATCACTTCAACGATCATTATTCTGTCATGCGACTCGCCGGTGGTCTGAATTCTGTCTATTGCGTCGACAGTCACGTTGACAGCTGAGTCAAATCCAAATGTGACATCAGTTCCGACTATGTCGTTGTCGATTGTCTTTGGAACGCCAATAACTTTCAATCCCATCTGTGCGAGCTTTGCGGCAACACTGAGCGTGTCTTCCCCGCCCACGGCTATGAGGGCATCCAAACCAAGTTTCTTCGCGTTTGCGAGGACCGTCTCAGGTCCCTCCTTCCGGCTGAACGGGTTCGTCCTCGTAGTGTGCAGGATGGTCCCGCCAACTTTGATGATGTCAGACACCTCGGTCCATCTTAGGGGGACAGTTGCGAGGTTGAGTAGTCCGGCCCAGCCATGTTTGATGCCGATTACCTCGTACCCCAACTCATCGCTCTTTCTCACAACCGCCCTAGTGACCGCGTTTAGACCCGCGCAGTCGCCGCCGCCATTCAACATCCCGATCTTCAAGTCCGAAGCGTCTCCTCCACTGAGCGGTCTTCGATCACAAGACTTCGCAAAGTGCGCGCCATTCTAAGGGGATCTGAACTCTGCCACACGTTGCGACCCACTGCCAGGCCGGTTGCACCCGCATCCATTGCTCCTCTAACCTGTCCTAGGAAGTCAACTTCCGTGGGAGCCTTTGGTCCGCCTGACATGAAGACTCTTGTCTTACCAGCAGACCTCACCGCCCACTTGAATGATTGAACATCGCCTGTGTACTTGATCTTGACAGCATCTGCACCGACCTCGAGCCCAGTCCTTGCTGCGTACGCAACAATCTCGGGAGCTGTGTCGTTCTTGATGGCCTCTCCACGGGGATAGACCCAAGCGATCGCGGCCATCTCGAGCTTGTGAGCTTCCTCTTGAATCCTTCCGAATTCTTCGAGCATGATGCTCTCATGAGCGCTGCCTGCATAGATCGTGTATCCGACCGCTTTCGCACCAATTTCACAGGCCCGCTGCACACTGCAATTCTGCCGAGCCAGCGGTTCCCCCTTCACAAGAGTCGTCTTCCCATTGACTTTCAGGATTAGCGGCACTCGACCATCATAATATTTCTCAGCTATCCCCTTCTGGAATACTACCCCCTTGAATCGGCCAGCAGCGGCGAGTTCCATGATGAACGCTGGATCAACATTCTGTTCATTGAAATCCGTAGGACCGTGCTCAAGCCCCTGGTCGTAAGCGAGGAGGATTCCTCTGTTGTTCTCTAGAAAGACTTCCATGCTCATTTATGCATGACTTCCTTGCCGAGCCGTTCAGAGGTTCCCAACTTCAGAGGTCAAGGAAATAAGAATTTGGAACCTTAGCTCGCCGGGTCATGCCATACCACTTCTCAACAATGTGACGGAATTAGACCCGGCCGCAGCTTCACAGCTAGCCGATTTCCGGTAAATCTTTACTAACGTGTCAGGGAATGTCTAGGCCTCCGGAGGGTCTTCGCGTGACCAGGGAAGACATGCTTGAAAATCTGAGAGAGGCGATCGTAAGGTTCGACATAGATAACATCAAGCCTCTCGCTGAGAGGGCGCTCAAGGAAGGAGTCAGCGCGTACGAGGGCGTCATCAACGGCATGGCGAAGGGTATGGAGGTTGTCGGCCAAAAGTATCAAGCGGGGGAGTTCTTCCTTCCAGAGTTGGTGATGGCAGGCGAGACCTTCAAAGAAGGCATGAAGATCTTCGGTGCGCATCTGAAACCGTCGGAGATTGCCGCCCAGGGTCGTATCGTCATAGGAACTGTTGAAGGCGACCTACACGACATCGGAAAGAATATAGTCGCAAGCATGGTGGAAGCGTCAGGATTTGAAATTCATGACCTAGGAGTCGATGTCACTGCTGACCGTTTCTTGGCGAAAACAAAAGAGGTCTCAGCTGACGTAGTCGCAATGTCAGCATTGCTATCGACGACCTTTCCGCACATGAGCGAAGTAATAGACGCAATTCGGAAGGCTCAGATTGGCTCGAAGACACTGGTCGGAGGTGCCCCCCTCAACATGGAGATTGCAGAATCAATGGGCGCCGACGGCTACGGCAGAGATGCCGTAGAAGGAGCAAACGTATGCAAACAATGGGCAGCCAAGAAGTATCCCAAGTGAGTTCCCTGACTGCCAGCGGCCGAAGACTGAAAGGAAGAGTCGTTGCGGTTGAGAAGACCGGCGAGACCGTAGCAAGAGACGGCGAGACATGGGAGAAGTGCATTTTCACTCTCGAGGCTACACGTTTCTCGAAACGAACTCCCAAGGAAGTGGTTCCGTCGCATCTCAGAGGCAAGATAGTGAAGCTGGTTAGGCATTGCCTCTATGATTGGCATTGCAGATTGGGAATCGAGAAGACCCTCACTCCAGAGGAGACTCAGAGCCTATTGCAAGGGAAACAGTCTTCGACTGTCTTCTGGAAAGCGCGCCCTCCGGGCTGCTCGTTAAAGAATAACTTTCATGAGTCTCTCCATACACTTTCGTCCGCCTCATTGCTTATCCTCAAAACTTGATGGCGTTCAATTCGATTACACTTGTCTCACACATTAGAGGACATTCAGGACCTAGAAGGCGTCGGCCCAGTAACCGCAAATAAGCTCAAGGAAGCTGGCTTCGACTCCATCGAAGCGATAGCAGTAGCGCCGATCAGGGAACTCGTCGACAAGGCAGGGTTGGAATCCTCTGCGGCGATCAAGATTGTACGCGCTGCACGTCAAATCATTCATGTAGACCTTCTAACAGCAAAACAGCTCTACGATAGACGCCAATCTCTGCTCCGCCTAAGCACAGGCTCCGAGAACCTGAATAAGCTACTTGGCGGAGGTCTTGAAACTCAAGCCATCACCGAATTCATAGGAGAATTCGGAGCCGGCAAATGCGTTGCTAAGGATTCCATGATCGCTACTACTGGTGGCCTGAGGATGGCTTCCGAGCTTTCTATGACAGATTCACCTTTCGAGATCGATCCTATGAAGCACATCACTCATGGCAAACCCGTGAGGAAGTTCGTACAGAATGTACCGCAGCAGTTCGCAATCCAAGCCTCAGGCGGATTCAAGATCACTTGTAGCCCCCAACACCGGTTCTACACATTGAATGACGAGGCGCAGTTAGAAGAAATTCAGGCCGAGGATCTGAAGGAGAAGCGGTGGCTAGCTGTCGTTCGAAGGTTGCCAATCGTCGAGGAATCCTATGACTTACCGACTCCCTCATTGGAACACGGCAGACAGTATATTTTTCCAAAGAAGAGCACGGTCCAATTGGCCAAGTTGATAGGTTATCTCGCGAGCGAAGGCTACATCGATTGGCGGGAGAAGTCATGCTCAATAGTCTTCACTAACACTGACGAAGATCTGCAAAGATCTTACATCGAGTGTTTTGAGAAGACCTTTGGGGTCGCGCCGCACGCGCCACCGAGTCACCCTAATGACCTAATCGTTTCCTCGGTGCAGATAGGAGAATGGCTTCTAAGGCTCATGCCGACGCTGAAAGTGTCTGGGGCGGGCAAGACCGCCAGAAAGCTTCTGCCGCAACAAGCAATGTGTCTAGGCGCTGAAGAAACCAAATGGTTACTTCGAGCATACTTTGACGGCGATGGCTGGGCCGAAGAAGAGGCGCCTAAGATCGAGATCTACTCGGTTCACAAGCCGCTCCTTGAGCAGCTACGCTTCCTGCTACTGAAACTTGGAATCTACTCAAGGATGCGACGCCGCTCTCTAGCGATAAGTGGCGAGTATGCCTATAGGTTCGCTTCTGAGATAGGATCTGATAGGTCCCTCAACCTCGACAAATTCCGTAACTGGCGTCTCGAACGAAGGAACCTCTCAGCTGATATCATTCCCGTTCCGATGGCAACCTTCAACAGACTAGGCAAGCTCTTAGGCTTCAACTCCGACAACCCGGCATGGCGACGATGGGTGAGGAACTACCTCGCCCAATCCAGTCAAGCGCATCCGACCCGAACCACCCTCCGAGAACTCGTCCAAAACATACGCGTATTCACAGCCCAAATGAAGCAGGCTGGATTCACCTCCGAAGATGAAGCCCAACAGATCATAGATAGGCTTGGCATGTTGGTCGAGAGCGACCTAGCTTGGGAGCGGGTCCTAAAGGTCGAAGTGAAGAATGAGCCTGTGGACATGGTAGACTACGAAGTCAATCCGCACCACAATTACGTCGTCAACGGATTCGTAACCCACAACTCCCAGATCTGCATGCAGCTCAGCATCACGACTCAGCTTCCACTACAGCAAGG
>Ga0129297_10000314_pt1 | contig 23497 bp, 18 predicted proteins | sample I18A1metaG_FD_94708 | JGI IMG/M metagenome (GOLD analysis project Ga0129297, IMG submission 94708) | Lake sediment bacterial and archeal communities from Gulf of Boni, Indonesia to study Microbial Dark Matter (Phase II) - ​I18A1 metaG | ecosystem: Environmental > Aquatic > Freshwater > Lake >... | reverse complement strand
ATGTTTCCGCCGGACCGACTCGTCTCCATGAGGAGGTAGGTTGTTCGTTTGGTTTGAGGAGTGTCGACACGGTCCGCGAAGCTCTTCAACGCCTCTTCCAAGTTGACTCCCCATGAGATTTGGCTTACGACCCGCTGGATCTCCTTCGTAAGCGGCCCATACCGCCTCTGGCCTGCTGCCTCAATTGATCTTGTGAAGGAAAGTCCGGATCTTGTTCCTTCCGAGATCTCCTTCACCAGGTAGGGCATGTAGCGGTCTATCGCAACTCTCCACCTCCGGTCCACCATATTCACAAATGCGCACGGCGCAAGACCGACCATGAATGCAACTATCATAAGATCGTCCCATCTTGGTCTCGTCGGGACGCCTAGAATGAAGTTCACCAGCACCGATGATCCGGCGATCAACGACGCAAGAAAGGCTGACACGACGTACACGATCTTGCGTTCCTCTTCCGGCACACGCATCAAGTTTCCTCTACCCCTTCGGTATCATGGCGTCCAGCAACACGACTACAGCAAGCGACATTAACGGAACAAGTGCGTAGGCAAGAAGATACATGAACATTAGGATGCTGATTCCGGCCAAGGTTGAGCTTACGCTCGCCATCACGGTGAACATGATTATCAGGACAAGGGGAAACACGACTAGCATTGTGACATAGGTCTCTCCGACGACCGAAAGCTTCTCCCCCAGCTCCTTCCCTTTGATTCTCCTCGTCTCCATAAGCGCCTTAGCTTTGTCATACAGATACCTGCGCAGCTCTCCTCCTGAGACAACTGTGGCGATCAATCCTTCAGAAAGCTCTGAGAATTCCTTGGACGGGGACCGATCAGCAGCAGCCTCTAAGGCAGAGATAATGTCCTTCCCCAACAGATCCACATCCCGAATAACATCTTTCAAGTCATTCGTGAAAACTCCGCCCTCCACTGTTACAACGGATCTGAAGATTCTCTCAGGCGGAATTCCTGCTGAGGCCAGAACCGCCATGTGGCTGACGGCGAAAGGTAATTCCCTCTCTATCTCCTGGCTCCTAGAACCAGCCTTTATGGAAGGGTATGAGTACAACGCGGTAAATGAGAGTGCTGCGCATAGAAGCCCAATAGCTAACCCGACAAGAACAACGCCAGCAAACCCAGCGCGTAGCAGAATGCCCAATGTCATAGAGAATACGAGTGGCAGAATGAATGCAATGGCAGGAAGAAAGATCATTAGGCTTACGTAACTGCGCAGGGTTATCTTGATTCCAGATTTGAGTAGATTTGGCCTTAGATCCTCGAAATGGTGGAGTATTGGCTCCGCGAATCCTCCTAACATGCCGAAAGATGCATGAGCGAAGGAGGAGATCGTTCCCTCTTTCTTCTCTCCCTTCGGTTTTGACGCTTTACGTTTTCCCTTGGTCTTGAAGAAATCTCCTATGCTGCTCATGAAGAAGCTTAAACGCTTCTGTATCTCAGGGCTCTTCAAGACTGCAACCCCAACCTGGCCTTGTCATAGGTTCCCTCAGGTTCATTGTTGTAGTCTCTTATCACTCCGGCTACATCACGGTACCTGCGAATCCTGCTTTTCACCATCCAGTCAATGACAGTTCTTCTACGCATCAGTTCCTTCTCAACATGGTCCTGACTCACGCCCTTTCTGGCCTTGATCTTTTCTATCGTTGTGGTCTTTCCGGTGAAAGAAAACTCATCAAGCGCAGGGTCCCAGTTGACGACGTCATTTGACGATATCGTCATCGGACTTTGCTCAGAACAAGCGATTTCGCTGATGCGTTCGACCTTCCTCACAGGTTTGTCAGCAATTCGAGTTCTGACCATCATCAAAACCATGTCCAGCGTGGGAATCAATGCCCTTGGAATATTCATGGGCTCGGTCTCCAGACGGTTGATCATACTAGTTATGGAGTCTGCGTGAATTGAGGATAAGCCCCCGTGGCCTGTCGCCATCGCCTGAAACAGCGTATATGTCTCCTCACCACGGACCTCGCCCACGATTATGTAGTCGGGTCTCTGTCTCAATGCGGCTTTCAGAAGATCGAAGAGAGAGATCTCTCCTGCTCCTCCTGCTCCTCCGAAGCTGGGTCTTGAAATTGAGGCTATCCAGTTCTCATGCGGCAAGTTGAGCTCAGAAGTCTCCTCAATCGAGACGACCTTTTGGTCGGGCCTAATGAACATCGATATGCAGTTCAATAGAGTCGTCTTGCCTGTAGCCGTGCCTCCGGCAACGATCAGACAGACCCTGTTCTCCACAAGGAACCACAGGTAGGCGGCCATGCTTGATGACATCGTCTTGAAGTCTATCAAGTCAGTGATTGTCAGCGGATCCGCCTTGAACTTTCTGATCGTAAAAGTGCTTCCTCTCTTTGTGACCTCTTTTCCATAGGTGATCTGGGCTCTGCTGCCGTCAGGCAGCGTTGCATCAACTATAGGTGTAGCGATTGAAATATGTCGTCCACTTTTGTACGCCAGCCTCACAACGAACGAGTCAAGTTGATCTGCTGTTTCAAATGACACGTTCGTCGGAAGCGACTCATACTGCCTATGCCAGACATAGATCGGCACCATGGGGCCGTCGCATGAGATGTCCTCGATTAGGTGATCGCGCATGATTGGGTCGATCTTGCTGTAGTTGATGTAGTCGCGCTCGATGTAGTACATGAACTTGTCAAGCGTTTCCTTCGACAACTCCATCTTGTAGATCTTGCCGATCTGCTCAGCTTTCTTCCTAAGATAGGTTACAGCCTTCTCCTTGTCGCCCACAGTCCTCAAGTCAACGTCAAGTTCCTCCATCATAATGCTCTGAATGTCCGCTAGTCTCGCCTTCTCCTCATCAAGGAGAGTGGGCTCGATGATGACGTACCGAAGCCCCCTCGTCTCCGGATCCTCGATCAAGGCAGCGTATGCGTACGGCTCGTTGAGCGGCCACAATTCTCTGAAAGTCGTGGTGAATGGACGTGGGATAGGGCTCTTACTCTCTTGGCTTTGCACTTTGAACCAACCAACCAATGAACCGTGACTGATTTAACGATGCGTTTTTCTCTCTAGACATACCCCTATTTAAGACATAGAGCGAAATATCCGTTGCTTTCACACTCATTCGAATGTTACAAGTAGACGAGATAATGTCGAGGCCTTCAACAGATCCAAGTGTAAAATGCTGAATATCGCAATTTGAAGACACCACTAGGACAGTGTCGCTTCAACCAGGAATACTCGCGCTGGATCAGGCACAACGAAAGAGGAGAAATAGCAGGTGGCCATAGTAGAGATAACGGCATTCGCAAGACTGGTCATCATTCTGTGGCTCCCTGGCCTCTCGTGGATCCTCCTGTTCGACCAATACAGGGCCCAGAACTTCCTTGAGACATTTGTTCTCTCATTCTCAGCCAGCCTTTCCTTATTGAGTCTTGGTCTGGGCCTTGGAAGCCTACTGGAGATCAGTTCAACAGCATGGGTCGTTCCCGTCTGCGCGATTGCTTTCGTCGGAGCCCTCATTGTAAGAGCGCATGGCCTCAGAGCTCGTCCCTCCATTCCAAGAGGATCAACTGCTGAGCTAGGCCTACTCACACTCCTGCTGGGGCAGCTGGTCCTTCTTCTCCTTTACTTCTGGAAATACCCAATCTTCCACAATACGAACACACAGGATCCACTGATACACACCGAAATTGTCCAGAATATACTTGAGACAGGGGGCGTGGGCCTTCTCAACCAGATCAATTACACACCTGCCCTGCACTTCATCGTAGCCCTCATTGTCAAGAGCTCTTCTGACGAGCCACTCGTAACAATGAGGCTCTATGTGATCTTCCTCGAACTCATGACGGTTCTGCTCGTCTATGTGACTGCAGCGAAACTGTTCTCAAAGAAGGCCGCTATTATAGCTTCCTTCGCCTACGCCTTTGCCATACCTGTCGGCGTGATCCATCTGATGGGACCTGGAACCTACGCAAACATGCTGGGAGACTTCCAGTCATTAGCCGCAATCTACTATCTCCATAGAGCCGTGGAATCAAGACGATTAGGAGAATACGTGACCCTGACTCTCGCTGGAGGAGGACTTGTTCTGTCACACCCCTCATCCATGATCTTGCTGACCTATGCGTGGATGTTTTCCTTCGTGATTCTCTTGTCGCACCGGGAAAACCTCATGACATACCTCAAAGCCATCTGCGCGACAACCGCAGTACCAGCAATAGGTTTCTTCGCCTTTCCACGACTGGCCTTCAGAGTAACGGAGGTCTTCATGAATTCGATTACCTTTCCCACTCCACTCTCGCTCATCATAGAAGTCTATTTTCGAAACGTCGCGTTCTTTCTTGGCATACCTGCGTATCTTATAGTAGCGTCAACGTTTCTCATCTATTGTTGGAAGACAAGAGATCACACAGGCTCATTCGAGCCCAAGAGAACCATCTGGATAGCTTTCCTTCTTGGGTGGTTCTTCTATGTGTCGATCCTCTCGATCCAAGGCAACGAAATATGGCGACTCGTCCTATGCTCAATGGTCCCAGGAGCTTTCATAATCGCTGAGAGCGTCGAGTCTCTGTCGGCGATGAGGATCAAAGCGCTGGACAATGCAAGCAACAGGTCACTCAGACAGGTTCTTAGGCCAGTTCTAGTCCTTGGCATCCTGGTTCTGGTCTTGGCAACAAGTTCTGCACCTTGGTTCTTCGGCGAGATCCTCGGCCCTGGGAAACGAGAGAGACAAATTGCGATATATGAGTCAATGCGTTGGGCAAGAGAGAACACGCAAGACGACGACCTATTTGCGAGCACACGGCTGCCTGAATACCAGTACTTGCGGGTTGTTGCCCATAGAAGACTATTGAAGAATTTCGATCTGCCCCCTGACAAGATGATTGAGATCGTTGCTGGCCTAGAAGTGCGATATGCATGCGTTCCAACGAAGGAGCTAGAGCAGAACAAGTCTTCAACAGAGCTACGGATGGTCTTCAGGAATGACTATGTCACAGTGCTCGAGATCCCCCGAGGCCATCGCCAATCGATATCTTTTGGCACGTGACGGCAAGTCTGAGGATCTGGAGCACTTTGGAAATGGAAAAACAGAACAAAGACGACAAGAACAGTGCTTGATGGAAGTGAATCGGGTTATGAGAGTCAAGGTCGGGGTGATAGGTTTGGGGGTGGGCTATCCTCTCGCGTGTTCTTTGGCGCGCCAGCTTCATGCAAAACGCAGAGGCTGGCGCCATTAGACGCGGGATGTGAAGCGCGCGCAATAACCGCAATCTACCAAAAGATCGGGCTGCCCGCGTATGTCGGAGGAGTCGTAATGCCGACCAACATATTCATGATATTGGCGCCTTACCTCGCTGTGATCGGCTTAGTCGCTACCGCAGCCGTAGCCATCAAGAAACGCAGAAACTGAGACTGCTTTCCAGAGATGACATTTTCCTTCATCAATTGAGAAAGTGTTCTATTCGACTCGGGGACCAGCATCTTACTGGGCAAATCGCCTCCTTTTCTAGTGCGCAGTGATCCAATTAAGTGCCTGACATGACAGCTCGGTCGGCTTTATGCACGCGACTTCTGTAGATGCGTTTACGGATTGTCAGGAGGAGCAGAGTAGCCGCTATTGCCACATACGCAAGGAGTGGTAGGCAGTAGCCTGCCATTATTACTCCTCCCACAGATTCGCCTCTCAGATTGATCTGCCATGAGGCCTGATTGTTTCCAGGGTCTGGGTCCGGGGTACCACCATTAACCTGCGCGGTGTTTCGAAGTGGTCTTCGATCGGTAGCCTTCAGAGTGTACTTGATGGCGATGATCTCTGTGGCTCCGGGAGCCAGGTCCTTTGGTCCGTAGATCTGGCCAAGCAAGGAATCTGTGACCACAACGTTCCTAGCGGTGTCCGGCCCGTTGTTCTTCACTGTAATAGTGTACGTGATGGTTTCGCCCACGGTTCCCTCTCTGGGCCCTGTCTTCGTGATCTGCAGATCCGCCTCGAACACCTCATACACAATCACGGCCTTGTAGATCAGTCCGGCTGGGTTTCCTGTGAGGGTTGGAGGCGCATGTTCATTGATCGCAACCACTTGAAGCCAATTCACCCCTGAGACCACTCGGCTTGAGATATCGTACCTCTCAATCGACTGCCAATACCCTGTTGTGGCAGGTGGCGGCAGGTCTCGCTCCACACTGGCCTCGAGAGGATACAGCCTTCCCAGCTGCTCGTAGGCCACGCTGTTTGTGCCTCCAGATTTGTGTGACCCGTCGGCGACATAGTAGAAGTTTGTGGGATCATAGCCGGATTCGAATCCATCATTTCCCGGGGAACGGAACAGGCCTCCGGTTCCACTCCAACCCGGATTATTCACATACACATAGTAACCATTGTCAACCGTAATGTACAGGTAGGCTGACAGGATGGAGGCACCGGCAGGGATCGTGAACGATTTCTTGAAGAAGACAATGTCTCCCGTATACGTTTCTCCGTCAGGAAGCGGATTCACTCTCCATATCCAGCTTGCAGATGGCGCAGCGAACAAGATGCTTTTGTAGCCTGCCGGTGTGAGCTGAGGATTCCATGCACCAGGTACTATACCCCAGTTCGCTAGGACAGCATTGCTCCAGACCGCGCTGCTGGGAGGAGAAATGTACCCTGCAGACACGTGGCTTGAATTCGCTCCATTCCACCAGAGATCGCTGAGGTCGCTGACGAGCGTGATTGTCTGGACCGAACTCCCCTTAGCGGGTGGTGCTTCGAAAGCCAAGCCAAAGAGGAGAACGTTCAATGCGAAAACAGCAGAAACCATGTCTTTCCTGTTCGTTCCGATTCCTCCTCGGCTAGAGGCCGGCGCGCGCGTTAGACCATGCTCCAGTCTGATTCAGTCAGATTTCACAGCGCACAGACCCCAGACTTGCCTTGAAAATAGACTAGGCTGTAACCTATTTTACTCTTAGCATCACCCAAATGCGAAATAGGCTTGGTTCGATGCATCTATCTAAGGAAGCGCAGTCGAGGTTTAGAAGATACTTCGCGCGCTGACGCGATCGATCTCCCACTTCACTCTCCTGACCTCGCACGCTGGATTCCAGTCCAGATAGATCTGAGTCCTCAAAGTGGAATAGCGCCATTGTTGGTCTCGCACACTTGGCAATTGAGAGAGTCTTCTAGAGAGTCTTATTGCGTTGTCAAACCAACCTGTTGGCGCAAGGCAATGATCGCATCCCGTGTTCGCTTCTCCCAGCAATTGACGCATTTTCTGATTCTGTCCTGCGTAAGCACTCATTCAGTCTTCCTGACCCCGCAGGGATATTCACGTTTCTGTCACTGATATGGGTGTGGCCTGCGACTCCTCTGACGTATTATGAATCGCAATTAGGTTTTCCGAGTCGAAATAGGTTTTCCTCTTAGCTGGCACAGGCAGGCCTGTCTCTCCATTGAACCCGTACATACGGTATCCTTCTCGAGTGAGGAAATTCCAGATCTGTTCACTATGGCAGCTTTGATGTCTCAGGGTTCTATCTGAGAGCTCCAGAAGAATTGTTGGGTGAGAAAGTCTCAAAGTGTCTTGTGCTCCTTGAAGGACACGGAATTCCGCTCCTTCAACATCCAACTTTACGAAATCAACTTTTTGCAGCCCCGCTAACCGTACTACGTCGTCAACTCGCTCTAGGCGCACTGTCTCTATTGCCTTTGGAGCGACACGATCATAGCCAAAATACCCCAGAGTATTATGACCTGCCTTCTCGTCAGGAGCGACAAGCAGGCGGGCTTCTCCCTTACGATCTGATGCAGCAATCTGAAGAAGACGCACATTTGTCAGCCTATTCAATTCGACATGGGATCGTAGTCTCTCGAAGTCCCGGCTACTAGGTTCAATAGCTATCACCAGGCCGCTTGGTCCCACCTTTCTGGCTGCGAACAGGCTGTATAGTCCCATGTTTGCGCCAATGTCTATGAAAGTGTTACCCCTTTCCAACGCTTTGTTTAACCAGAAGAACTCGTTGGGTTCGTATAGGCCTGTGAGAAATACCGCCCGGCTTATCTCGTTGCCTGGGTACACATAAATCCGAAGCCCATCAAACCATTTGATCACACATGGTGTTTTCAGCAATTCCCACAGGATCCTTCTGTGCATGAATAGGAAATTGAAGGCCAAGCGTTCAATGCCAATACGCCAACAAGGATGGGGTCTGAGCATGGCCCGTGCCGCCACAACTCTGCGCGCGCGCGAAAGAAAGGAGATTGCATTGTCCACCATCCTGCTCCTCCTTGCTATCGTGAGTTTCTTATGCAGCCCTTTTGAGCTTTTCAAAGCTGCCTGTGCACCGCGACAAATGACACACTACGAATCCATATGTTGTAAGTGGGTTCACCACGTCGACTTCGTCAGAATACATCCTTCGATTGATGCAACTGTCTGCTCTACAGTCAGGCCGAGTATTGCCGCCCAGATTCTGTTTTCCTAACAAAAGTCAGATTCTCTTCTTGGCCGTGAGTCTGTTTCCTTGCTTCGATCAAAACGAATTCATGACGCTGCAGAAAATCAACTATCACGGACTTCTCCTTAGCTCCAGCGTACAATTGCGCAGGAGTGATGGCAACTTCCAGAACTATTCTCTGTATGTCTCTCAATCGATGTCCGGCCGATTTCAATACTTCGAAGTCTGCTCCCTGGGTATCGATTTTGAGAAGATCAACTCTCTCGACTTCCATTTGGCCTAGGAATGTATCGAGGCGAATCGTTGGAACTAAGACCTCCGACTCAATCCGAAGCGTGTTGCCACCAATCCAGTTCCTAAGTGCCTCTTGATTGAATGGCAGTAGAGAGCTAGCAGCATCGTAACGATTAAGATAGAAAGGAGCAAATCCATCAAATTCTGCAACTGCCATTGGGATTACGACATAGTTCTCTAGGACATCAAACATTTTCGCCGCGAGTCTCAGGTTTGGTTCGAATGCATAGACCATCAGTTTTGGATCGCGTCTAGCCGGTTCAAGAGTCGTCTCACCAAGATGTGCTCCCACGTCGAGCCATATCTGCCGATGTGACTTGGACAGAGACGGCTTGCGAAGTGCAGATCCAAGTTTCAGAGTCCCATCACGATTCAGACAGTCCGAAGTCACATGACGAAGACCATAACCTCCTGAAGCTTCCTTCGAACCAAAACCCTGACAACACAGGCTTCCCATTCTGTTCACTTCAGTGCGAACCCCCCCACTTTGAATACGATAGACCTCCAAACAGTCTGGCCAGATGGGCTTTACATGTGTTATGGAGACCAAATCAGACGGTTTCCAGTTTCATGCGCGCACTGCATGTCTCACTTGCCAAGAGACTACTGAGCCGGATAGCCAAAAATCGACCTGCGCGAAGGCCTGAAGCTGACCGTAATTCGAACAAAAAACATGCCCTCTCCTAAGACAAACGTCAGGCTCTGACAAAGCGCGCGCGCGCGAGCGAACTGGTCTCCATGCACCATGTGGATCTTCGCCTATCTTGGTCGGGCGAGACTGTGTCTAATCCATCGAGTCTTCGTCCAGAACGCACTTCATTGGTTCGTGACGCTAGGCGATAATCAGGCTGGCCTCCTCCGCGAAACAGGACTTGATGATGCGCTTCCTGACAAATGCCCAGTATTCACTTCTGATGAGAACATGCCTCAATACGGATAAGTCTCAGGATTCGGCGTCGGAATCTTTTTCCTTACGCGCATCTGATAGATGTATCCCCGCAAAAGGTGTGGGCGACCAAACGCCAGGGCCCTGGCAAAGACAACCACGACACTGCGAGCCTGTTCAGCATAGTAGCGGCCCAGTTCGAACTGAATATGACGGTCGTCGTTGCAGTCCCCTCTCATGCAGTACGCTCCGAGATCTCGTAGGTGAATGCATCTGTGTTTTGTTTTCATGCAATTCCTCAAGTAAGCATCCTCTCCAATCAAGACTAGGCTGCCTTTCGCCGCCTGAGCTTTAGGGTTCTCAAGCAACTTGACACGTTCGTCTTCGCTGTCCAGCCAATATGGCCGCCAGATCGCGTACAGACCTGTGAGAGCAGGTGAGCTGAAATAGCTGGTGAAACGAAGCGACATAGCTCTCCATAGTCCCAGGTAACCGCCTACGGAATGGAGTGTGGCACATGACACCATACCAATGTTCTCTCTGCCCACCAGTGACACAGCCTTGATCACGTTTCGATTGATCAGCAGATCGACATCAACCGTCAGTATTCGATCGTGTTTTGCCCTTCGAAAACCTTCACGTCTAACCCATGCCTGATGGAAGGGGTACTCAGGATTTCTTGCGACGAGGAGGATCCTAGTTCTGTCGGCCCATCCGCAGGTCTCAGCAATTTCCTTCACTTGTTCCACAGTTCTCTCGTGGGGCGGATCATCGAGACACACTATGACTTCTTCTGGAGAAACCCTGTAGCATGACGGAAGCGACCTTCTCAGAAGATCAACTTCGCATTTCACGGGCATGACGATGCTGAATCCAAGGTCAACACTTTTGACACTGGCACACATGACCTTATCGCTCGCGTCCACCTGCGCAGAGAGAGCGCATCACCAAGTTGACCTGATTTCTTTGCCTCTTCACGTTCAGAACGGTCTTGGTTCTCGCAAGTCCGCGTCGTTCACAGGCCGAAAGCAGTGAACTGATCATGTCACAGACGCATCTCCGGCAGATTCTCCGACCCTAGCCCCCAATCTTCACCGTTAAGAATCAGTGGACGCTGGTCTCCTTTCATCCTTCCTGCCCACCTTGATTCATGCCTGTGAGACTCTTGCTAGCATGATCTCGACCACGTTCAGTCTTATCTTTTGAACTCTCACTTTTGTGTAGAGGCGCGGCGCGCTGTGGCCTATTGAACCACATCTGTCCACATATTCGTGGAGAGATCTTGCTCATCAAGGCGAATCGAGTTGTGAGAAGTCAGATTGCAGTTGTCCTCTCGTTCGACGGCGGTTTCCGGAATAGTAGAAATCCAAAGCCAAAAGACCTACGATCAGAGTCATGACAAAAACGATTCCAGCGAGAGTCCTTGGAAGCGGTATGATGGAAGGAGCAAGCACGATTAAGCCGGCCAGATTGGTTGGCGTCATTATAGTCACTGTTGCAGACCCGTAGACATACGCCTGCTCATGATTATTCGCCTGGTTTATGAGAACTAGAGAGAGGAATACTGTGATGAATAAGAGGTCGAGAGCCGCGTGCTTCTTCATGGTGATCGACTAGACAATTCCCTGTATCATGAAATAAACATGACTTAGATCTAGCCTCCAACAGCAGGGTCTTTGGGATGAGGCGGGAAGCCCTGCAGCCCATGTCTGTCTAGACTAACATCACTCTCAATAGGCAGATCAAACTGGATCTACAGTAGAGGTCTTAGACTTGCCGGAATTGGATACTGGTCACGCCACCCTTAAGCGAGATTGTGCTAAAGACTATCCTAGAAGATGCCGCCGATAGGAACAGCTGAGAACATAGCAGCTTTTACTTACGTCTGCGCAGGCACTTCAGCGAGAGATAGTCCGTGGGTGCATGATGAGAATCGGTATAGTCAATTCGTTCTACCCACCGTGGAGAGGAGGAGCAGAGACATATGCATCGAACCTATCGACCCAACTAGTCATGCGGGGCCACGATGTCGAGGTTTTGTGCGCGTCACCGCCCCGTAAGCCAGGAAGTTACGGAGTGAACGGGGTTAGAGTCACATGCCTGCCCATTACGGGTTGGCTCTACGGTACGCCCATAGTGTCTAGGCTTCCGCAGAGACTTCTGCAGCTGCGAGCGGATCTAGTTCACGCAGGGTTTCCAAGTCCTTACAACGCGTTCTGTGCGTCTTTGATCAGCCGTGTTACCCAGACTCCTTCTCTGCTTACATGGCATAATGATCTCCCTCCTGTCACAGCAGCGGCTAAAGCTCTTGTTTACGCTCACGACAATCTTGTTCTGCCAGCCTACCTAAGACACTTCAGAGCAATAATCTCAACTTCGTCGAAGTACGCCAGGTCATCGAAAATCCTGAGAAAACACCTTGGAAGAGTCAGGATCATCCCGAATGGAGTCGACTGCCAGAGATTTCATCCAAATGCCAAACCGGATCGAATCAAGCTGACTTGTGACTTGGAGAAAAGGAAGGTCATACTCTTCGTTGGAGCGTTGACTAGGTGGCACTGCTACAAAGGCCTGGACGTTCTGATCAAAGCATTTGCCCTAGCCACACGGCGTAGAAACGACATGGTCCTTATGGTAGTAGGCGATGGAAACATGAAAAGCACATACCAGAGACTATGCATGGACCTAGATCTGGCGGAGAAGACGATCTTCGTCGGAAATGTATCCGACCAAGATCTCCCATCACACTATGCGGCATCAGACTTGCTGATTCTTCCAAGCAAGGACCGGTCCGAGGGCTTCGGGCTTACGATCTTGGAGGCCAACGCATGCGGAAAGCCCGCGATAGGCTCAAATGTCGGCGGGATACCCGATGCGATCCAGGCAGGATTCAATGGACTTCTTGTACCCCCTAACAATCCAGAATCTCTATCACAGTCAATAATACGCCTCGTGGATGATGAACACCTGCGGATAGAAATGGGAAAGAATGCTAGAGCCTTCGCAGAAGAACATGACTGGTCTAAGGTTGCACAGGCAACAGAGCGAATATACCGAGAAACCTTCGAACAGTCAGCTCGCGAGCCCCAGAGATCGGTGAATCATCCTGAACATGACGCATATCGCAGCAATGAGGACTACGGTGGCGGAAACGGGGAGAGGAACGGTTGAGAGTCGTCTGCGTCATACCTGCTTTCGAGGAAGAAGCAACTATTGGCCAGATTGTTGAGGCGGCTTCTGGGCACTGTGATTCGGTTTTGGTTGTTGACGATTGCAGCGGAGATCGAACGGGAGACGTGTCTAGACGGGCCAAGGCGGTGGTGGTCAGGCACATTCTGCGTCTGGGGGCAGGCGGGGCGCTCTCCACAGGATTCAAGGTTGCTCTCAAGACAGATTGTGACGTGGTTGTAACCATGGACGGAGACGGACAACACGATCCACACGAGATACCGAGTCTCATAGACCCGATCCTGAAGGATCAGGCAGACATCGTTGTCGGGTCGAGATTCCTCAAAGAGCGGAGAGACATGCCATTCGACAAGAGGCTTGGAAACAGATTGCTCTCCGAGGCTACGTCTCTTGCCGCCAGCATGAAGATCACCGACTCTCAGTCAGGTTTTAGAGCCTACAGAAGAAAGGTTCTCGACTATGTAATGCACAGGTCGATGGATTACAGGTGGGCTTCTGAGATTTTGATTGCTGCCGCCCGAGCTGACTTCAGAATCAAAGAGGTTCCTATAACAACGATCTATGTCAGGAACCGACGAAGAGGCGCAAATATCAGGGATGGTCTCAGGATCCTTTTCTCAACAGCAAGGCATGAACGTAGATAAACTCGCAGTCACGTAGCGGCACCCTGTATGTAGGTGATTGTGTGGAGCCTTACATGGTAGCGAGTGCAGTCTTCGGCTTGGGGATGGCGCTCTTCACGACGCGTGAACTACTGCAGAAGAAGATACGTTCAGCTCAGTACGTGTTCTGGATGAGTCTATGGCTTGGACTTATCCTGATCGGAGTCGTTCCTCAATTCTACTCGGCCATATTGCTTATCACGTCGGTGCTCGGCATGTACACGCCAATACACTTTGTCACAACCTTCTCGATTCTGATACTGTTCACAGTAGTGTACCTTCTCGCGAAGAGAGTTTCGGAGCTGAATGAGAAGATAGGCTTGCTCGTTCAGAGAATTGCAGTCCAGAGTATCAAAGGTGAAGCAGACAGGCTCACAGAGAAGGAAGCATAGCGATGCCTTCTCCTCAAATCCACCTTCTGTTGTCGAAGCTTGGCACGAATAAGGCAACCCCGAAGATTGTTCTTGTGGGAATCATCGCGCTCTTCGTGTTGAGCATCTATCCGAACATGCTGACTCGCTTCGATCCTATTGCGTTGAAAGAGAGATATGAAAGGTGGAATGAAGAGCGGACGAGTGCCAAGATCAATCTTCTTCAATTTGCCATGTTTCCTGACATCGACTTATATGCGTACGCTGGCTGGGAATACATTCATGGCGTGAGCCCCGACGAGATAAACTTCGAGCATCCTCCTTTAGCCAAGTATCTTATCGGCTTGTCAGAAACCGTTTTCGGTAATCAGAATGTGATCGGTGGAACGCTAGGCGTCGCGTCTCTCCTTGTGCTATATCTACTCTCTAAGAAGACCCTCAGGGATGAGCTGTTTGCTCTCGTACCAGTCTACATGTTGTCTCTGGAAAGGATTTTCGTGACTACCTCTGCAACATCTGTGCTTGACATATACCTCGTCTTCTTCCTTGTCACTTCGATCTTTCTCCTTGGTGAGGATCAAGGGCTTGCTAAGCTAGTTGGAGGATCGATCATCTTTGGACTGGCGACTGCCTGCAAGTTGACAGCCTTGTTGGCACTTCCAGCCATCGCATTTTCTCTCCTAAGCAGGAACAAAAGAACCGGGCTCAAGCGTCTGTTTCTCCTCCTTTTCTTCGCTGCTCTCACCTACTCTCTCTGCTATGCCAGATTCTTCATGTGCGGGCACACTTTTGGAGAGTTCATCCATCTGCAGTGGAGAATGGTGTTGTATCAGCGGGAGGCACGGCACCTCTTCACGTATCCCCCTGGTAGATTGCTCCTGACGCTGCTGACAGGAATCGTCGGCCCAGAGACACGTTATTTGGTGGTCATCGAAGAAAACCAGCAAGTATTCTCCATTGCCACGCAGCATGGGATCGCGCTGGCGCGCGAGTTCAACCCTTTGACATGGCCTGTCTCCTTCTCTGCAGGGATCCTCGCCTTCTATTGTGGCCTGAAGGATAGACAGAGAGATCTGATCCAGTCTTCCGTCCTCGCGCTCAGCTTCATCTTCCCGTTCTCTCTTGCACATGGTTTTGTCTGGTACTATCTGCCAGCCTTTCCGTTCACCTTTCTTCTCCTCACGTACATCTTGACAGGAAGGGAGGGAGCGGAAAGAAAGCGACGACGCTTCACACCACTTCTTCTAGTCTACTTGATCGCTTTGCTTTTCTGGTCAAGGATCCCCAGAACCCCGGACTTCATCGCTCTATAGCCTGCGCTATTCCTCAAAAAGCGGTGTGCGCTCATTACCAAGTGCGTACTTCTAGGTCGAATACTCACAATCCTGGAGAACGAACAGATTCCAAAAAAGGAGGGGGAGCTGCATGTATCGAAAGGCTTGCGCCTTATGCAGCTTTGCCACACACGACGGAGAAGGTAAAGGTTCCACCTGTGTTTGTGATGACTTTGAGCACGTAGGATGCTCCGGCACTGTAGGATCCGCCTGGCGGAGAGACTGTCAATTGACTCGTTGCACCGATCGAAACGGTTCCAGTACCACCGAATGAATAGGCTGTGCCTTCCACGTAGACTGAGGCCACTGTGACGTGGGCTGAGCCGACGTTTCTCAAAGTGAACACCAAGGTACCTGATTGTCTCCAGTCGTATGCCTCAACGATCAGTTGCTCCTTTGTCTGGGAGCCACCTGTGCCCATTAGCCCACCGAGCAGGCCCATAGACCATACGTAGGTGATTATGGCTGCAGCGACTGCTATGGCTACCATCAGCAATGTTGCGATGACAGGCGAGAGCGCTTTCCTTCGAACTCTAAATTTCCCTATTTTCATTTGGGACCACTGCACACACTCACGTCAACGCGTATTTAAGCCTGTGTTTGATTTTCTTTGTCAAAAAAGACGCTCTCCCTGCTCTTCGGGAGCACTCCGCATGATGTTGTCATCTTGTGGCTTGTCAGATCCGATTTGTGGGAAACACAGAACCTGTTCAGCACTGTTGCAGGGCCCACAATTCAGTGTTGCGGTCCAAAACAAGAAAAAGCAACAGTGGAATCCAGCTGCTTGTTACACGTAGCAGTCAAGGGGCTTCGTTGTCAAGATCCTGGTACGCCGTTAGTCGCTTCTGAGCCTTATCGCTAGGGTGCATCCTAGAATAGGCCCTGTGGAGCAGATACGATCCTACGACCATGACTGGAGCACCTACCACATAGCAGAATGGCGCTACCCAAAAGATCCAGCTTATCGATTCGGCCCACGTAGGAGCCTCAGTTACAGTTGCGAGCCTGGATCGCACCTCATCCCCCATGAACTGGAACAACAGGCCTATTACGAGAACTATCGCTCCGGCCACAATCGTCTGAACTCCAGTGTTGTAAGGCTCCAGCTTGTCCTTCTCTTCGCGTTTATCTTCACTCAACCTAACCAACCACGAGTGAGACTGTAGAAAGACATAGAGCAGACTCTTCCGGTTTGTTGCCGAACATGACCGTCAAGGCATTCCTGCGGTGTAAACCAAAGTATCTTAAAGTACACCTCTCAATAAAGTATTGGGGTATGAATGACTATTCCTTCTGTAGAACCTGGTTTCTCAAGCAAATCATCAAAGTTGAGACCCATGTTTTCCCGCTGCCCCAAATGCGGCGCGATATTCACTATTGGAACTAGGATGTTGAACCCCATGGTTTCTGAACTAGCCTTCATCCACACGGAGCCACACGAACTCTCTCTTGAAGATCTCGCGAAGCATCTTCCAATGGCTTTCTCCGACAATGGAACATACATTGGAAAGGTGCTTCAAGTGAACGAGGATGGGAGTCTCAAGATAGCAAATCCAAGGACTGAGGAGAGTTTTCCGCCTTCCAGGTTCGTTTGTTTTCTCTCAGGAGCTGCTGAGTCAGCTGAACCTGCCACATTGCTTCTAATGCCCATCTGGTTTGAAGAGGTTCCGCGCTTCGCGGATCAATTGGGATACTATGAGTCCAAGATTCGTCCTCTTCTCGCGATGTTGGCGAATCGGAGGATAAGCGAAGCGCCATTCCTTGCACTCCTTAGAAGATACATGCAGAACTTTCCACAAACCAGCCTCCGGAAGATCCAGTTCATGAGAGAGGAATTGGAAGCAGAACTTGCCAAGATCAAGGTTGCTCTGGAGGCATTGGAGGCACGTAGGGCACTTGGAGAAAGCAGTGATGAGGAATACCTGTTGAAGCAAAGCATGCTCTCCCAGATTGTGGCATACCTAGAGTTCCTTCTCGGCCAGATTGACGGGGCCTTGAAGGGCACACAGCTATTGTCAAAGCAGATCAACGAGCTGGTCAAGAATGGTTCGCTGTCAACTGCGATCGCCTCAGAGGCTTTGGCGGTGACGAGCGCTTTCAGCAGGATTGGAGAGAGGACCTAGCTAGGCTAGAAGTTCGGGGTTGCCGAGACTAGTCCTTTGATCTTCTCTGAGAAAGCTCCCGCGCCTATCTGGATCATGAATCTCTTCAAACGTTCTCTCGATAAGGAAATGTCGCTGAGCATTGAATCTATCGTACGCAATTCGAACCTAACCATGGTCTTCGTATTCTCATCAGCCGTCCCTCTCAACACCTCTAGCAACCTCGGCTTCTGGCTCAAGAGCTCTGTTTCCAGCCGAGCTACCTTCGCCAACCTCGACTCCGCCATGATCTCGGAACAGAAAGCCCTGTAGGCGGATGAAAACTCCCTTTCAGAGATCCTTCCAGTGCTCAGTTGTTCAATAAGCCCGGACACGATTCTTACGGCATTCGACAAAGCCATGACTTCATTTGCATCAGCAAACCACTCTGGCATAACGATCAACGAGCCTTTGAACCCCCCCGGAACAGATGATAGGGGAACAAGAAGTAGCCGACGCACTTCACATTCATAGGTGACTCCTTTCACGGTTTTTATGTTGAGAGTGTCGCCTAGCGGATCTGCTCTTCCGGAAGCCATTCCCAGCGGAACTCCGTCGTCACGATAGACTTGTTGAAGCAAATCACTCACATTGTCAGCGGTGGCAAAGACAGGAGTCATGCTTTGCATTCTCAAACCTGCATCGAGCCTTGCGTGAAATTCGAATCCGCAGAACTCGCAAAATCTGCTGTCCAGATTCACCGGTCTACTGCAGGATGGACACATCTTGTGGACGGTGTGAGGAAGCCCAGAAACCGCCGATGCGAGTTTTGTTCTCCAGACTGGTGCTTCTCCCGGGACAAAGCCTGTTATTCCGTAGAGCAATGCCTCACTCAGGCTCTTGGCCCCGAGGGCTTGGGTTATTGATCTGCTCGGTAGAAGTTTCAAGGCCCACATAGAGCCGCGGACAGCAATGACCGCTGCACCAGCGACAACGCAGCCAATTGAGATGAAGTCATAGGTTTGGCCAATGTGGAAGACTTGGCCTACCATTTGGAGAATGAATCCGAGGCAGACGAGTAGAAATCCGATCATGTACTGGGTAAGCTTTTCCACTGTGCTTCCTCACCCGGGGCCTCGGCAAGTGTGATCTAGGATATTCTGCTCAAAGTCTGACGGAAAGTCTGGGCAATTTCCTCTGGGCTGCTGCCTTCAATGACTCCAACTTTATACATGTCGGCCAGCTTCCTCGCTGTATCGCTTAGAGCAGGCACAGCGACCAGGATAGATTTCGCCGATGAGACATCATACGACTTGGCGAAGACGGATATCACGTTCTCCTCACCACAAACCTTGTCACTCAAAGCCATATCAAGCGTGATCATGGTCTTTGCTTTGCCCTGAGTCTTGGATCCGATCAGATCGAAGCTGTGGGAAGTGCCGGAGACGCCTTGTACGACAAGTGAGTCCTCAACCTTGAACCCTGTTTCCTCCAATATCTTCCTCAGAGGAGCAAGATACAGCACTTCTCTCGAGAACTCGTTCTCCGCCGCCTTGTCAACAACATAGGAGTACACGTCGTTTAGAACGCTTTCTTTCACTCCGAACTTCAACCGGCAGTCTCGGCAGTAGTGTTTTCCCTCTGGAGCGACAAATTGCTTCTTGCATCCTCGACATTCAAACCAAGCGCCTACTTGTCGAACATCCTTTCCAGAGATGTCGAGAGGTTTGCCGCAACGTGAGCAGACCGCGCCCTCACCCTTGACAAAATCTTTGTCACTCTCTATTGCTCCGCACTGGATGTGTTCGTACAGGTTCCTCTTCTCTATCTCATGCGAACCGCAGTACGTGCAATAGTAACGGAAGCTGATGTTGGCTGAGCCGCAGCTGGGGCAGAGCACGGTCTTCTCGTAGAACTTCGTGTGGAAGATTCCAGCTTGAACAAGCCGATCTAGGAGAGCTTTCGCTTTCTCCCTGCCCCCTGCCACCTGTTCTATCTTGGGGTATAGGACTCCGAGAGAGGGGTGAAACTCGGGTGCCAGTTCTGTCAGCGTTCCGTCGGCAAACATTTTGAGTATGGTCTGTACTTCGGGAAGCTCGAACAGTGAGACTCTGTCCATTTTGCTCAATGCATCGTCCTCTGAGTAGTCCGCGCCGATCCGGACTGTGAACATGTACTCGGAACTACATAACGGTTATTTAACCATTGGAAGACAGGCAGTGCTCGGCCTCGGCTAGAACGGGGCGGGATCAAGATCGAAGCTGACTTCAACCTCTCCTCCACCTGAAATGATTATGGTCGAAGACTTAGGGAAGTAGAACGGAATTGAGCATGTAACAATGCCCATGCCGTCTTGCATGAAGAGCCAATAGTACCCATCCAGCGACATGGATACCTCTGTGCCGTTTACATCAATCCGAGCCCACGAGAGTCCGATTAACTTTCCATCGCTATTGCGCGGCGCACGCACAATTCCAAAGACCTTGTTCAGAAGCGGAATTCGCAGGACTGATTCATACTCGTCGCCGAGACACGGCAAGTTCGCGGAGTAGCTAACCTGCTCAAACCTGTAGAGATAGCCGAACCGCCTGATGAATATCGTATAGACATCTTTGCCGAAACCATAATCATGGTAGCGGACACCGTCTGGCGTGACGAAAAAGAAGTGTCCTCGACCCCCGAAACCACGACATGAGATACGAATGTTCGAGTACGGGGCGCTGGCATTTCCAAACTCGCTGCCAACTAGACGCCCTCCGCCGGCGAGGACCTCTGCTCTGAAAGTTACATTCTCAACCAATTTGTAGAAGATGCCTGACCGCAGTAAAACCCCGGTCGCGCTCATCGCGCATCCAACAAGCATGGTCGCTCGAGCCGACGCACAATAATACTCCACGTACACTTTGGCCTCGTTTGACTGAATGTACCCGTAGGTGAAGGCCTTCACCTCGTAGGTGTGAGGCGTTATGACTGTGGGAGTTGCCCCCCAGAAGATAACCTCTGCTAGATCGTAGTTCATGCCGGCGAATGTGGTGACCGCGCTCACATTGCTCACACCCATTTGACCTGGAGCAAGTATCTTCTCCGCGTAGCCATATGACAAACCTCCTTCATCATAGTGGTATACCCGGGCTCTGTATGGCACGGTGGCATAGAAAAAGAGCCATTGAGCAAGCATCTGAATTCTTGTCGTGCAAGGCCACGCAAGTCCGGAAACCATCATCGTCTTTATCGCTCCTCCGCCCTCCATGTCCACTGTGAGAGTTCCGTTCTGGCCAGTGCCCAACGTCACATTCCAATTCGTCGCCTGGCGATATCCTCTCACGTACACCTTCACGTTGTACGTTCCGGGATCAAGGCCGTACTCTTTCTCAATCCATTTCCCCGAGTAACTTCGATTATAGTACTCATTGAAACCCAGGATATGAAAACGAATGGTATTCTGATCAGCATACGCTGTAACGCCAGAGATCAGAGTTCCGTTTCTAACAAAGATTCCCTCCAACGAAGACATCTGGTTCCAGATGCGATACCCCTCAACCAGAACATGGCCGCCGAAAAGGGTGCCATCAGCGGTTCCACAGACACGAAACTCAGTCTGCCGAGGAGTCTCTAACACAAGGGCCGGAACCTTGGGTCGGATGAAGCGAATAGTTCCAGATATGACAGCGCCCATCGTCATGAGAACCTGAGCGTTGGGCACGTCTTGTCCGTGGGAGACAACCAGTACCGGGCTCGGCAAAACCTGCTTCTGCACATAGGCGAAGACATAGGCGAAGAGAGTGTATGATTCGATTTCTATTCCGCAGTACACCGTGCCAACAGGATCCGCGCCGACATACTTCCGCCCTCTCCCGATGATCAGGAGAAATGGGTCAGAGGTGAGGTCAGTGGTGTTCGCGAAATCCTTGGCAACCAGCTTACCCTTGGAGTCATATGCCTCTAGAGTCCAGTTCAGTATTCCTCGTGCAGTGTACCCCAGACTTGTCAGCCAAGGATTTCCGGTGAGCGACCTTATGTCGTTGTTCATGGGGTCCTGGTATCTTATCGATCCACTGATCCTTGCGCCTCTTTCTACAGGGATATCCAACGTTTCGTTCTGGCTGAGAGACAAGATTCGCATAATCGGATATCTCGTCAATACGTAGGCGTAGCCGGTTGTGGGAAAGTATCCAGCTGAGGCCTCAACATAGTACTTTCCAGGCCGAAGCCCCGTCAAATTGAAGAAACCTGTTGTTTCGTTGAGCAAGGCTCGGGCCTCTCTCCTTTGAGTGTCGTTATTGAATGCGTAGACCACCCCTTTTGCTATGATGGTGATCCCATTCGGAGGAACCAGCATGTCTTTGAGGTATCCTGTGACTGTCGACCAGTCACGTGATTGGCAGACGAGAATCGGTCGAATCTCGGTGGGCTTGTCGGGGAAAATGGGTTTGCGCATAGGAGTAAGCGTAGTGGCAACGTAGATCGTGACATTGTACACGCCAGCGAGGTTAGGAGCAATCATGTTTTTGAACCGGACTATCTGGCGCGAAACGAAGCCTGTCAGATTCCAACTCCAAATTACCACATACCAGGGAGCATTCGGATCATATGGGAAATGCTTGCTCGCATCAGTCACGTTGTAGTACCAGTAATCTTCATTTATGGTGGACCAGACGAAGGATGTATCGTTCTCTGCTGACACAGGAACAAATTCGCGGGGTATCTCGATCTTAACCGCTCTTCCAGGCACCGTCACATTGACCTCAATGTCACCTCTAGTCCCGACGAAAACCGGTCTTTTGTAGGGCCGCATCAGCGCAGACACAGCCCCATGAACAGGCTTGATGTCGAATAAAAGAGGAAACGCGAAAGAATACGACAACAGAAGTAGCAGGGAACCAAGTGAGGCGCATTTTCTGAAAGTTGACAAACGCATGGTTCCTTCTAGCATAACGCCTCACGAGGGAAGGGCAACGTAAGCTTGCCTTTAAGCAGGGGCCAGCAATAAGAAGATTTCCAACTCTGGCCTGCGAAAAGTACCGTACTGGGCGCCTGATGCTGAGATATACCGTTCTGCTCCGCCACGGCTACGCAGATCCTATGAGCCTTCTGTCGAAGCACATGATTCACACTACGCGCGGAGGGTGCATTGCGTTCAGACAGCAGTTAACCATGATTACAGAGGGAACGTAAAGAAGATCTTAAGTACATATCTGTGAGCATCATGCTACGCAGGCAATGTCAAAACAAGCACGATTGCACGCATCCCCTTAAATCCCATTTCATCGACAGCCCAGACGAGATATTCACAGACGATGAACAGGCATCCACCGGCATTTCCTCTCCACCGTCTTCCATACGTTACAATTCGAAGATCGCAGCCCAACATTCACAGATCCCCCTTCAGAAACCCAGTGGCAGCGCGCGCGCTACGTCGATTCTGCATGCTCTTCATCACAATTGTGATGATCAGCGTTGCAGTCTCCGTCCTCATAGTGCCAAGAATCCTGATTGAGCGCGGCACTCAAGTTCCCGACGAATACTACGAGTTCATCATGCAGTACTCCCCCCATTTGTATGTCACACCTGGGACAGGTCCTGATCCGCGGTGGGGCCGGGCCGTATCTGCCGCTGCCTTCGCCATAGACTTCCTCTACAAAGCGTACCACACTCCACGATTTCCAAAATCCAGAAGACCCGCCATCTACGACAAAATCGTGAGCTTGGCCGAGTTCATTCTGACCCAGCAATTCGTATCGGACACCGGAAAAAGCCACTACGGCGCATTCCGAAGCAATGAAACTAGCCAATACTATTACAGTGTGGACGCGACAAGAGCCATCCCCTCGCTCATCCGAGCCTACAGGCTTACCGGACGATCGACCTATCTGGACGCCGCTAAGCGGGCAGGAAATAGATTCCTACACGCGATGCAGAACTCACCGGCCCTGGCTAGAAGATATGGCGGATTCATGCGTGGAGTCCTAGCAGCAACCGATGGTTCCGAAGTCTGGCTGATAGATATGGATGTTGAGAACCTCTATGGTTTGATTGGCCTCAAGATGCTTGTCGACCACGATCCTGCAAACAAAGCTGCATACAACAATATGATGACGGACCTATTGTCATTCCTTCGATATGGGCTTGAGAATCTGTACCTCTACTACTCCCCGCCGCCCATCGGTGATGGCGGGTGGCACAGAGTTGGCCAGCATGAGAATGAAATCTACGATGATTCATTAGCCTATGCTTTACTCGGCACATTCGATTATGAGGGATGGAGTAAGACTGTT
>Ga0129297_10000313_pt1 | contig 23499 bp, 22 predicted proteins | sample I18A1metaG_FD_94708 | JGI IMG/M metagenome (GOLD analysis project Ga0129297, IMG submission 94708) | Lake sediment bacterial and archeal communities from Gulf of Boni, Indonesia to study Microbial Dark Matter (Phase II) - ​I18A1 metaG | ecosystem: Environmental > Aquatic > Freshwater > Lake >... | reverse complement strand
GCCCCGCCCCAAGGTCGCAAGGCGCCTGCTGCAGGGGCTTGCCGCCTTCGGCATCAAGCGCATCGTCTTCTTTAATTCCGCCCGTGTCGACAAGAGTTACTGGCAGACCCCGTTCCTGGCTCCGGAGATGATTCGCGAGCAACTGCTGCTCGGTCTTGAGCAGGCCCGCGACACCCTCCTCCCCGAAGTTCTGCTGCGCCCCCGCTTCCGCCCCTTTGCCGAAGACGAACTGCCGGCCCTCGCCCACGGCTCGCTTTCCCTGGTTGCCCACCCGGAGGCCTCGCACCCCTGCCCGGCGGCTGTCAGCGGCCCGGTGATACTGGCCATCGGCCCGGAAGGGGGCTTCGTCCCCTTCGAAGTCGAACTGCTGACCCGTCTCGGCTTTCTCCCCGTCCACCTCGGAACGCGCCCCCTGCGGGTCGAGACCGCCGCGCCGGCCCTGCTTGGCCGGCTGCTGCCCACCTGACACCCCTCCGGCAGAGCACAAAAAGCTAAGAACACTATAATATTAATCTTGTCAAATCTCGTTGATTAAATTTTTAACCACACGCGCACAGTTATTTATTTTTATTAATTAAATAATTATTTTAATCTACTTTTATTTTGTTTTTTAATGGTTTATATCTAACTGGACTTTCCGGCCAAGGGTTACCGATAATAAGACTACCTGAACAGTCAGATTTACACATCTGGCCTATCGCCAAGGGAGTCGCCATGCTGAGCAAAGTTCGCACCGCCGTCTTCAAGGGGGCCCGCAGCTACCACCTGGCAGCACTTTTTACCGTGGGCTTCTTTGCCGTCGGCTTAAGCCAGAGGCTTTCCGGTGACCTGTTCAACCGCCACCTGCTTTTTTCCGTCGCGATGTTCTTCTGCCTGTGGGCCGCCTGCCATCTGTTCGCGGACGGCCTCAAGCGACGCATCCGCCTGGAAGGAGCAAGCGCCGAAAACGGAGGCGACATGATCAAGACTTTTGCGATTTATCTGGAAGTGATCAAGCACGTGATCGGGGTGAGCTTTACTCTGGGCTGGATTGCCGGCGTCATGGCCAGCTGGGAGTTCCTCAGCGACCGCGGCTTGCTGCTGCCACTCAGTGTCAGCCTTGCGGTATCGCTGTTCGCTTTCCTCGTAACCTTTGGCGCCAGTGCGTTCATTGATCATCTGCGCTGGCCGGGCAAAGACGAAGAATAGATTTGCCTAATCGCAAAGAAACGAGAAGGGCCCGACGGCAAGTCGGGCCCTTCTCGTTTCAAAACCAGCGCTTCCGACCGGCTACCGTGAAAAAACCGGGCGCAACGGCTGAAGGGCGCTGAAATCGGGATGCTGTTCAGGGGACAGCTGCTGCTCGCGCCGATGCAGCAGGCGCACCTGGCCGGCTAGTTCCCGCGCCCAGGTTCCCGACACGACCCGACCGGCGGCGCACTCGAGGTGCAGGGAAGCATCGGCCAGAAGCGGGGCATGCACGTGCATCGCCGGGGTCAGCAGGGGGTCTTCGCTGATGGTGACCGGCGCACCGCAACGCTCCGCATGCCGCATCAGCTTGGTGAAGAGCGGCAGCTGCGCCTCCTCGAGAAGAGTGACCACGAAATCAGCCCCTTCCGGGAAATTTCCTTCCAGCATCAGCCCGCCACCCCCGGCGCGCAGCTCTGGTGGCGAGCCATTGACCACCGCCAGCCAGGAACTGACCGAAACCACAATGCGGCCATCGGGGGCATACCAGCTGATCAAGCCGACCGGAGGGCTGTCGATGGGGAGCAACCCTTCCTGCATTTCCAGGCGAACAGTCAAAAGCGTACTCCTTCCCTGCTTTTTATAGCATGACCGCGGCCAATATCCACACAAAACCCCCTACTTCCCGAGCGGAAATTCTTGACACGATCGGTAAAGTTAATTAAGAAATAAATGAACCGCCTTCAAGGAGTTATCCCATGCGTCTCTCGACCAAAAGCCGCTACGGCCTGCGCGCCCTTTTCGACATGGCCTACCATGCCGGCACAACCCCGGTCCAGATCAAGGACATCAGCCGGCGCCAGCAAATCTCACCACGCTACCTGGAACAGATTTTCCAGGATCTGAAAAAGGCCGGCATCCTAAAGAGCCGGCGCGGACCTCAGGGTGGTTACCACCTGGCCCGCAAACCCCACGAGATCACGGTCATGGATGTCATCCACGCGGTCGAGGGGAAGATGGCCCTGGTCGATTGCGTCAAGGCCGGCAGGACCGGCAAAAAGTGCCAGTTCGACAATCAGTGCATCACCCAGCAGATTTGGGCCGAAGCCACCAACCGGCTGAACGACTATCTCGGTTCCGTGACCATCAAGGAACTCTGCGACCGCGCTCACGATATGGGGCTGGAACGGGAACTCGACCACCGGCACATGTATTTTATCTGATGACCGCATCGTCTGATCAGCAACTGGCCGCTAAGGAAGCGCAGCTGCACACGCTCCTGGCCGGCTTCGACCGGGTCGTGGTGGCCTTTTCCGGCGGCGTCGACTCGACCTTCCTGCTCTGGTCGGCGGTCACCATCCTCGGCCGCGACCGCGTGCTGGCCGTCACCGCGACCTCACCGACCTACCCCTTGCGCGAGCAGAACGAAAGCCGGCAACTGGCGGCGGCCCTTGCTGTCGAGCACCTGCTCTTTGAAAGCAACGAACTGGAGATCCCCGGCTTCGCCGACAACCCGCCGCGTCGTTGCTACCACTGCAAGCACGAACTCTTCACCCTTTGTCTGGCCAAGGCCTGGGAGCTGGGATTCACCACGGTCCTGGACGGCGCCAACCGCGACGACCTGTCAGACTATCGTCCCGGCCATGACGCCACCCGCGAGCTCGGCGTGCGCTCGCCCTTGCTGGAAGCGGGGCTGGGCAAAGAGGAGATTCGCAAGCTGAGCCGGCGGGCCGGTCTGCCGACGGCGGACAAGCAGGCCTTCGCCTGCCTGGCTTCACGCTTTCCTTACGGCACGCGCATCACGGCCGAACGGCTGCGCCAGATCGACAGCTGCGAAGAGTTCCTGCTGAACCACGGCTTCCGGACCGTACGCGTCCGCTTTCACGACGACACCGCGCGCATCGAAGTCGATTCTCGAGAGTTGCCGCGCCTGCTCGACCAGGCACTGCGCACCGCCATCACCGCCCATTTCCGCCAGGCCGGCTTCACTTATGTCGCCGTGGACCTGGAGGGATACCGCACCGGCAGCATGAATGCCAGCCTCTTCACGTGACCGCGGCCCGACATCTTCTCTTCCTTCTTTTCGCCGGTTTTTTCCTCCTGCTGCTGCCGGCGACCCCGCACGCCGCCGCAGAGTCGTCCACCGCCAGACTGACGGGCACGGTCACCTGGGTCCATGACGCCGACACTCTGGACATCGAGCCATACGGCAAAGTGCGCCTGATCGGCATCGACGCCCCCGAAAAACATGCCTCTTCCCGCGACGACAAGTTCGTGGCTCTGGGCGCATCCCGCCTCCAGTTACGGACCCTGCATGCCGAGGGACGGGCCTGGTGCATCCGTACCGTCAAAGGGCAGAAGGTCACTCTCCGCTTCGACCAGACGCACCGCGACCGTTACGGCCGGCTGCTGGCCTATGTCTACCTGGCCGACGGCCGCCTGCTCAATCGTCTCCTGCTTGAAGAAGGGCTGGTCATCGTCTACCGGCGTTTCCCGTTCCAACGCAAAAACGAGTTCCTGGCCGCCGAGGCCGGGGCCAGGCAGCGCCGGGTCGGCCTGTGGCAAAAACCGACAGCGGCGAGACTCCCCGGCAAAAAAGTGAGTAACTCACTGGGTAATCTAACCACCCCTTTACTCCGCGAGCAGCTCCTGCCAACCCCCGCCTGATATTTTTTTATCTTCTTTTATATTAGCTATTTATAACGCCAAGCCGAAGGCAGCCAACAATCGGCACGCTCCTTGCCAACAAAAAGGATCACCATCTTCAGGGACAACGACGTCCCACACTCAAGGAGGAGCGCATGGCCAACCAGCTCGACGAAAAACTCGAACCCATTTACCAGGACGTTCTCAAGCGCAACCCCGGCGAAACCGAATTCCATCAGGCCGTGATGGAAGTCCTCGAGTCGCTCGGCCCGGTCGTGGTCAAGCACCCCGAGTACATGGAGCGCAAGATCATCGAGCGCATCTGCGAACCGGAGCGCCAGATCATCTTCCGCGTGCCCTGGCAGGACGACAAGGGTGTGGTGCACATCAACCGCGGCTTCCGCGTCGAGTTCAACTCGGCTCTCGGCCCCTACAAGGGCGGCCTGCGCTTCCACCCCTCGGTTTACCTCGGCATCATCAAGTTCCTCGGCTTCGAGCAGATCTTCAAGAACTCCCTGACCGGCATGCCGATCGGCGGCGGCAAAGGCGGCTCCGACTTCGATCCCAAGGGGAAGTCGGATGACGAGATCATGCGCTTCTGCCAGAGCTTCATGACCGAGCTGTATCGCCACATCGGCGAGCACACCGACGTCCCGGCCGGCGACATCGGCGTGGGCGGCCGCGAAATCGGCTACATGTTCGGCCAGTACAAGCGCATCGTCAACCGCTGGGAAGCCGGCGTCCTCACCGGCAAGGGGCTCAAGTTCGGCGGCTCGCTGGTGCGCACCGAAGCCACCGGCTACGGCGCCACCTTCTTCATCGACGAGGCTCTCAAGGTCCGCAAGGACAGCTTCGCCGGCAAGACCTGCCTGGTTTCCGGTTCGGGCAACGTCGCCATCTACACCATCGAGAAGATTCACCAACTCGGCGGCAAGTGCGTGGCCTGCTCCGACTCCAACGGCGTCATCTACCATGAGAAGGGGCTTGACCTCGACCTGATCAAGCAGCTCAAGGAAGTCGAGCGCCGCCGCATCGAAGACTACACCAAGTATCACAAGGACGCGGTCTTCAAGAAGGGTGGCAACATCTGGGAGATCCCCTGCCAGGTGGCGATGCCCTCGGCGACCCAGAACGAGATCAACGGCAAGGACGCCAAGACCCTGGTGAAGAATGGCTGCATCGCCGTCGGCGAAGGCGCCAACATGCCGACCACGCCGGAAGGGGTGAAGGTCTTCCTCGACGCCAAGATCGCCTACGGCCCGGGCAAGGCCGCCAACGCCGGCGGCGTGGCCACCTCGGCCCTGGAAATGCAGCAGAACGCCCAGCGCGACTCGTGGACCTTCGAGGACACCGAAGTCAAACTGGCCAAGATCATGAGCAACATCCACAACCTCTGCTACGCGACCTCGGAAGAGTACGGTGCGCCGGGGAACTACGTGCTCGGTGCCAACATTGCCGGCTTCACCAAGGTGGCCGACGCCATGGTTGCCCACGGCCTCGTCTAAGGGGCCGCGGGAAGACACCTCGCAACCGCAGCGCAACGCTCAACACCAAAGGCCCGGCAGCAATGCCGGGCCTTTGGTCATCCGTGGTGAATAATGCACCACCCTCCGCACCAGGCGCCGCCAAAAGCGGCACCCCTCTTCTCGCAGGAATCAAAAAAACATCGCCCTTACCGGGGCTTGCAGTTTGGCACAATCAGTGCTTTGATCCCGCCTTGAACGTGTTCGGCACAATGCAGTGCCGGGTTCGGCAATGGCGCACGGCCCCCCCGGGAGCGCTTTTTTTACGTGCTCAGGGGCACAGGCGGGTGGACATCCGCCGCCGCTGCCGTTAGGATTGTGAAGTTTTCATTTTCCTTTCACGAGCCACCGATGTCCGAATCCCGCAGCAACACGCACCGCACCCTGCAATCGATCGAAATTTTCGCCGACGGAGCCTGTTCCGGCAATCCCGGTCCGGGCGGATGGGGGACGATCCTGCGCAGCGGCAGACACGAGAAGGAACTTTCCGGCTACGAGGCGGAGACCACCAACAACCGCATGGAGCTGACGGCCGCGATTGCCGGCCTCGAGGCCTTGAAGCGCCCCTGCCATGTGCACCTGACGACCGATTCGGAATATTTGAAGAAGGGGATGACCGAATGGGTGGCAGGCTGGATTCGCCGGGACTGGAAGAACAGTCAGAAACAGCCGGTGGCCAACCGGGATTTGTGGGAGCGGCTGGTCGAACTGAGTAACTGCCACCAGATTGAATGGCACTGGGTGCGGGGCCACGCCGGGCACCCCGAGAATGAGCGCTGCGACGCGCTGGCACGGGCCGCCATTGCCGACGGACGTAGCCGCAAGGGGTGAAATGGCATTGTCCGCCGGTGAATCATGTGCTAGAAAATGCTTTTTGTGTAACTTAATATCGGCGCCTTAATTCATCCAAGAGCCACCGCGAGTTTCCGACCATGCCGACCGACACTCAGCCTTCGTTCGAGGCCCTGCTCTCACTGGGGTTGTATACCGTGATTGCAGTGGGGCTGGTCGGTCTGCTCATGCTCCTCTCCTGGGGGATCGGCCAGCGCACCCACAGCAAGGCCAAGGACGAGGCGTACGAATCGGGGATCGAGCCGACCGGCCCGGCCCGGCTGAGCGAGCCCGTCCCATTCTACCTGGTGGCGATTTTCTTTATCGTCTTCGACGTCGAGATGATCTTCGTCGTCTCCTGGGCGGTGGCCTATGACCGGCTCGGCTGGGCCGGCTTCGCCCAGGTGGCGTTTTTCATTCTGGTGCTGTTCCTCGGCCTGATCCATCTGTGGAAATCGGGCGGTCTCAACTGGGGGCCCAGTGCACACCGGCGTAACCAGCCGCGGAGCGATGGATGAGCGAGACCCTGCCCGACAACATCGTTCTCACCACGCTCGACGACGCCATCAACTGGGGGCGCAAGAACAGCCTCTGGCCGATGTTCTTCGGTCTGTCCTGCTGTTTTGTCGAGATGATGACCAGCATGACACCGCGCTTCGACATCGCCCGCTTCGGCGCCGAAGTTCTGCGCAACTCCCCCCGCGAAGCCGACCTGATGATCATCTCCGGGACGCCGTTCAAGCGGATGGGGGACGCCATCCTGCGGGTCTACGAGCAGATGGCCAACCCCAAATGGGTGATGGCCATGGGCAGTTGCGCCAACTCCGGAGGGATGTACGACGTCTACAGCGTCATGCAGGGGGTCAACCAGATTCTGCCGGTCGACGTCTATGTCCCCGGCTGCCCGCCGCGCCCCGAGGCCTTCATCCAGGGGCTGCTGATGCTGCAGGAAAAGATCGTCAAAGAGGAGCGTCCGGCCCGCAAGGTTTTCGGCCTGCAGGGCGGCTGCGAGGGGACCACCGGGCCGCTGCTGGTCGACGGCGTCAGCAAAAGCCGTGATCCGCGCGGGCCCGGTTACGGCAATACGCCGTTGCGCGGTTCATCCCAGCAGCACCCGCACTTCTACGGGCGGCGTGGCGGCGATATCTGGCGGCCGTCCCAGCCCCGGGTGGAGTTCTCCCCAGCAACTCCCGACGTGCGGCACGCGGTGCACGAACGCTTCAACGGCAGGGTCAAGGATGATCCGGCGGCCGACATGCCGACGTTCCTGGCCGAGCCGGGCGACGCCCTGGACCTGCTGGGTTTTCTCAAGGAGAAGGCCCCGCAGCGCTTCCGCCGCCTGGAGGATCTGACGGCCATCGACGAGCGCGAACGCCGGCAGCGCCCCGAACACCCCTTCACACTGGTCTACCACCTGCTGAGCCTGGATCAGCCGGGCTACGCCCGGGTCAAGGTGCCGCTCGCCGGCGATTACCCCGAAGGCCCCAGCGCCACAGCGGTCTGGAGTTCGGCAAACTGGTATGAGCGCGAAGTCTTCGACATGTTCGGCATTCGCTTCACCGGCCATCCCGACCTGCGCCGCATCCTCATGGCCGAGAGCTGGCAGGGGCACCCGCTACGCAAGGAGCATCCGTCGCGCGCCACCGAGATGGCGCCATTCACGGTCGAGTCGGCGCGGGCCATGCTGCCGGCCGCCGGCCCGCTGCGCGCCGACAAGAACACCATGATCCTCAATCTTGGCCCGCACCACCCCGGCACCCACGGCGTGCTGCGCCTGGTGCTCAAGCTGCACGGCGAAGAGGTCGAGGATGTCGATGTCGATCTGGGCTACCATCACCGCGGCGCGGAGAAGATCGGCGAGCGCCAGCACTGGAACCAGTTCATCCCCTACACCGACCGGATTGACTACATCTCCGGGGTGCAAAACAACCTGGCCTATCTCTATCCGCTCGAGACCCTGCTCGGCGTGACGGTTCCGGAGCGGGCCCAGGTGGTGCGGGTCATGCTCTGCGAGTTGTTCCGCCTGGCCAATCACCTGGTCTGGATCGGCACCTACGCCCATGACGTCGGCGCCATGACCCCGGTCTTTTACGCCTTCGATGCCAGAGAGAGGATCTTCGACATCGTCGAGCTGATCACCGGTGGGCGCATGCACCCGGCCTGGTTCCGCATCGGCGGGCTGCCGGCCGACCTCCCCGAAGGCTGGCGCGAGACGGTGGACGCCTTCACCCGCAACTTCGCCAAGACCATCGACGACCTCGACAAGTTGATGACCAACGGCGCGATCTTCCGCAAGCGCACCGAAGGAATCGGCGTCACCACCCTCGACCAGGCCATCGACTGGGGGATCACCGGCCCGAATCTGCGCGCCTGCGGCATCCCCTGGGACCTGCGCAAGAAGATGCCTTACTCGGGGTACGAACGCTTCGACTTCGACATCCCGACCCACGGCGATGGCGACTGCTTCAGCCGCTTCATCGTACGCCTGATGGAGATGCGCGAGAGTCTCAAGATCGTCAAACAGGCGGCCGCCAACATGCCTGACGGGCTCTACGTCAACCCCGATTGCCGTTACACCTACCCGCAGCGCGAGCGGGGCTTAAACGACATCGAGACGCTGATCCACCATTTCGTCAACGTCAGCCGCGGCATCTCCCCGCCGCGCGGCGAGTGCTACCGGGCCATCGAGTCGAGCAAGGGGGAGTGCGGCTACTACCTGGTCAGCGACGGCGAGAGCGTCCCCTACCGCCTGCGCATCCGCACCCCGAGTTTCCCGCACCTGCAGGCGCTGCCGGCCATGTCACGCGGCTGGCTGCTCTCGGACCTGATCACCATTTTGGGCGCGATCGACTTCGTCTTGGCGGACCTGGACCGATGAATATTTTGACGCGGACGCGCGGAACCGCGGAGAAAGTCAAAGGAATCTTTTGGTTTCGGACAAACCCCTTGCTTTTTGGTTTCCTCCGCGCCTCAGCGCCTCGGCGTTGGGATAAGCTTTCGTCATGACCGAACTCTTGCCACAACATCAGATTGACGAATTCCGCGCCAAAGCGGCGGCGGTCGAGCACCCGCACGAGCTCATCGTCGACGTGCTGCGGGCGATCCAGTCGCATCACGGCTGGGTGCCGGACGCCGGCATCGACCTGGTGGCGGAGGTCCTCGGCGTGCTGCCGGTGGAGATCGAGGAGCTCGCCACCTTCTACGACAAGATTTTCCGGAGGCCGGTCGGGAAAAGGGTCATCCACGTCTGCGACTCGATCTGTTGCTGGGCCAACGGCGGCGAGGCCATCGTCGCCCACCTGCAGAGCAGCCTTGGCATCGGCTTCGGCGAGACCACCGGTGACGGCATCTTCACGCTGCTGCCGACCTGCTGTCTCGGCGCCTGCGGCGATGCCCCGGCGATGATGGTCGGCCTGACCACCCACGGCCGACTGACCCCGGCGCGAATCGACGCGATCCTGGCGCAATATCGGGCGGAGGTTGCGAAGTGAGCGACTACCCGCAAATTCTCTTCCGGAACCGCCGCCCCGGCGCAACCGCCTTCATGTCGGAATACGCGGCGGGCGGCGGCTATCAGGGGCTGCGCAAGGCTCTCTCCATGACCCCCGCGGAGGTCCGCGAGCTGGTCAAGGCCTCCGGTCTGCGCGGGCGCGGCGGGGCCGGCTTCCCGACCGGAGTCAAATGGTCGTTTTTCCCCGAGGAGCGGGGGGAAAAGTACTTGCTCGCCAACGGCGACGAGATGGAGCCGGGGACCTACAAGGATCATCAGCTGCTCCTCGCCGACCCCCACCAAATGGTCGAGGGGATGGTTATCGCTGCCTACGCCATGCAAATTCCGCACGGCTACGTGTTCCTGCGCTACGCCTACGAGGAGTGCGCGCGCAACGTCGAGCGGGCCATCGCCGAAGCAGAAGAAAAAGGCTACCTCGGCCGCGACATCCTCGGCTCGGGATTCGGCTTCGACCTGCACGTGCACCGCAGCGCCGGACGCTACATCCTCGGCGAGGAGACGGCGCTGATCAACGGCCTGGAAGGGCGCCGGCCGAACCCGCGCAGCAAACCGCCGTTCCCGGCGCAGCGCGGCCTGTTCGGCAAGCCGACCAACGTCAACAACATCGAGACCTACGCCAACGTGCCGCATATCGTGGTGAACGGCGCCGACTGGTACAAAGCGCTGGCGCGCACCCCGGAAGGGGCCGGCACCATGCTGGTCGGGCTCTCCGGGCACCTGAACCGCACCGAGTGCGTCGAACTGCCGATGGGAATCCCGCTGCGCGAGGTGATCGAGCAGGTCGGGGGCGGGGTGCGCGGCGGGCGCACCTTCAAGGCCTGCCTGCCGGGTGGAGCTTCCACGCCGTTTTTGGCCGCAAGCCAGCTTGACACCCCCCTCGACCATGTCCACCTGGAACAGGCGGGGAGCCGGCTGGGCACCGCCGGGGTGACGGTCTTCGACGAGACCACCTGCATGGTGGCTGCGACCCTCAATCTGGCGCGGTTCTTTGCCCGCGAAAGTTGCGGCTGGTGCACCCCCTGCCGTGACGGGCTGCAGGTGATCGTCTGGCTGCTGGAGGAGATCGAGGCCGGGCGTGGCCACGCCGACCAGATAGCCATGCTCCGCGACCAGGTGAAGAACATCCGCGGCCGCTCCTTCTGTGCCCTTGCCGAAGGGGCGATGGGCCCGGTCGGTGCCCTTTTGGAGCACTTCGGCGACGAGCTGCAGGATCACGTGAAGCGGGGCAGGTGCCCTTTCAAATGAAGAATGTGAAGAATTCGATTTCGGGTGCAGAGCAAGGCGCCCGAGAAGGTGCCGACGCAGGCGTACCTGGAAGGTACGTCGAGGAGCGTACCGACGAGGCAACGCCGCTATGCGCCCGAAGGCGGATTCGTTAAAAGCATGCCGACACTGACCATCGACAACCTTGAGATCACCGTGCCCGAGGGGACCAACCTCCTCGAGGCGGCGCGCGCTCTCGACATCGTCATCCCGCACTTCTGCTATCACGAAGCGCTCGGGGCGGTGGGGGCGTGCCGGCTGTGCGCCATGCGCGTCACCGACGGCAAGGTCTCCGGGATCCAGATGGCGTGCATGGTCAAGGCCAGGGACGGCATGATCGTCTCGACTGTCGACCCGGACGCGGCGGAACTGCGCAGCCACGTGATCGAATGGCTGATGACCAATCACCCCCACGATTGCCCGGTCTGCGACGAGGGGGGCGAGTGCCAGCTGCAGGAGATGACCATCGCCGGCGGCCACGGCAGGCGCCGCTACTCCGACAAGAAACGCACCTACAGCAACCAGGAACTCGGGCCGTATATCGCTCACGAGATGAACCGCTGCATCGCCTGCTATCGCTGCGTGCGCACCTACCGCGACTACTGCGGCGGCCGCGACTTCGGGGTGTTCGGCTCACGCAACCGGCTCTATTTCGGCCGAGTAAGCGACGGCCCGCTGGAGAGCCCCTTCTCCGGCAATCTGGTCGACGTCTGCCCGACCGGCGTCTTCACCGACAAGACCTTCCGTTTCAAGAGCCGTTCCTGGGATCTGCAGGAGGCCCCTTCGCTCTGTGCGCACTGCAGCCTGGGGTGCGCCACCGTACCGGGAGCACGCCTGCGCGAACTGCAGCGAGTGCGCGCCGGCGTCAATCCCGAGACCAACGGCTTCTTCATCTGCGATCGCGGCCGCTTCGACAAGGGGACGACCAACGCTCCGGACCGCCCCCGCCAGGCGCGGGTCGACGGCCAGGCAGCGTCGATGGAGGAGGCGGTTGCCGCCCTGCGCCGGCGCCTGACGGCGGTCATCACCGCCCACGGCCCCCGCAGCGTGGCCCTGCTCGGTTCGCCGCGCGCCAGCCTGGAAGCCAACGTCCTGCTGCGCTCACTGGCGGAAGAACTCGGTACGCCGCACCTGGCTTTCGCCGCAGATGTCGAGCAGGACCGTACGGCCCGCCTGGTCGTCACCCACCTGGAAACCCATGCCCGCAGCCTGGAAGAGGTGCGGCGCAGCGATCTGGTGGTGCTGATCGGCACCGATCCGCTTGAGGAGGGGCCGCTGTTCGCCCTTGCCGTCCGTCAGGCGGTGCGCGCCGGTGGCAAGGCGGTGGTGATCGACCCGCGGCCTCTTGCCCTGCCCTACCGCTACACCCATCTGCCGGTAACGGCCGATCATGTCGGCGACGCCCTGGGCTTCCTTGCCGGCGGCGCGCCCCATGCGTTTGCAGAACCCTTGCGCCAGCAACTGGCAAAACTGCGGGCACAACTCACGGCGGCCCAGCGGCCGATCCTGGCCGGAGGCAGCGCCAGCCTTGGCAGCGGGGGGATCAACACGCTCTTCAAGGCGGCGGAGTTCCTCTCCACCGCGGAGCGTGCCGCAGGGGTGGCCCTCCTTCTGGATGGGCCCAACAGTTGCGGTGCCGCCCTGCTGGCCGGGCGCGGACCGAATTTCGACATGCTGCTCGAGGGGATTGAAGCCGGGGAGATCCGTGCCCTGGTCTGCCTGGAGAGCGACCCGTTCAGCGAAGCCGGCGACCCCGAGCATGCCCGGACGGTTCTCGAACGCCTCGAACGACTGGAGGTGCTCGACAACCGCGGGAGCGTTGCCGCGGGCCGCGCCGACATCTTTCTGCCGACCCGCACCCATGTTGAAACTGATGGCGCCTTTATCAACAACGAGGGGCGCCTGCAGCTTTTCGCCCAGGTCATGGAGCCGGGGCTGCCGCTACGCGAAACCAGCCCGGACGGGCACCCGCCGCGGGAGTTTTTCAGCGTCACCCCGGGGAGCGAACCGTGGCCGGCGTGGCGCATCCTTGCCCGCTTGCTGGAACGCAGCGAAGATCTCGCCTCGCTGCGCCGCGAAATCGTCGAGGCCAAGCCGGCTTTGGCCCCCCTGGCGACGTTGGCCCCCGGCGAACCGGGAATGCGCGTAATGCTGACACCGGGCCGGCCACCCTATCGGCTCGGCGAGGAGGTGCGGTGATGCCCGAGTTGCTGATTACCGCCACCCTGATTCTGGTCAAGCTGATCCTGATCTTCGCCGTGGTGTTGAGCCTGGCCGCCTACATGGTGCTGGCCGAGCGCAAGGTCCTCGGCCGCATGCAGCTGCGCTACGGGCCAAACCGGGTCGGCCCGGGCGGTCTCTGCCAGCCTCTGGCCGACGTCATCAAGCTGTTGACCAAGGAGGACCTGGTGCCGGCCAAGGCCGACCGCATCATGTTCCTCATCGCGCCGGGGATGGCCACGCTGGTCGCCCTGCTCAGCTTCGCGGTGGTGCCGTTCTCGCCGCCCATCACCCTGTTCGGGCGCGAGATCCCGATGGTTGTCTGCGACCTCAACATCGGCCTGCTCTATTTCCTCGGTCTCTCCTCCCTGGCCGTCTACAGCATCGCCCTGGGGGGCTGGGCGTCGAACTCGAAATATGCCCTGCTCGGCTCGATCCGCGGCCTGGCCCAGCTGATCTCCTACGAGCTCTCCCTCGGCCTGGCGGTGGTACCGGTGGTGCTCTCCGCCAAGTCGTTTTCGCTGACCGACATCGTCCTCTCCCAGGCCGGGTGGCCCAACATGCTGCGCCACCCGGTGGCCTTCCTGATCTTCATGATCAGCGTCATGGCCGAATCGAAGCGCACCCCCTTCGACCTGCCGGAAGGGGAGAACGAGATCGTCGCCGGCTATCACACCGAGTATTCGGGGATGCGTTTCGGCCTGTTCTTCGTCGGCGAGTACATCAACGTCATCATCCTCGGCGCCCTGACCACCGTGCTCTTTCTCGGCGGCTGGCACGGGCCACTGCTCCCCCCCATCGTCTGGTTCGCCCTCAAGGTACTGGCAGTGGCCTTCTGCTTCATCTGGACGCGCGGCACCCTGCCGCGCCTGCGCTACGATCAGCTGATGCACTTCGGCTGGCAGTTCCTGATCCCGGTCGCGCTGACCAACGTGCTGGTGACCGGGGCGGTGATGCTGGCAATTAAATGATGAAAGGAATTCAGAATGCAGAATTCAGTAGTCAGAACCCTTCGGCCAGAGCTGAGGCTCTGATGGTTTTTGATTTTCTTCTGAATTCTGAATTCTGACTACTGGCTTCCGGTTCTGCCTATGAATCTTTGGCGCGACATCAAGGGGACCCTGCAGGCGTACGCGGTGACGTTCAGCTATCTGTTCAGAAAGCCGACCACCATCCAGTACCCCGAGGAGAAACGCACACCGGCACCGCGCTACCGGGCACGCATGGTCCTGACCCGCGACCCCGACGGCTTGGAGCGCTGCGTGGCCTGTCACCTCTGCTCGGCGGCCTGCCCGGTCGACTGCATCTCCATGCAGGCAGCGGAAGCCCCCGATGGCCGCCGCTACGCCGAGTGGTTCCGCATCAACTTCGCCCGCTGCATCTTCTGCGGGCTGTGCGCCGAGGCCTGCCCGACCCTGGCGATCCAGATGTCGCCCGAGTACGAGATCTGCCAGCGCGATCCTCTCAAGCTGGTCTATGAGAAGGACGACCTGTTGATCAAGGACGGCGGCAAGGACCAGAGCTACAACTTCTATCGCCATGCCGGGATCGGCGTAGGCAATCCGCGCGGCGGCAACGCCGACGAATACGGCCCGGTCGACCCCCGGGCGCTGGAGCCGTGAGATGATCGGCGGCGCTGTGTTCTATCTGCTGGCGGTGGCGACCGTGGTGGCGACACTGCTGTGCGTTACCCGCAGTAATCCGGTGCATGCGGTCATTTACCTGGTTCACGCCTTCTTCGACCTGGCGCTGATCTTCTACCTGCTCGGTGCGCCTTTGGTCGCCGCCTGGGAGATGATCATCTACGCCGGTGCGATCATGGTGCTCTTCCTCTTCATCATCATGATGCTGGAACTGGCGCCCGGGGGCAAGCCGCTGACCGTCGACCGTCAGCGCTGGATCCCGGTGGCGCTCCTCTCCCTGGTCACCCTCGGCTGCACCATCGTCCTGATTATCCAGGATCCGGGCGGGGCCGCCAACGGCACCAGCTATCATGCCAGTCCGCGCGAATTCGGCACGGCGCTCTTCGACCACTACGCCCTGGCGGTGCAGGTCGTCTCGTTCCAGCTGCTCTTCGCCGCGGTCGGCGCCTACTATGTCGGCCATGGCGAGCCGCGGCGCAAGGAGGGGAAGGCGCCATGATCGTCCCCTTCGCCCACATCCTGATCCTGGCCGCCATCCTCTTTGTCATGGGGCTCGGCTGCGCGCTGGCACGGCGCAACCTGATCATGATCCTGATCGGCGTCGAGATCATGCTCAACGCCGCGGCGGTGGCACTGGTCGGCGGCTCGGCCTACTGGCGCCAGGTCGACGGCCAGGTGTTCGTGGTCTTTTTGATGGCGATGACTTCGGCGGAGGTGGCGATTTCCCTGGCGATGGTCGTCTATCTGCGCCGGCGGCGCGGCACCCTGGAAGCCGACAAGTTTGACGGGATGCACGGATGAACCAGACCCTGCTCTTCCTCATTCCCCTGCTGCCGCTGTGCTGCGCAGTCGTCAACATGCTCTTCGGCATGCGTCTGCCGCGCCTGGTGGCCGAGACGCTGGCCGTCTGCGGCGTGGCGGCAGCCTTCCTGCTGACCGTCCTCTTCTGGGGCTATGCCGACGGCGCCGGGACGCAGGCGACACTCGGCACCTGGCTGGTGGCCGGCGATACCGCAATCACCTTCGCCCTGTGCTTCGACGCGCTCTCCGCGCCGATGACGCTGATGGTCACCGGGGTGGCCACCCTCATCCACTTCTATGCCATCGGCTACATGCACGACGAAGAGGACTACGCCCGCTTCTTCGCCCTGCTCAACCTGTTCGTCTTCGCCATGCTGGCGATCGTTTTGGCCGACAACCTGCTGGTGCTGTTCCTCGGCTGGGAAGGGGTCGGCCTCTGTTCCTACGGGCTGATCGGCTTCTGGTATGGCGAGAGCGCCAACGCCCGCGCCGGCACCAAGGCCTTCCTGGTCACCCGGGTCGGCGACGTCTTCCTGGCCGCCGCTCTGCTGTGGCTCTTTGCCCTGACCGGCACCCTGAGCATCGGCGCGATCAATGCCAAGGCCGCGGCGATTCCGGCGGAAGCGCTCCTCGCCCTGACCCTGCTCCTTCTGCTTGGCGCCTGCGGCAAGTCGGCACAGCTGCCGCTGATGACCTGGCTGGCCGACGCCATGGCCGGGCCGACCCCGGTCTCGGCCCTGATTCACGCAGCGACCATGGTGACCGCCGGCGTCTACCTGCTGTGCCGGCTCTTCCCGCTGGTCTCCCTTTCGGCCGTCGGCATGGCGGCCATTGCCGCGGTCGGGGCCCTGACCGCCCTCTATGCGGCGACCTGCGCCCTGGCCCAGCGCGAGATCAAGCGGGTCCTGGCCTACTCGACCATGAGCCAGGTCGGCTACATGTTCATGGCGGTCGGCGCCGGCACCGTGGCCGGTGCGATGTTTCACCTTCTGACCCACGCCTTCTTCAAGGCCCTGCTCTTTATGGCGGCCGGCTGCGTCATCCACCTGGCCGGCAATGAGAACGACCTGTTCCGGATGGGCGGATTGGCGAAACGCGGCTCACGCGGCGTGTTCTGGCTCTTCATGGCCGGCGCCATCTGCCTGGCCGGCGTCCCCCTGACCGGCGGCTTCTTCTCCAAGGACGGCATTCTCCTGGCGCTGTTCACCCACCCCGATCCGCTCTACCGCCTGTTCTGGGGGATCGGCGTACTGACCGCCCTGCTCACCGCGATTTACACCTTTCGCCTGCTTTATCTGGTCTTTGCCGGCGAACCGCGCGGCGATGCCCATCCCCACGAACTGCCGCAGCTGATGCGCTGGCCCCTGTGGCCTTTGGCCGCACTGGGGCTGGCCGGCGGTCTGCTCAACCTGCCGCCGCTGCTGGGTGGCGGCGAATGGCTGACCCATCGCCTCGGCACTCTGGCCGGGCGCACCCTGGAGGTGGATCACCTCACCGAAATGCTGTTGATCGCCTTGGCCGTCGGGCTGGTGCTCGCCGGCTGGGCCCTGGCCCGCTGGCGCTACGGACGTTTCCAGCCCCTTGCCGAGGGGCGGCTCGGCGGTTTCCTGCTGCGCGGCTGGAACGCCGATGCCGTCGTCGACCTGCTGGTGGTCCGGCCGTTCGCGGCCATGGCCCGCCTGTGTGCGCTCGGTTGCGACCGGGCCCTGATCGACGCCTCGCTGGAGGCGCTGGCCCGCCAGACATCCGCCTGCGGCCAACGCCTGCGCGCCATGACCAACGGCCGGGTCTCCACGTATCTGAGCGGCTTCGTCTGGGGCTTCCTGCTCATTCTCGGCTGGCTGCTGCTGGCTCTGGTCCGCTAGGGGAAGACGATGACCGCTGCCATGCTTCCGCATTTCCCCTGGCTCTCCACCCTGATCGGCCTGCCGCTGGTCGGAGCCTTCCTTTGCCTGGTGCAGCGCCGCAACAGCGACGAGTGCCGCTGGCTGGCCCTGGCCACCACCCTGGCGACCCTGGCCATCAGCCTCTGGTTGTTCGTCACCTGCGCGGACGGCGGCGAACGCTGGCTGCTGCGCGAAGAAGCCGCCTGGATCCCGCGCTTCGGCATCCGCTACAGTTTGGCCCTCGACGGCATTTCCCTGCTGCTGGTGGGGCTGACCGCCCTGCTGCACTGTGTTGCGGTGCTGACCGCCTGGCCGGAGCAGCGCCGCGTACCGCTGTTCATGGCCCTGCTGCTGATCCTCGAGAGCGGCCTGATGGGGGTCTTTCTGGCCGTCGACCTGGTGCTCTTCTATATCTTCTGGGAAGTCATGCTGCTGCCGATGGTCTTTTTGATCGGCATCTGGGGGGAGGAGGAGCGCCGCCGGGCCGCGGTCAAGTTCTTCCTCTACACCCTGGCCGGCAGTCTCGCCATGCTGGTGGCCATGCTCGCTCTCTTCTTGCTGCACGGAGAACAGAGCGGCAGCTACTCCTTCGCCCTGGCCGACCTGATGCAGACCCGCCTGACCCTGACCCAGGAGTACCTGCTCTTCGCCGGCTTCATGCTGGCCTTCGTCATCAAGGCGCCGCTGGTGCCGTTCCACACCTGGCTGCCGGACGCTTTCAGCGAATCACCGGCCTGCGGCGCCATCGACGTCACCGGACTGCTGCTCAAGACCGGGATCTACGGCATGATCCGCTTCGCCCTGCCGCTCTTCCCCAACGCGGCGCAACGCGCCCTGCCGATCCTCGCCGCCCTGGCCCTGCTCGGGCTGTTCTACGCGGCCTGGTGCGCCTACCGCCAGGATGATCTCAAGCGTCTGCTGGCCTACTCGTCGATTTCCCACCTCGGGCTGGTGGTCCTCGGCCTCGCCGCCTGGAATGCCACCGCCTGGCAGGGGAGCCTGTTGCTGATGGTGACCCACGGCATCGTCACCGGGGCGCTCTTTGCTCTGGTGGCCATGCTGCGCAGCCGTACCGGGGTCCGCGACCTGACCGAACTCGGCGGGTTGTGGGGGGCCGTCCCGTGCCTGTCAGCCTGCTTCCTGCTCTTTGCCCTCGCCTCCCTGGGTCTGCCGGGGCTGGCCAACTTCGTCGGCGAGATCCTGGTGCTGCTCGGCACCTTCCGCGCCCAGCCGCTGTGGGCGGTAGTGGCTCTCCCCGGGCTGGTCTTTGCCGCAGCCTATCTGCTGCGCCTGGTGCAGGGCACCCTGTGGGGGCCGGCTCCGGCCAACCGACCGGCGCTCGGCGACCTTAACGGCCGCGAATGGTTGATCCTGGCACCGCTGATGCTGCTCACTATCGTCATCGGCATCTATCCGGCACCGCTGCTCAAACCGCTCGCCGGGGCGGTGACGGCCATTCTCGGAGGGCTGCCATGACCCTGCTCGACGTCATCGCCCTCACCCCGATCCTGGTCCTGGTCATGGGCGCGTCCACCTTGCTGATGGTCGGCGCCTGGCACCACGAGCCGCGCCCCCTGATCGTCGGCGGCATCGGCGTCGCCCTGCTGGCGGCGATGACGGCCGGGGTGATCACATCGAACGAGGCGGAGATCGCCGGGCTGTTCAGCAATGCCCCGTTTGCCCATTACTTCGCGGTATTCTGGGCCCTGTGCGCCGCGCTGATCCTGATGCTCTCCCTGCGCTACGCCAGCGAGCGCAACTTCGCGGCCGGCGAGTACGTGTCCCTGGTGCTCTTCTCGGCGGCCGGCATGGCCCTGCTCTCCGCGGCGACCAGCCTGATCGGGCTCTTCCTCAGCCTCGAATCGTTCACCCTGGCCCTTTACATCCTGGTCTCCTTCCACCGCAACAACGACACCGGCGCCGAAGCCGGACTCAAGTACCTGGTGCTTGGCGCGGTCGCCACCGGCTTCATGGCCTTCGGCATCGCCCTGATCTATGCCGCCAGCGGCACCTTTCATCTCCCCGAAGCCCTGCACGGCCTGCAGGCCGGCGGGCACCTGCGCCCCTGGGGGCTGCTCGGCTGGGGACTTTTGCTGGTCGCCCTCGGTTTCAAGATCTCGCTGGTGCCGTTCCATCTGTGGACCCCCGATGTCTACCAGGGGGCGCCGCTCCCGGTGACCGCCCTGCTGGCCACCGGCTCCAAGGGGGCGGTGTGCGCCGCCCTGACCCTGCTGCTGGCCGGCACGCCTGACGCCTGGCAGGACCTGGTGCCGCTGCTCTGGCTGCTGGCCCTGGCGACCATGCTGGTCGGCAGTTTCTGCGCCCTGGTGCAGGAGAATCTCAAGCGCCTGATGGCCTACTCCTCGGTCGTGCACATGGGCTATCTGCTGATCGCCCTCCTGCCGGGGAGCCAGGACGGCTTCAGTGCCGTGGTCTTCTACCTCACCGTCTACACCGCAGCCAGCCTCGGCATCTTCGGTGTAATGACCTCGCTCAGCAGCGCCCATACCGAACCGCAGCAGATGGCGCTCTGGAATGGTCTCGGCTACCGCTACCCGCTGCGCGGCGCGGTCATGACCCTGTGCCTCCTCTCCCTGGCCGGCATGCCGCTGACCGGCGGTTTCATCGGCAAGTTCGTGCTCTTTCACGCCGCCATCAAGGGCGGGTTCACCGGCCTGGCCGTGGTCGGCATCGTTGCCTCGCTGATCTCTTTTGCCTACTATCTCCGGGTCGTGCTGGCCCTGTACAGCAACGACGAGACGGCGCCGGCCCTGCACACCGGCGTCGCCGCCGAACACGCGGTGCTGTTGGTCTGCGCCGTGGCCGTCCTGCTCCTCGGCATCTACCCCGGCCCGTTGCTCGACCTGGCCGCCGCGCTGATCCCCTGACGGCGAAAGGGCATACCATCTTCTGTTAATTATGCTATCTTTGCCTTGATATGGAGCGTATTTCGCTCTGTACGCTTCAATGAAATTTTCAGGAGGGTTGCCAACATGCCGACGATCTGCATGTTTTACGGCATTGTCATTCAGATGTTCTGGACAGATCATGCACCACCACACTTTCATGCTCTTTATGCCGAAGACGAGGCGTTAATCGACATTCAGACGCTGGCGGTTCTTAAGGGAGCGCTTCCCCGCCGGGCTTTGGCGCTGGTTCTCGAATGGGCCAGTGAACATCGAGAAGAACTGATGGAGGACTGGGACCTGTGTGCACGCATGCAGACACCCAAGAAAATCGCCCCGCTGACATAGCTCCGGAGGTCGCGCCGAAAACCCCGTGGCGGGTGGCCGAGGTATGTGCTTTGCCCGGCTATCGGCTATGGGTGCGCTTCAACGATGGCTTGGAGGGGACGGTGGCGATGGCGGATTTTGTCCACTCGACGCAAGCCGGTGTCTTTACCGCATTGCGCGACGAGCAATTGTTTGCCCAGGTGTCATTACGCTACGGTGCCGTCACCTGGCCAGGCGAGTTGGACCTTGCACCCGACACCATGCATGAAGCGATTCTGCGCGAGGGAGAGTGGGTGGTTTCTTGAAGAGGAAGTCATTGGCCAGTCTCGATCAATGGCAGCCTCCCTCCTTTTTCTTCCTCCGCTCTATACAGCCACCAGATACTTATCCCTTGGAACAACCCATGAAAAGCATTGACCAGAAGATCTCTGACTTTCTCGCCGCCCCGGCTTTCGGCGTCGCCGGCGCCTCGAAGAACCGCGACAAGTACGGCAACAAGATTCTGCGCTGCTACCAGATGCACGGGCGCACGGCGGTGCCGATCAACCCGGTGGAGGTCGAGATCGAAGGAGTCGCTTGCGTGAAGTCCGTCAGCGACTTACCCCCGGAAGTGACCAGTCTCTCGGTCATCACCCCGCCGCAGATCACCGACAAGGTGGTCGAACAGGCCATCGCCAAAGGGATCCGGCATATCTGGATGCAGCCCGGCGCCCAGAGCGCCGCGGCGATTGCCGCCGCCGAAGCGGCTGGGATTGATGTGATTGCCGATGGCAGCTGCCTGCTGGTGGTGCTGGGATATCGGGAGCACTGAGATGGATTGATGGCTGTAAACGTGCGAAGGGCCGGCGATTGCCGGCCCTTCCTCGTTGAGGGTTATTCCTCCTCGAAAATCAGGAGGAGTATGTGTCCGGATCGACTTGGACATTAAGCTGCGACAGCTGCGTGATCCCCTGGAAGGCATTGGGGGTATCTCCGTGCAAGGTGACTGTCGTCGGCTCCGCAGCTGAACCGTGAATAGTCAGTTCAATCTGCGCATCGCTGGCTTTATGGAGCTCTATGTACTGCTGTTTGGTTGGATCAGTAAGATCGTTAACGTCAAGATCTCCGTCTCCATCGTTGTTCAAAACATCGTGGAAGCGCAGGATGTCTGTAGCTGCGTTGAAATCGGTGATGCTGTCGGTTCCCTCGCCCCCCTTGGCACTGAAGGCGAAGACATCGGCGCCGGCACCGCCGGTCATGTTATCGTTGCCTATCCCACCGATGAACAGGTCGTCGCCGTCGCCGCCGACCAGAATATCGTTGCCAGAATCGCCGTCGAGCAGGTCGTTGCCGATCCCGCCCTGGAGGTTATCGTTGCCCGATCCGCCGTGCAGGTTGTCGTTACCGCCCTGCCCATAGATGAAGTCGTCACCGCTGTTGCCGTCGATGACGTCATCGCCGTCCCCGCCGTAAAGGGTGTCGTTGCCGCCATCGCCGAGGATCACGTTGTTGTCGGCATCACCGGTGTAGTTGTCACCGGCTACCGTGCCGGTCCATGTGTAGCCGTCAGGGTAGAACGAGAGATTGATTTGACCGGTGGCGGAGTCACCATCGTTGTCCCACCCTTTGACCTCATAGTTGAGATCGATCGGTGTGCCAAAATTGTCCTCCCCGTAGGAGAAGAAGCCCAGCTTGAACTCGGTGGTGCCGGAGGCGGCATCCACCTGGATTGCGGTGAAAGGATCCGGCGAGAAGACCGCGTAGGTGTAGCCCTGTTTGAGTCCAGTAATCGTCACCGAATAAAGATCGCTGTCGTCAATGGTGATCCCGGCGGCGGCAAGGTTGGTAATCAGCTGGTCGGCGGCGTCATAGATCTTGATGTTACTCGCCAGCAGAGCTACCTTGTTCTCGCCAAGCAGGTCGCCATAGAAGATATCATCATTGTCGGCGAGCAGGGCGGTGACGATGATGCTGGCGGTTTTATTCCCGCCACCCTGAACGAAAGCAATCTCCTGTTTCCAGGCTTTGGTCAGGTTGTGCGAGGCATCGGTGTTCGGATAGTCGAATACCCAGTCGCTGCCAACCTTTTGCGCCGTCAGTCCATTGAGGAAATCAAAACGAATCCCTTCTCCGGCGGTAAAGCTGTTACCGCCCGAGACACCAATTTCCGTAGCGTTGGTGTTGACCGTGTTACCTGAGCTTGTGGACATCATCACGTCTTCAGTTGTTCCACCGATGTCGAGCAGGGCTTTCCAGGTCACGTTGCCACCGCCGACGCCGGTCAGGTTGGTGGCTGACGTTGCCGTGTCGTTGGAGATGATGCCGTTGGAATGCACGGCGTAGGTGTTGGTCACCGGGTCGATGTCGATACTGAAGCCTAACGTGCCGTTCAGGGCCGTCTTGGCCTCAAGCCGGGTCAGATCGGTGCCGTTGCTGCCGTAGAACAGGTAGAGTTGCTGCCCGTTGAAGGTAAGGAAGTTGTCGTCCGCATCCACCGCCTTGACCCAGTTAGCCTCGCTGGCACCGTGATTCAGGCTCATGGTGAACTGGACCGTTTTGACGCCGTCGGCGCCGGCAAGGAAGTTGAGGTTCTCGATGATGTCCGAGTTGGTGGCCAGATCCTCCACGTGGGTATCGTCGGGCGACAGGTAGAGGGGCTTATCGTCGACAATATCCACCGTGATGGTCCCCTCGGCCCAGTTGCCGTTGGCGTCCGTCACACGGTAGGTGAAGCTGTCCTTGTTTTGCTCAATGTTGGCACCGTTATCAGCGTCCGGGCTGGTGTCGAACGGCTTG